>ERZ795052.3860-NODE-3860-length-16075-cov-8.742157_pt1 | contig 16075 bp, 12 predicted proteins | sample MGYA00375136_ERZ795052 | MGnify/ENA primary metagenome ERZ795052 (study PRJEB30181, sample SAMN05720156) | activated sludge metagenome | isolation source: Anaerobic digester | place: Japan | collected 2015-05-26 ... | reverse complement strand
ACCCTTCTCGATCGCCCACTCCTTCATGGCGTGCGCGACGACATTGGCGGTCTCTTCGTCCAGCGATTTGCTTTCATTCATCGCCTGCATCAGTTTTCGGAAGACTTCCCGGGGAAGCTTCTCTTTAATGACCGCAAGGCTGAAGGTGTCCTCGCCGAAATACTGCGATACGGGAACGAACTTTTCCTTTTCGACCGCGTATTGCCTTTCCGCCGCGAGCGTTGGTTGCATCTTTTTCATGGCTTTGCCGTCCTTTTGCAAGAGATGCTCCTCTTTACTCCAATAGCGGATTTTGCGCAAGCACCCGCCTTCTTGGTTGCCGCCGCCCGGTTATGCAGGGAATTTTAAGGACTGCCGGCGTCGCCCAGGAAACAGATCATCTTCTGGGTGACGATGTCCGACATCAGGCGCACGTCCTTCGCGCGGACGTCGCAGACTCGGACGACGCCGGCTAAGCGCGCATCGTCCGGCATCAAGTCCGCCAGAATGTTGGGCTGTTTTCTGATCCAGGGCACATTGAAGACCACCCCTTCCTTTTCGGGATAGATGGCCATGTAAAAGATGTCCATTTCCACCATATCCTGAAAGAAGTGCGTTCCGAAGGACAGATCGGGGATCAGGGCTCCATCCTGATAAGCGATCTCGCCGATGGCGGTAATATTGTTGATTTCCGAAAACGTGACCGGAACGCCCATCGCCGGCGTCGTCGTTCCCCATCGCCCCGGCCCCAGCAGAATCGTCGGCATGACCTCGCGGCGTCCGATCTGCCGGTTGAGCTTGCCGGTGAGCCTGGCCACCTCGTGCTTTTCCGAAAGCGCGAGCCCGGCATAAGCGCGGGGGTCGATGTAGATCAGGCGGGAGATCGCCTGGTAAATGCTGCCGCCCATGAAATTGGCGTCCTGCCGGATCAGTGTTCTGGAGCGGCTGATATTTTCCGGCAGTTCCACCCGGCGGTAGTGGCCCTTGGTCTGGAAGGGACGGCACTGCAGCAGGTTGATCCGCGGTTCGCCCGCTGCGTTGAAATTAACGGTAAACTCGATGTCCACCGGATAGCGGTAAATCTGCTCCAGTGTCCTCAGCATTTTGGACATGATTTTCGCAAACGGCGTCGCCGACAGCAGTTCGTCAAACGTGATGATCCTGGCCTGCTTCGCATCCCGTCCTACCGAGCGCAGATAGTCGGCGGCTTCCGTGTCTTCTTCCACGATCCAGTTCAGATTTGCCACCAGGTCTTCGCAGAGCAGTTCGGCGGCAGGCAGCGTCTGGAATTCATTGTCGCTGAGGTTCAGCACATCCGCCTCGTGCTGGGAAAACCGCTTGATGTCTTCCTTTTTCGTGTAGGGTTTGACGGTGGGCGCGTCCAGGGCGACGATGCGCGGGTAGTCGTTTTCCACGCGGTTGACGGCGCGCGTGCCCAAGCCGAAAACGATCCGCAGCATGCCGGCTTTCGGGTCCATGCCCTTTTGCCAGACAAAGGTATTGTAGGACAGGCCGACGCCCGCCAGGCCGGGAAAGAAGTAGCTGCCTCGGTGCGAACCGGATACGCGCTGCACCAGAAGCGCCATCTGTTCATCCTGCTGGGCCATTCCGCGCTGCAGCCGGTAGGTGAGCGCGTCTTCATTCATCGTGGAGGCGAAGATTCTGCGGACGGCTTCCTCGAAATGCCGGTAGCGTTCTTCCGGCGTTCCCTGGTTGACGCAGAAATGGCTTTCGTATTTTCCGGCAAAGGCGTTGCCGAAAGCGTCTTCCAGCAGCGAACTGGACCGGACGATGATCGGCGCCTGGCCGAAATATTCCAGCATGAGCAGGAACTGCTCCTTGATTTCGTCGGGAAACACGCCGTGCAGCATTTTCTTTCCGAGCTCGCGTGCAACCTCAAAATATCCTTCCTCGGTTTTTTGCGCCATGAGCAGCTTCCACCAGCCGTTTTGCACCATATACGAATAGAAAATATCCGAGCCGACGTAGAAAGAATCGTGGATTTCCAAGACGCCGTTCCAGTCAAAGGACGGATCCCGACGCAGGATATTGCGCGCCAGCAGCATTCCGACGGATTTCCCGCCGATAAATCCCGTGCCGATGAGGCGCTTCTTGATCTCCACGAGGTCATTGAGCTCGAAGTATTCGCGGACCAGCGACAGGATCCGCTGCTCCCTGCCGATCATCACGCGGGAAAGAATTTCCACCATGTCCTGCTTTTCCCTGACCGCGTCCGGATTTTCCAGGAGGCGGCCGGCCTTCAGAAAGATTCGGTCCCAGTAGTCGAGATTGCGCTCTCCGCTGGTCGCATTCTTGTCCGTCATGTAGGACAAAATGCTCGCGGCATCCGCGCTGTTTAAAATCGGAACACAGTCCTGATCTTCCATAATGTGCGGCAGAAACATGGTCGGCGTGTAGCGTTTCCAGGCCTTGAGCGGATGGACGCAGATTCTTCCCTCGTGGTTGTAGATATCCAGCAGCACCTGCGTCGTTTCGCGGATCCGGGCCACGGTTTTGAAAGAGTGGCGGCTGCGAAGGATGGCGAAATAGGCGACCGTGTTGAGTTCGAACAGGTAGGGGCAGGTGATGACGAAAAAATTGCCGATCATCAGGTCCGTCGCCCAGGCCTGGAGCAGATCGGACAGGCAGTCAAAAACGTAAAACACGTCGCGGCCCTCGTCGCGGATGATGTTGTGGACCTCGGTGGAAAAGGATTCAAATCCGGAATTGGCATTGAGTTTGTAGATCTGAATTCCCGGGCCCCCCTCCAGAAGAGGGGCATGATTGGCAAAACGCATGTAAACGAGGCGCTGATGATCGGCCAGGGTCTGCCGGATATAGGGATCGACAAATTTTTTATAGTCCTCGATATGATCCACCTGCAGGACGACATTGTCGCCCATCTGCAGATAATTGAGGATTTTATCCAGGCCGCTGATGCCGGAGCTGACGCGCTCATAAGGGATCATAAAATTCTGCTTCCTTTTCTTTGTAAATCTGAAATGTCTCCTACAAATCGATTTCAATTTTTATGCCACCGCCACCCGAGCGGACATTCTCAGTAATTTTTACATATGATTCAAAAAACATTTTTGAACTAATTTTCAGCCGGCAAGGCAAATCCCATCTCTCACATTTTCATGCTGGTTTTTAAAAAATAAAACAATATTGTTCTTTTTTGAAACAGCCATTGATCGATGAATCATTAGTAATTTTAATGCATAAGAACTTGTCAATTCATCTGGCACCGTCCTTGCTCAAGTCAAAAAATGAAAAAATTTTAAAAAGGAGGTTCACCATCATGAATTCCGGAGATACAGCGTGGGTGCTGACCGCCAGCGCACTGGTTCTTTTAATGACCATGCCGGGGCTGGCCTTTTTTTACGGAGGCCTTGTCCGGCGCAAAAATGTTCTCTCCATTTTAATGCAGTGCTTCATTATCGTCTGCATCGTTTCCCTGCAGTGGGTGCTCTTCGGGTATTCGCTGGCCTTCGGCCCGGATTTTCACGGAATCATCGGAACGCTGGAGTGGGCGGGCCTTGCCGGCGTCGGCGCCGCTCCCAACAGCAACTACGCGGCGACCATTCCGCACAGCGTCTTTATGATCTTCCAGGCGATGTTCGCCGTCATTACCCCGGCGCTCATCATCGGCGCCTACGCGGAGCGTGTGAAGTTTCCCGCGTTTCTGCTCTTCACCCTTCTGTGGGCGACCTTTGTTTACGATCCGCTGGCGCACTGGGTATGGGGCACAGGGGGGTGGATTAAATCTTTAGGCGGTCTGGATTTCGCGGGCGGCATCGTCGTGCACGTAAGCTCCGGTATTTCGGCCCTGGTCCTGGCGCTTCTGCTGGGAAAGAGAGTCGGCTACAACCACAAACCCATTCGTCCGCACAATCTGCCTTTTACCGTTCTGGGCGCGGCTCTTTTATGGTTCGGCTGGTTCGGATTCAACGCCGGCAGCGCGCTCGCGGCGGACGGCCTGGCGGCCAACGCCTTTGTGACCACGAATACGGCAACAGCCGCCGCCGGGTTGACATGGGCCCTGATTGAATGGTGGCACAATGGAACTCCGACCATTCTGGGCACGGCCACCGGCGCGGTGGCGGGTCTGGTCGCCATTACTCCCGCCTGCGGGTTCGTCAACCCGATGAACGCCATCTTCATCGGCATCATCGTCGCCCTGGTCTGCTACACCGCCGTTGCCGTCATTAAAGGCAAACTGGGTTACGATGATTCTCTGGACGCCTTCGGCGTGCACGGCGTGGGCGGGACGGTCGGAACGATCGCTACGGGATTATTCGCGGAAAAAGCGGTCAATGCGGCGGGGGCGGACGGTCTGCTCTTCGGCAACCTCCATCAGTTTGGGATTCAATGCCTGATGCTGGTGGTGACCATCGCCTTTGCCGCGATCATGACCTTCGTCATCTTCAAAATTGTGGACGCGGCAATCGGCATGCGGGTCGAAGAGAAAAACGAAATCATCGGACTGGACCTGACCCAACAGAGCGAAGCGGCTTACACCGTGATTGAATAGGAGGAACAAGCCATGAAACTGATCATTGCCATTATACAGCCGCACAAACTGGAGGCGGTCAAAAGAGAGCTGGAAGCCGTGGATGTGAACTTGATGACCGTCACCAATGTGGTCGGCCAGGGAAGGCAGAAAGGCCTCACGGAAATTTACCGCGGCGCGAAGGAAGCGGGCGGCCTGCTCAACAAAGTCCGTCTGGACATCGCGGTGAACGAAGCCTTCGTCGAACCGACCATCGACGCCGTCACCCGCGGCGCACACACCGGCTCGGTCGGCGACGGCAAGATTTTTGTCGTGGAACTGGCCGAATGCATCCGCATCAGCTCCGGCGAACGCGGCGGAGTCGCCATCGGCTGAGGTCATCACTATGGATAACGACAAAACATATGTGAAAGAAAATACATTGGAGCGTTGCGTTTCCGACTTTGAAAGAACCGTCATCATTCATGCCCTGAGAAGAACAAAGGGTAACACGTCGGATGCCGCACAGATTCTGGGAACAACGAAACGTGTTTTGGCGGGGAAGATCCATAAATACGAAATCGATTGCACACAATTTGAATCAGAATAAATCATAAGGAGAACATGAGACAATGAAAATGAATTTTAAAACAACAATAACGATGGTTTTGCTGGCGTTGATACTGGCGTCATTCCCGATGATAGCCCGGGCAGCGGAAGAAGCCAAGCCCGCCGCAGACACAAAAGCGGCTGCCCCCGCGCCGGAACAAGACAAGGTAACAGGCGAGGTGGCCGCCAGTATTTTAAGCGCCTATATCTGGAGAGGCCAGGAGATGACCCGGGACAGTGTCGTGATCGAACCGTCGATCACCGCAAACTACAAAGGCTTTACCGCCGCCCTCTGGGGCAATCTGGATACGAATCCCTATTCGGCCGGAGACGCGAAACATTCCTCCAACTGGACGGAAACGGATTTCATCCTGTCCTATGCGCGTGAATTCGGCATCGTGAAAGCAGGCGCGGGCTACATTTATTACGGTCTGGCCGGCATGACGTCGAACGGGACGGATCTGCTCGATGCGCAGGAGCTGTTTATCTCGCTGGGCCTCAACACGATTTTGGCGCCGACGCTGACGATTTACAGGGAAATTGACCACTATCATCAATGGTACGCGACACTTGCCGTTTCTCATACCTTCAGCCTTCATGAAAAGGTCGGTTTGAAACTGGCGGGTTCCGTAAGCTACCTGAAAAGCGAAGACGAAACCACCTATCCGAAATTCAACAGCGATTCCATCGCAACAGCCGATAAATTCAACAATTTTCATGACGGCGTGGTTTCTGTTTCCCTGCCGGTCGCCGTGGCCGGATCCCTGACCGTCGCGCCGACCGTATCCTATGTCTTTCCGCTTTCGGACGACGCCAAATACGAAATGCGGGCGCGAGGCTTGAAGGGTACAGCCAACCCGTCCGACCGGGACAGTTCCTACGTTTATGGCGGAGTAACCTTAAGTTTGACCTTCTGATGCAGTGCTGCAAATTGGCACGGAGAAACATTGGACCTGCCAGCGGGAGCGACGCGCATTGCGAAAAGCGATGGATGCGAAAATCAGGCGTTTCAGCTTGGCCAATCGGTTATCGGTTTGCAGTTTCACCTGGAAACCACACCACAGTCAGCGCAAGACCTGGTTTCGCATTGCCGGGATGAACTCATCGGCGGGCCCTATATACAGACCGAGACGGAAATTTTGTCCGCCACGCCGGCACAATATCAATCCATCAACCAGCTGATGGACAAGATACTGACTTTCCTGGTGCGAGCCGCTTGATTATTTATTTCTGCGTTCGTCAATATCCCCGGGATACATCATGGCGCCCGGGCCCCGCTCGCGCGTCCGGACCCGGATGACATCTTCAACCGGTGTCACGAAAATAATGCCGTCGCCGGTTTCTCCTGTATAGGCAGATTGCAGAATCGCTTCCAGCGCGGCCTCCAGGTTGCGCTGGTTCAGTACGATATTGACCTGAATTTTAGGAAGCATGTTGACCTGATAGGTTCCGGCGCGTCCGACCAGTTGAACACCGCCCTGCCGCCCATGTCCCCGCACTTCAAACGTGTTCATGCCCACAATTCCAATTTCTTTGAGGGCGTCGATAACGTCGTTTACCTTATCTTCGCGAATGATCGCTTCGATTTTTTTCAGCATAGTAAAATCTCCAATAAAGAATGCTGTGGATTGCCAATTTCCTAATGATTATTTTAATCCGTTAGTAGGATCGCTCTCCATGGGAGCTGATGTCCAGTCCCACGTCTTCTTCGATCGGACTTACCCGTAATCCAATGCTCATATGGAGCACCTTAGCCAATCCATAGGTCATACCGAAAGAAAAAACGATCGTGACAATCACCGCCGTGATCTGAATGGCAAGCTGGGCGGGATTGCCGAAAAACAACCCGTTGGCGCCGTCGGCGTTGACGGCCACGGTGGCGAACAATCCCGTGGCGATGGTGCCCCACGTACTTCCCATGCCATGACAGGCCCAGACATCCAGCGATTCATCCAATCTGCGTCTTTCCCGAAAACGCATTGCGTAATAAGCAAGGGGCGCGGACATAGCCCCGATCACCATGGCAGCCAGAGGTGTAACAAATCCGCAAGCCGGCGTCACCGCGGCCAGGCCAACGACCATTCCTGTTGCGATCCCCAGGGTGCTGGGTCTGCCGTCCAGCCAGGAAAGCAGCATCCAGACCAGACCGGCAGTTGCCGCCGAGGTGTTGGTTGTTACCAGAGCATTCACCGCCACACCATTTGCCCCAAGAGCGCTGCCCGCGTTAAAACCGAACCAGCCGACCCACAGTAATCCGGTTCCCAAAACCGTCAGTGGAATATTGTTCGGCTCCATCGGAACCTGGCCGTGACCTTTTCGCGGACCGATGACCAGGGCAAACGCCAGAGCTGAAAAACCCGCGGAAATATGCACAACGGTCCCCCCTGCAAAATCGAGAACGCCCATTTCCTTCAGCCACCCCCCCTGGCCCCAGACCCAATGGCAAAGCGGATCATACACTAGCGTTGCCCAGAGGAGGCTGAAAAGAAGAAAACTTTTGAATTTAACTCTTTCCACGAAGGCACCTGTGATAAGGGCTGGAGTAATCACGGCAAACATCATCTGAAAAGAGGCAAAAAGTTCATGAGGGATGGTTTTAGCATAGGCGGCATTCGGCTGGGCGCCAATCCCCTGAAAACCCAGGAAATCCAGTCCGCCGATGAATCCCTTGATGTCGGGACCAAACGAAAGGGAATAGCCGTAAAGCACCCACTGAACTCCGATCAGGGACATGAAGATATAGCTCATCGTTAACGTGGACAGAACATTTTTGCGCCGCACCATGCCGCCATAAAAAAACGCCAGAGCCGGCGTCATCAAAAGAACAAGAGAACAACATACTAATATCCAGGCTGTATCGCCCGCACTGATTTGAACACCCATGATACCATATCCTTTCCGTCTATCGATGGGAATGCATGACAGCAATTATCCTGCCATAGCATATTGTCTATTAAATATACGATTTTATAAGGTTTATTCTGAATCTGGAGAGCGCATAGCGGATACAATTATGTCTGTTTGTGTTCAAAACGGACAAACGTGTATTTTTTTGAAAATCGACAAGGTCGCTCAACCAGTTGAATACTTATAACAATTTTAAATTCTTCTGCTGGCACGTTCATTGCTCCCGGCTCATCTGTGTTATCCGTCGGGAAAGGAAGCGCTTATCAGCTTACGCTGGTTTCGTTTTTTCACTGAGGGGTCGTCTAAAGGTAGGACGCCAGGTTCTGGCCCTGAAAATTGAGGTTCGAGTCCTTGCCCCTCAGCCATCTGCACCATATGTTGAAAGGCAAACGCTGATGAAACTGATCATCGCCGTCGTACAATCCGACAAGCTCAAAGACGTCAAACAGGCATTGCGTGACGTAAACGTCGGCAAAATCACGGTTTCCAATGTGGTCGGTTGCGGCGCACAGGTTGGAAAAGCCGATACGAGCGACGGGGTCATTACCAATGGAGACCTCCTTGACCGGGTGCGCTTCGAAATTGCCGTAAACGACGACTACGTCAAACCCACGCTGGAAGCCGTCATTCGGGGAGCCCGCACCGGCAGCATCGGCGACGGTAAAATATTCATCGTCCCCCTGGAGGAATGCATTCGAATCCGCACGGGCGAAACCGGACGGCCGGCCATCGGATAAAGCTTATCGGAATCACCGCACAACGATATTTTCCTTTCTTTCTTTCTTTCTTTTGCCCAACCGGCAAAGTGGTTTTCTCTTTGCATGAGCGTACGGGAACGGACAAAATTCCGGTTGATATTTGCACAATAATGTTACATTCTACCGCCGGGCAAATCCGGCCGGAGACAAACCGGAAAGCCTGAGGCCATGGCGCGGAGAAAGACGAAGTGAGCATCCACAGTTATGAAGAATTAGCGGCCCTGCACGCCATATCGAAGATTTTGGCGCAGCCGATGGATTTGAGAGAACAGCTGGAAAAAATTCTCCATGAAATGAGTTTGCGCCTCGGAATGCAGCGCGGCATGATCTCGCTTTTGGATCACGAGAAAAAGGAAGCGTGGCTCGACATCGCACATGACGTCAACATCGACGGAATGGAAGTGACCTACAAACCGGGAGAAGGCATCACCGGCAAGGTGGCGGAAACCGGCCGCCCGATGGCCGTGGCGAACCTGGGGCAGGAAACCCACTTTCTGGACCGTACCGGCGCCAGACGTCATTTGAACCGCGCCGAGCTTTCCTTTTTGTGCGTTCCCATTATCTACGACGAGCGCGTGGTGGGGGTTTTGTCCGCCGACAAGGTGGCTAAACAAGTTGAGGACCTGGAAAAGGAACTGGCCATGATGTCCTCCGTGGCGGAACTGATGGCCAAAGCCGTTCACATCCGCGCGCTGGAGGAAGAAAACCGCCGCCTGCGCAAAATTGTCGGACAGCAGCACGCGCCTTCCACGGATATTATCGGCCACTCCAAGGCCATTCAGGAAGTCTTCGGCCTGGTGGCACAAGTTTCCGATTCCAACACGACGGTCCTGATCACCGGCGAAACGGGCACGGGCAAGGAATTGATTGCGAGGGCGATTCACAACAACTCCACCCGCAAAGGCGGGCCGCTGGTGCAGGTCAACTGCGCCGCGATTCCCGACACGTTGATTGAGAGCGAACTGTTCGGACATGAAAAAGGCGCGTTTACCGGAGCGCTCCAGACGCGTCGCGGCCGCTTCGAAGAAGCCAACGGCGGCACGATCTTTCTGGATGAAGTGGGCGAACTGTCCGCCGCCGCGCAGGTAAAGCTTCTGCGCGTTCTGCAGGAAAAGCGATTTCAGCCGTTGGGCTCGTCGAGGGTGGTGAACGTCAATGTAAGGATCATCGCCGCGACGAACCGTAATCTGGAGCAGGATATTCTCGCCGACCGTTTCCGAGCGGATCTTTTTTACCGCCTTAATGTTTTCCCCGTTTATCTGCCGCCGCTCAGGGAACGGGGCAGCGACGTCATCCTGCTGGCGGATCATTTTCTGCTCAAATACAGCCGGGAAATGGGCAAGAACGTAAAAAAGATTTCCACGGCGGCCATTGAAGCCTTTCTGTCTCACAAATGGCCGGGCAACGTCCGCGAACTGGAAAACTGCATCGAGCGGGCGGTTCTTCTGACTAAAACAGACACCGTAGACAGCGTGCATCTGCCTCCTTCCCTGCATGCCGGAGAAAAATCACAGGAGCGCAGGGATCGCAGCAAGCTGTCGTCCGTCGTGGAGGCGCAGGAAAGAACGCTGATCACCGACGCGCTCAGGGAAACCGGCGGCAACCAGACCAAGGCGGCCAAAATCCTGGGAACCACCAAGCGCATCATTCAGTATAAAATCTCGAAAATGGGCATCGACCCCGGAAAATTCCGCAAAAACAACAAAGATGCCGTCTTGAAGCCATAGGGCTTTTGCGGCTTCCCGCGCTTAGGACATTCAAAGATCGAACAATAATGTCACACCATTTTACAAAAGTACAAATTTGTTGACTTTCATCGCTCATCCGGCAGCCCTTCCTGCGCCAAGCTTTTCCAATCCATTATAATCTTTGCTTATTTTATAGACGATCGGCACTGGCACGACTCTGGCAGTTAGGCCCTCGGGTTGAAATATTCAGAGGTGAAATGATGTGCCGTTTATTTGCCGTAACATCCAGTCAGCCGCAATCGCCGGTGATCGCCATCAATGCGCTCAATGTCATGAAAGAAGGGCATGACGGCTCCGGCGTTGGATTGTTTCTGACCGATCTGGGCGGAGAGTTCGAAAAATTCAAAAACGAGCCGATCCTGTCCGGCATCTTTTCCAATGAGGGGATCAAGGCCCTGGACCACTTCATGATCGATCAGGATTTTACCGTCAAATACAAGCTGTCCCTCCGGCCGACGAAACCTGCGCCTTCGGGAACACCGAAAAGGGACAACTACGTCATCCGGGTTTATGAATATCCGGCCGAATGGGAAAGCTTAAGCCGGGAGGAAATCGACTACCGCCTGATGATGGTTCAGCTCCGGCTTCGGCAGATCGGCGAAAAAGATCAATCCATGCTGATCTTCAGCTTCTGGCCGGACGTGATCATGATCAAGGAAGTGGGAGATCCGCTGGCCGTCGCCGAGTATCTGGGCCTCGACCGCAAGGATCTCACCGCCCGGGTGATCCTGAGCCAGGGACGCCAGAACACCAACTACTCCATCAACATTTACGCCTGTCACCCGTTCTTCATCCAGGGCATGGCGACGATGACCAACGGCGAGAACACCGCCTTTGTGCCGATCCGGGAATTCCTGATGTCGCGCAATTTTCCCGGCTACAGCGGCTACTATTCCGACTCGGAAGTGTTCACGCACATTCTGCACTATATGCGCAACCGGCTCGGGATGGGCATGGAAATGTACAAGCACATCATCACACCGCTCAAAGACGGGGAGCTCGCACGTCATCCCGACGGGCGGATGCTGCGCAGCCTGAAACAGAGCTGCCGCCCGTTGATCATCGACGGGCCCAACTGCGTCATCGGCTGTCTGCCGGACAAGTCGATGTTCATGGTGCAGGATTCCAAGAAGCTGCGCCCCGGCGTCGTGGGCGGACGTCCCGGCATCTTCGCGTTTTCCTCGGAAATGTGCGGCCTGGATGCGTCCATTCCCGAGCGGGACATCAACCTGGACCATCAGCCGATGCGATATGAAACCGTTCTGGTCCGGCGGGACCGGCAGGAGATAGAAAAATGGAATCAGTGGGACGCATTACCCCCTCTACACTAAGCACCAAAGACCTGCCCTGGCAGATTCTCTGGAGGAAGGACCGCTGCACCCTGTGCGGCCGGTGCACCGCCGTCTGCCCGGTGCGGGCCATCGAACTGGGCGTCCACCGCAAACGGGCGCTCACGACACCGCCCGATCTGAAAGAGCGGCCCGCCAATCTGTTTTCGGTCTATCACGGCGTCGATCAGCGCACCGATCCGGCTCACGCCTGCGTGGGCTGCGGTATGTGCACGCTGGTCTGCCCCAACGGCGCCATCGTTCCCGAGCGGACGGACGAATCCGACCGGCTGCGCTTTCACGCCAATCAGGGCGGAGAAGCCCGCAGACGGGGCGGCCGGAGAAACCAGCCGGAAAGCGTGCTCGACCGGATCAAGTTTGTCCGCATTTCGATGCTGACCGACCCGGCGCTCGACGCCGGACGCCATGAATTTGAACTCCACACGCTGCTGGGCCGAATCCTGCCGCCGGAACGGATGCTCGAGGCCGGCCGAGAAAACGGCTGGATGCCGCCGGTCCGCGAAATCTATCCGCTGATCATCGGCGGCATGTCGTTCGGCGCTCTGTCGCCGAACATGTGGGAAGGTCTGCAGATGGGCGTCACGTATCTGAACGAGGAGATGGGCATGCCGGTCCGCATCTGCACCGGCGAAGGCGGCTGCCCTCCCCGGCTGCTGCGGTCCCGTTTTCTGAAATACGTCATCCTGCAGATCGCGAGCGGTTATTTCGGCTGGGATGAAATCATCCACGCTCTGCCCCAAATGAAGGAAGATCCCTGCGCCATTGAAATCAAGTACGGCCAGGGCGCGAAGCCCGGCGACGGCGGTCTTCTGATGTGGTACAAGGTCAACAAACTGATCGCCGCGATCCGCGGCGTGCCGCAGGGCATCAGTTTGCCCAGCCCGCCCACGCACCAGACCAAGTATTCGATCGAGGAAGCCGTGGCCAAGATGATCCAGTCCATGTCCATGGCGTGGGGATTCCGCGTGCCGGTGTATCCGAAAATCTCGGCCACCAGCACCACGCAGGCCGTCCTCAACAACCTGACCCGCAATCCATACGCGGCCGGGCTCGCCATCGACGGCGAGGACGGCGGCACGGGCGCGGCCTACAATGTTTCCATGGACCACATGGGACACCCGATCGCCAGCAACCTGCGCGACGCCTACCTGACGCTCGTGAAGCTGGGCAAACAAAACGAGCTCCCTCTCTTTGCCGGCGGCGGCATCGGGAAAAACGGCAATCTGGCCGCCAATGCCGCCGCCCTGATCATGCTGGGCGCCAGCGGCGTTCAGACGGGCAAATATATCCTGCAGGCGGCCGCCGGCTGTCTGGGATCGGAGAGCGACCGCTGCAATGTCTGCAACATCGGCGTTTGCCCCAAAGGCATCACCTCGCAGGACCCGAGACTGGATCGGCGCCTGGACCCGGAGCAGGTCGCCCAGCGGCTGGTGGACGTCTATGTCACGTTCGACACGGAACTGAAAAAGATCGTGGCTCCGCTGGGGCGCTCCACTTCGCTGCCGATCGGCATGTCGGACGCCCTGGGCATCGGCGACGCGGATGCGGCGCAAAGATTGAATATCCAATATGTGTTGTAGGGAAGGGGTTCCAGCCGTTCCCTGCGGAGAAAGAATGAAACAGGCAAGATGATGACCAAAAAAGACACCACCAAAATCCCCGGCATCGAAAACGGCCTTCGCGTGGATTCGCGGATTCTGGAAGAACGAATCCAGAAGGCCGTAGCCGACGGCTGTCGCCACATCGAAGTCACAGCGATGGGGCAGCACGGCATTGGAGGCCGCCTCTGGCGGGCGCACGACGCGCCGGTGAAAGTCGACGTGCTGGGCACCTCCGGCCAGCGCCTGGGGTCCATGGGATTCTCAAACACCACCATTGAAGTCTTCGGCCCCGCCTCCGACGACGTCGGCTGGCTCAACGCCGGCGCGCAGATCATCGTGCACGGAAACGCCACCAACGGCGCGGCAAATGCCATGGCGCAGGGCCGGGTGTACATCGGCGGCGACATCGGCGCGCGCGGCATGACCATGACCAAATTCAATCCGCGCTTTGAGCCGCCCGAACTGTGGGTTTTCGGAAAAGTTGGGGATTCTTTCGCGGAATTCATGGCGGGCGGCATCGCCGTGGTTTGCGGGGCGGGCGCGGAAGAAGAGAGAAACGTGCTGGGATACCGGCCCTGCGTCGGCATGGTCGGCGGCAAAATTTTCTTCCGCGGAAAGCAGGAAGCCTACAGCACATCCGATGCCCGGCTGGTGGCCGAACTTCCGGACCCCGAGTGGGAATGGCTGAAACAAAACCTCAAGACGTTTTTGGAGGCCATCGGCAAGCGGTACCTGTTCGAACAACTCGCATCAAGACGCGAAGACTGGCAGCTGCTGATCGCCCGTAAACCGTCGGAAAAACCGGGCCGGACCGCTCGCCCGATGGCGAAATTTCGCCGGGAAGTCTGGGAGCATGAACTGGGCAAGGGAGGGTTGATCGGCGATTTGTCGGGATCGGACCGATCTCCGATCGACGTAGTGACCACCGGAGTGTTCCGGCGATACGTCCCCTCCTGGGAAAACGGAAAATACCTGCCGCCCTGCCAGGCGGCCTGCCCGACCGGCATTCCCGTTCAAAAACGCTGGGAGCTGATCCGCAAAGGCCGCATGGACGAAGCCGTGAATCTGGCGCTGGAATACACCCCTTTCCCCGCGGCCGTCTGCGGCTATTTATGTCCGAATCTCTGCATGCAGAGCTGCACCCGGGGGCTGGTGAATCTTCAGCCGGTGGACGTCACGCTTCTGGGAAAAGCGTCTCTGTCGGCGAAGGAGCCCAAACCTCTTCCGCAGACCGGGAAAAAGGCGGCCGTCATCGGCGGCGGGGCGGCGGGCCTCTCCGTCGCCTGGCAGCTCTGGCTTGCAGGCCATGAAACGGTCATCATTGAAGGCCGCAAGCGGCTGGGCGGGAAGCTGGCGGATGCGATTCCTCAGAGCCGCATTCCTTCCGAAGTCGTGGAACACGAAATCGAACGGCTGGCCAAACAGATCCGCCAGGTTCGCCTGGGCAAGCCGCTGACCAGGGAGCAGTTCGCCCGAATCAAAAGCGAAAATGACTACGTCGTGATTGCCACGGGCGCATCGCGGCCGCGCGTCCTCGCCCTTCCCGGCGCGGAAAAATCCATGAGCGCGCTCGAGTTCCTGCGGCAGAGCAAACAAGGCTGCGCCAAAGCCGGCGAACGGGTCGTGATCATCGGCGCGGGCAATGTGGGATGCGACGCGGCGGCGGAATCGTTTCGTCTGGGCGCGAAAAGCGTCACGCTGATTGACGTTCAGGAGCCGGCCTCCTTCGGAACGGAGCGAAAACAGGCCGAAGCCGCGGGAGCGAAGTTTCTCTGGCCGCGCTTTGCCCGGGCCATCACGGATCAGGGCGTCGAACTGACCGACGGCGAACTGCTGCCGGCGGATACCGTCATTGTCGCCGTCGGGGATGTTCCGGACCTGTCCTTTTTGCCGGACGGCATCGCAACGGAAAAGGGCTTTATCGTGGTGGACGAAACTTACGCCACGAGCGATCCCCAGGTGTACGCCGTCGGCGACACGGTCCGTCCCGGACTGCTGACCGACGCCATCGGCGCAGGACGCATCGCAGCACGGGCGATTGACGCGCTGCTGCGGGGGGCCGCCGAAACCTACGACCGGCTGCCGCCGATCCGATACGAACGCGTCAAGCTGCAGTATTTCGACCCGCGGATCCGCGCATTTGCCGACACGGCTTCCTGCGCGACGAACTGCGCTTCCTGCGGCGCGTGCCGCGACTGCGGACTGTGCGAGGAAATCTGTCCGCAAAACGCGATCTTCCGCAGAACGCTGTCCGACGGCGGGTTTGAATATGCCGTCGACGAGGAACGCTGCATCGGCTGCGGTTTTTGCGCGGGAGCCTGTCCGACGGGAGTCTGGGAGCTTTCAGAAAACCAACCTTTGGAATAAACTTTTAAACGAGGATGACAAAGCCATGAAAAAGACAAATGCAACAGCGGCGGCGGAAAGACAATATGTAATCGCAAAAGAAAAATTCGTTCCCGTATCGCAGTATTTCGGCGAGGACACCTTCAACCTTGCGGTCATGAAGCAGAAGCTCCCCAAAGACACCTTCCGCAAACTGCAGGAGGCGATGCAGGAAAACCGGACGCTGGAGCCGGAAACGGCCAACATCGTCGCGCACGCCATGAAGGAGTGGGCGATCGAGAAGGGC
>ERZ795052.3852-NODE-3852-length-16090-cov-5.423075_pt1 | contig 16090 bp, 9 predicted proteins | sample MGYA00375136_ERZ795052 | MGnify/ENA primary metagenome ERZ795052 (study PRJEB30181, sample SAMN05720156) | activated sludge metagenome | isolation source: Anaerobic digester | place: Japan | collected 2015-05-26 ... | reverse complement strand
GCGGCCAGGAACGCCACGTCAACCAATAGGCGTCCAGCGCCGCGTTGAAAACCAGCGCCGGACGGCCGATCAGCCGTACCAGGAAGAACGCCTTGGCGGGCAAGAAGATCTTTCGACCGCAGAAGAGAGCCGTCTTTACCTGAAACCTCCGCCGCCGCATGTACTTCCCCAGCCGCCACCAGGATTTCCACGAGTTCCCTCGAGGAAACGGAATCGTCAAGACGACCCCCGGCAAGTCCTTCAGGCGAACCCGGTCCTCCCGCCGGCAAAAAACGTAGATCTGCGAGTTCGGAAACAGCTTCGGCGAACGCAGTCGCTTGACCGCCTCCGCCACGTATCCGGCCTCCTCGGTCTGTACCACCAGGATCTTCACCGGTTCCGCAGAACCCGCCTTGTCCCATCCGAACAGCAGAGGCTCCCGCCGAAACAGCCGCGGCCAGGAACGCCACGTCAACCAATAGGCGTCCAGCGCCGCGTTGAAAACCAGACGGCGGAAAGGCCCACAAACGAAAAACGCCAACTTCTGTTTTCGGAAAACCGGCCGGCCGGTCCACACGGCGGCGTTCACGTGCGGACGAAACCTGTGGATGCCGCGCCAAGCCGACCACAGCGCCGCATAACTCATGTTCTTGGAAAAGGTGATCGTTTCCGCAACGGACACATGTCCGGCCAGAGCCTCTCGGTCTTCTTCTCGACACACCAGGAGAACCCGAGGTCGCCGGAATAGGTAAGGCCGGGAAAGCCGTTCCAGGGCTGCGGCAACGTAGGGTGCCGCTTCCGTCTGCCAAACCAGGATGCGGACTCCCCAGCGGGGCGGCCGACGCCGACCGAGCATGCGCCTGAGCACAAACCGCATTAGGGCAAGCGGCTTCGCCTCGAACGTCCCTCCCGATTCGTCTACCACGATCAACCGGCGGAGAGGCAGGCGCAGCGCCCATAACTTCAGATCGAGAAAACCCCGTTCTCCCGTCAGGAAGACAATGCCGACCTCGCAGTTTTCCGGCAACCGAAAACCTTCCGACGGCTTGGCAACGGGTTCCACCCGCACCACTTCCCTTCCCGGAGGGATCAGCCGTTCGAGAACTTCATCCACCAGCGGCTTTTGCTCCTGCGGCACCGTTTCCGCCACCAATACTCGGGGGCTGACCGCGAACGGCGGCAGGCGACGAAAGAAGATCTCCGCGTCGTGCGGGGGAGGTTGGGCCCGGCGAAAAGTCGAAGCCGCAAGCTCCCACTTGGACATCGGCCGCAAATCACCGGTGTAGTCCACGGACAAGATCGGCCCCTTGGTCAGCCGCGCGGCTTCCCGCCGAAGCTTCCGGTACCCCGGACCCACTGTAGGCACGACACATGCATCCCACGGCTCAACTTCGGGCACATCCCCGACAAAATGAACGCGGTCGGCACGTCCTGCGAATTCAGCGAAGAAACGTACATCGGGATGATCCGCCGCGAGACCTTCGATCTCCCACTCCGGTCGGAGGCGTTCCAACAGCTCCCAGAAATAGAGCCAGATCGGCGGATGGCAGGACTGTACCAGGAGAACCCGCCGCCCCCCCGTTGATTCGGCTTTTCCGCCTTGCCGGATTTCCCGGTCCTCAGACCGGCTGCGATCGCTCATGAAGCCTCCCCTCGACCTGGTGTTCTTTCGACGCACACTCTTCACCGGGCCTACCCTCTGCCAGGACCTCCCGGTAGACGGCGTCCAGCCGTTCCCCCAGAATGGGCCAAGCATAGGACGTCTCCACCACCTTCCGCCCGGCGGTCCCCAGGCTGACACAGAAGTCGGGATGGCGAAACAAAGCAAGAACCCAGCGGACGAAGTCCTCCGGTTCCGACGCCAAAAGGATGTTTTCGCCGTGCACGGCGGGCAACCCCTGGCACGCCAGCGGAGTGGCGACCATCGCCTTACCCACCGCCCATCCCTCGAGCACCTTTCCCCGGATGCCGACACCGGTACGCAAGGGAACCACAACCACCTGCGCCCTCCGGTAGTAGTCCCAAAGGTTCTCTACATATCCGGTCACTATGACGCCCGGCTGCTCTCCCAAGCGCTTGATCTCGTCCGGCGGTGAAGCTCCCACAACGTAGAGGCGGGCCGACGGCTCTTCGCGGCGAATTCGAGGGAAGACGTCCCGCGCAAAAAAGCACATGGCGTCGACGTTCGGGTAATGCCTAAAAGCCCCGATAAACGCGATCGTGTTCGGCTCGAAACCGTCGGGTTGAAAGTGAAAACGATTCACGTCGACGCCGGTGGGGAGCACCCGCAGACATCGTGGATCCAGATACCCTTCCAGGTAGTGGGCGTCTTCCGGGGTGACGCAAATAACGCGGTCCACTCGCCGGCAAAGTTCCACTTCCCGATATAAGGTTTGCAGCATGTTGTAATACAGCCGCGGCCGCCGCCACCATCGCCTCTCCACGTTCAGCAATGTGCGTTGCCCCGCCCAGTTCACCTCAACCTCGGTCAAGATCTTGGGCAGGTGGGACACCAGGGGAGCGTACAGTGCCATTTGGGTCCATTCGAACTGAACCAGGTCGAAATCTTCTTCGCAAAGGACGTCCTCCAAAACCTCGCGGAATTTCGGGCTGTTGAACTCCTCAAAGGGCTCATACGGAAAACACGACAGTGGCTCATACTCCCTCCGCAGTACCGTTGCCAATCGGTGACAAACGGCCTGCGGCTGTTCTACAAAGCCTCGGTCCTGATCTCCCTCCACAAACGTCACCAGCGTGACCCTGTGACGACGAGCCGTTTGGCGAAGGAACTCCATGACCCGGCCCGCTCCCCCGTGCGTTCCCAGGTGAGGCAGGTAGGCGCTCAACACCAGAATGCGTAAAGGCCGTTCGCGGGCCTCCCGGGCCGAAGAAGGAGGATGAATCCGAAACCGCTGCAGATACGGCCAGGGACGGCGGGACCAGGCCAACAAATCCCGATCCGAAAAAGCGCGGGGCGGAGCCGACAACCTGTGGACCAGCACCAAAGGTAGGCGGCGCAGCGCCCGAAGCCAATGCGTCGGGCGGCAGTACTCGTAGAAGTTGAGAGGATACCAAAGGAAATGCGACAACAGGGAGCGCAACTGGAGATTGCTCCACAGGTACCACAGCCTCCGCTCTTCCATGACCGCCTCCAGCTCCCGCGGACTGAACCGCCGGCTCGTAGAGCTTCGATGCAGGTGCAGGACTCGGCTGTGAGCCGCCACCAGGCAATGCCACCCCCGGCGCCAAGCCCGGTAACTAAGGTCGGTGTCCTCGAAGTAGCAAGGCTCATACAGGGAGGAGAAGCCCCCCAGAGCGAGGAACCGATCCCGGCGGAAGGCGGAGGCTCCACCTCCGGCCCATAAAACCGGAAGGTAGCCCCGACGATAGTGGCGTCGTCGGATCTCGCCGTGGGCCAGGTGAAGGTAGCCCCGACGAAAGGTACCCAAAGTCTGTCCCGTCTCCTCCCGCCTCTTTCCCGGCGGAAAGGTAACCTGTGCCGCCACGGCGAAAACCTCCGCCCGGTTGAATCCTGCGAGAAGCGGCCGCAGGAAATCCGGGTCGGGGATCATGTCGTTGTTCAGCAGCACCACGATTTCGTGGCGGGCGGCTGTAACGCCCCGGTTGTTGCCCTCTACGAAACCCAGATTGCGGTCGAGGGCCAGGAGCTCCACCTCCGGATACTGTTCCGTCAGCCACTCCCGGCTACCGTCGGTGCTGCCGTTGTCGACCACCAACACCTGGTGTGGCGCGCCGTCCCTTCGAACCGCCTCGAGGACGGCGGGGAGGGAGCGCTCCAGCAGGTCGCGGCCATTCCAGTTGAGAATCACGATGCTGCACACTGTTCGGTCCGGCAGTCGTGCTCCTCCTGTCGCCGAGGAGCCCTTGCCTCTCCAACGGCGCACGAGGAGGAGAAAAAAGCGCAGGATCTCCGCCACCGCCAGCAAGAGAAGAATCGCCGCCTGGGCCGGCAACCAGATGAGCCAAAGCGCCGCTTGCTTGATCCGCACTCTCCACTTCACGGGGACAACTCCAGACGGAACATCATGGTACCCAATAGACGGCGATCTCTTTTGTCGGGAGGCGGCACGACTCTCTCACTCTCCAGTCGCACTTCAAATATCCGCCCGGCGGTTTCTTTGAACGGCAGCAGAAACTTCCCGACAAATTCCCGACCGGCTTCGAGGCGTTTTTCGCCCACCCAAACGTCGTCTACATAAAACCGCAGTCGGTTCTCCCACGGCGAGAACCCGTTGACAACCAAGTACGATACAGGCTCCAGTGACTGGAGCCGACAGACCGCCACCTGACCGGTCCAGCGAAAACCCCGTTCCTGCCGCTCCCACCAGAACCAGCCGGGCCCCAGCTGGGGATTGAAGTAGCCGCGATCGAAATCGATGCAGGAGGAGAAAGCTTCGAATGGAACCGGATCCGGCTGGGCCTGTTCATAGAACCACGATCGCCGCAGTTTGCAGCGAAGTTGTTCGCGCTTTTCGGCGTGGACGAGAATCGGCCAGAACTCGGCGTGCGGCAGCCAGCCGAGCCCGACATACGCCAGCCAGCCGTAACCGGGATGAAGGCGCAAGAACTCGTCTCGGTCCAGGCAACACGGCAAGTCGGTCAGCGAAGCGAGGCCCGCGCGTGCAATCGCCCGCCTGAGAGGACCGGGACGCATCAGGGGAATGTTGGCAAAGCTCTTGTGTTCGTCCAAGAAGCCCGGGTTGCGCCGGGCGATGTAGCGATCCGCCAGGAGGGCCGGCAGGAATTGGGGACCCCACGCATTCGCGTGAGCGTCATAGGGATACCAGAAGTTGGGAGTGGTCAACAAGATCATACCCAACGGTGCAAGTATGCGCTTGAGCTCGCTCAGGCACCTTTCCTGCCACGGCCTCCCTCCCACCAAATGCTCCAACAGGTCAAAGGCACAGACGACATCAAACGCGGCATCCGCGAACGGCAGGGTGGGAGCGCTGCCGCGGACAAAGGCGCGGGAGCCCTCCGAACGCACGAACTGAAGAACGTGCGCGTGAAAATCGAGTCCCACGTAAAGAGCGGGTCGGCGCGACTCCAGGCTTTCCGCCAGTCCGCCGGTCCCGCAGCCCAAATCCAGCACCTTGCGGTCCTTGATTTCTATCAGGGCGACGGATTCGAACTGGGCTAACAACCGGGAGTTGCGCTCCTTGCTTTCCAGCCAATATCGGACCCAACGCTGGAAGGCGGGATCGTCGGGGGAGCGGAAAATACGAGCCGCCACCGCCGCCAGCTGCGAACCTTCCAGCCCGGCGGGTCCTCCCTCCGCCGATGTGTGCCCTGTTTCGCCCGCGGAACCAGAACACGGATTCAGTTCTGCCATGGTTTCGAACACGCCCTTCCGTCTTCACTCCCCAGAGAGTGGAGGCGACCCGCCCTGCCGGGCTCCGTCTCACCCTCCCGATCTCCGGCTTTGTCTACTCTACAGGGTCCGGCCTACCGAAGGGATCGCAATGGAGACGCATTCTACCGTCCTTGGAGTCTACCCGCGGAGCTCCGGCACGCCGTAAGACACGCGGTGGGCGGCTCCCATCCGATCAAAGGAAGTCCCGTCGCGCACCTCAGGCCCGCTTCACTCCCCCGGCTGCAACCACGTCCGGAGCACTGAACCGCGCAAGCCGTACTTCTTCCCCGGGGAGAGCAGACACGAAACACCGGCTTTCTAACGCGCACCACGCCCGGTGACCACCGCCGGAATCGTTTTGAACAGGATCCGCAGGTCAAGCCACAAAGACCAGCGGTCAATGTACTGCAAGTCCAGTTCCATCCACTCTTCGAAGGTCACGTCATTGCGGCCGGAAACCTGCCACAGGCAGGTGATGCCCGGCTTGACGCTGAGACGGCGCCTTTGGGCCGGAGTGTAATGTTCGACTTCATAGGGAAGCGGAGCCCGGGGGCCGACAATGCTCATTTCTCCCTTGAGAACATTCCACAGCTGGGGCAGCTCGTCGATACTGTACTTGCGCAGGAAACGACCCAAAGGCGTCACGCGGGGGTCGTCCCGCATCTTGAAGACAGGGCCGTCCATCTCGTTTAAGTGCAGGATATCCCAGAGCAGGTCTTCCGCACCGTCGATCATGGTACGGAACTTGTACAAGATGAAGCGCCGCCCATACAATCCGCAACGTACTTGCCGGTACAGAACGGGACCGGGAGAGCTAAGCTTGACGGCCGCCGCCGTGGCAAGCATCAACGGTGACAAGGCGACGACAGCGACCAGGGCGATCGTAAAATCCATGGCACGCTTCATCGCTCTGGCAAAACCATGCTCCGGTTGCGGCGCGAACGTAATCAGAGGTATCCCGTAAAGCGATTCCAGGGCCACCGCATCCGTCGCGGGAGGGAGAAAATCGGCGGCGATCCGACTCCGTATGCCCAGCACTTTGCACAATTGCAGGATATCCAAGTACTGGTGGAGATCCTCCTTAGTCTGCCCGGCGAAGATGATCTCTTCCGCCACCGCATCCTCCTGCAGCAGGCGCGGGAGCTCTCGCAGGTCGGCGATAATCTCTTCTTCCGCCACCGCCGCCGGGCGGCTTTCGGAAGAGGCGCCGCGAACGTATCCGACGACATGGTAACCCCATTTCCTGCCTTCACGCAGAAGTTCCCCCACTCGGCGGGCCACATCGTCGACTCCTACGATCAGGATTCTGATCTTGTTGTGGTCGTTAATGTTACGACTCCGGAGGACCCACTCCACCAGGAGTCGATTCACCGGCAAAGCGAGGGCCATCATGCAGAAGAAACCGAAAAAGACCGGGCGGCTGATTTCCAGACGAAACGTGAAGCTCAGAAAACCCATCAAAACGGCGGCTGCGGCAAGGAAATAGAGGATGCGGCGCAAACGCGTGCTCCAAGGGCGAAACAGAACGTCTTCGTACTTCTGCGTCAGTAGTAAGGCCGAACACAAAGCAGGAAGCAAAATCAACAAGTAAGCCAAGTACGTGCGGAAGGGCAAGACTATCGGATGGAACTGCTCCTCCCACGGCTCGGGCGCCATAAGGATGATCCAGTCCCGCATCTTGTAGGCGATCAGGAGCGCTGGAACGAGAGCCGCAAGATCAGCGGCCCAGAGCAGCTTCGCAAAGAACCTACGATGACGGTCGAACATAGCCCTCCGTCGACACCCGCCCGAAATCTCCGCCGAGCCGAAGCCCGGCCCACTTCGTGTTCCTCAGCCCTCAACTCGACAGATGAAGTGGTACCGATCATCGGGATCGTACCACTCTATCAAGTGATCCAGCAGAGCAGGTCCTCCTTCCGCCAAAATCCAGTTGGCGTTCACGACTCTCTCCTGCAACATTCGTTCCGGTGCCAAACGGCTCGCCAGCAGATCCAAATGCCGAGCCGCCGCAGAACCTTTCTCCCTTTCGTGGTGAAGTATTCGGCGGCGGATCCGTTCCAAATGATACCGAAGTCGGGGGGTGGCACGCGTCACCATCTGAGCGGCCACCGGGTCAATTTGCCCCGCTTCCCGTCCGATCTCTTCCATGCTTCGGCGGATCATTTCATCCATATTGTCGAGTCGCCCCAGGACCTTGCCCCACCCCGATCCTCGAAGAACTCGATCGAGCAGACGGTCGCGCTCGTTCCACCACAAGTCCGGCACCGACAACCCGTACCGGTCCAGCAACCGGGCACTTCGCCGATCCACCACGGTAATCGAAGGCCGGGCCGCCGCTACGGGCCGAAGATTCCAGAATCGACCCAACGCCTCCAGCTGGGCAAAGTAGGCCACTTCGGCCGGGCCCAGGACGGCACAGGCGGCGGGGAATAGGAATTCCTGCCAGAGAGGACGCAACAGCACCGAAGGCCCCAGGCGCACCGAGCCTTCGTCGACGGCCCGCAGCAGCTCCAAGGGACTGCAATGGAATGAGCGGCGACCTTTAGCAACATACCTGTCCTCCCGCCATTCCAGCTTCCATCGCCGATTACCTTCGATCAGGAACAAAAACGTCTCCGACGATTCCACTCTTACCTGAACCGGCAGGCCCTTGGCTTTCAACTCCCGGTTTCGCAACAGCACGGCCTCCACCAGATCGGCTCGTTTCTCCACCGCGACACGGAAGAAACTCGAGTAGATCTCGTCCGGCGCTACGCTCAAGGGATGAAAGCAGAGCAGTCCTCGTCCGCCGAACAGCCGGAGCAGCCAGCAGGCAAAAGCTTCCGCCAGGGTCCGACCCGGTCGATAGGCTTCCGACACGATCAAACGCAACCAGCGGGCAGGTATCAGTTGGCGCCATCCCGTGTCATCCTGTCCCAACCATCGCTCCCAAACCGCGACGGAAACTGTTCCGGCCATCTGCGCCGGCGAAACGGAATCGTACGGATGCACGAGAGTCCTCAGTTCCCCGTCCACCCCCGGGAAAGAGGTCTTGGCTACTTCTTCATAGTCCGAATCATCCGCCGCCAGCCAGAAGACGGGTACGGCAGGGATTCCCTGTTGTTTGAGCCGCTCTGCCAGAGACACCGCAGCCGCCGCTTTGTAAAGTCCGTACGCCGGGCCGCCGGCGATTCCCACCTGCTGTCCGGTCAGCACCGCAACGGCGTCCGATCGAGCCATCACCTCCAGGCTCGGAACCGCCTGCGCTTCAAACCCCAGCTGTCGATGAAAGCGCGCGATCGCTTCAACGAGAGGTCTGCGGGGATAACGTTCTTGCTCTGACACGCTCCGGCAGTGCGAGAGCCGATCGGAAAGGTTTGAGGGCATGCGCCGGAAATACCCTTGAACCTCCGGCGCACCCTCCAGGAAAGCGGTGAATAGGGGGTTCCGTCCCGGCGTCTTGCTCAGTTCGACACCCAAACAGTTCATTGCTTTGCCCATTCGTCAGCAAACCGGGTGGAAAGCGATCCAACCACCCACCGTCACGCTCTCTGTTCGTCCGTTCCGATTTCTTCGCCGCGATCCAACCGGCCGGGGCAACCCCAACAATCTTTGCATGATACTCCAGCATACCGTTGGGTTGTGAGCTCCAGGGAGAGGTCTCGCAGCACCGGACGGGCCTACGTTCTTTCTGCGGACGTCGCCCGGCTCCGGGCGGAACCGGAAACTTCTATTTCCGTTGCTCGACTTGCCGACCCCGAGCGGATCCGCATCGTTTGTGTAAGCCCCCCGTCTTCTTCGCAACTTTTTCTGCTCCGACGTTTAGGTAGGGTGAGCGGCACGCAATGGGGCGTACCGCCGAAAAGGAGGAACACTCATGCTAAACATCAAGGCAACCCTGGGAACTGTGACGGCCTTTTTGGTTCTCTTTGCAGGACCGGCCGCCTGGCTCTGGGCGCAGGCCCCCGAAAAGCCGGTGGATCTGAACCAGGCCTCGGTGGACCAGCTCACCGAGTTGCCCGGTATCGGCCCTACCACGGCCCAGCGCATCGTGGAATACCGGGAAAAGAACGGGCCCTTCCGCAAAATCGAGGACCTGATGAATGTACGGGGCATCGGTGAGAAGAAGTTCCTGCGCCTGAAGGATCGCATCACGGTGGGAAAGACGGCGGAGACGCCGACCACGCCTGAAAAGCAGGCTGCGGCGCCTGACAAAGGTTGAGGTTGTTTTCAAACGGCTGGGCCGGGTCCCCGGGAACCCGGCCTCCAGCCCCGCCGCCGTCCCGCGCGTTCCTTGGCGCCAGGGGCTTCCCAAGGCCGTCGCCGGACGGTCTCCCCCTTCCTCCCCGCGTTGTCTCACGACTGCAAAAGTGCCAGATAGCCGAGCACCAGCTGAGGACCAAAGAGGGCGGCTACAGCAGCGGAAATTCCCAGAAAGGAACCAAACGGCAGCTCATAACGTCGGCCGCGGCCGGTCAGCCAAACATAGGAACCTCCCACCACCGCACCCATAAGCGATCCCAGCAGGATGGTCAACCAAACCATCTGCCAGCCCAGAAAGGCACCCACCATGGCCATCATCTTCACATCACCCATGCCCATGCCCTCGACTCCACGAAACTTACGGTAGAGCCAAGCGACGAGCCAGAGGAATCCGGCACCCAAAAGGATTCCCAGCCCCGCTTGAGCATATCGATTTCCCAGGCCCTCGCCGGTCACGGGAGATCCGGGTAGCGTGAAAAACTCCGGCGCCTGCCAGGGCACAAGCAAGAGCCCTGCGACGGTCCCTCCTACGGTGAAGACGTCCGGCAAGATGCGGTCCGTTAGGTCAATCATGACGAGAACGATCAGGAGGCAAAAGAACACGGCGTTCACCCCCAAGGGCGCACTCCAGCCGAACCGCCAGTACAGCGCGGCAAAGGACACGGCGGTCAATATCTCCACGAAGGGATAGATCCAGGAAATCCTTCCCCGACACCCACGGCAGCGCCCCCCCAACAGCACATAGCTCAGAACAGGAATGTTTTCCCAGGGCCGAATCGGGCGGCCGCAGTGCGGACAGGCGGAACCCGGACGAACCACGGAAAGGCCTCGCGGGATTCGATAGATACACACATTGAGGAAACTGCCCAGGATGAGTCCCGCGATGACCATGGACCACAGCATGGGCGCTCATTATAGAGAAGCCCACTGCCATCCGCCGAGTACCGTGTGCGACTAGGCACATAGGAAACAGACTCTGCCGGGGACCCGGTTTGTACGCGCCGAACGAAGTCCTGCGTACGGGGTTCTTCGGTTCCGCATATTTCGATCGCCATACGCAGTAACCCGGTACGCAAAACGCGCTCCTCCGGCCCCCCCTAGTGCGGCACGTAGCACGCTTTCAGCCGCATTCCCGGTCATGCGTAAGGATTGACTCCGTCGGGCTGCGTCAAGAAACGCCGGTGACCCCAAAGCCAACAATGGGGGAAGTCCCGAATTACGTGCTCGACAAAGCCAGTGAATTCTTGAGTCCAATATCGCAAGGTAGCCTCCCTGTCGGCGCCGTCTTTTACTTTGACTGGTGGATAAAAGCGTATGTGGTAGTGACCCACTTGGGCGGTGGGCACCAGGAAAGCGGGAACCGCCAAGCAACCCGTCTTCAAGGCGAGGGCCGCCGCCGCCGGTGTGGTGCACGCGACATGTCCGAACATCTCGATGAAGACGCCTTCTTTGGCCTGTACATTTTGGTCGATCAAGACCCCGACATCCTCGCCGGAGCGCAGACGCGCCAGCATTCCCCGCACCGCTCCCTGCTTGGGCAGAACCCGATTGCCGAACCGCTCCCGCAGCTTCGTCGCCCACTGGTCGAGAAGCGGATTGTCAAGGGGACGGACTACGAAATGCAACGGCCGGGCCCGCAAAGCATGACCCTGCGGCAGCAACTCCCAGGCCGACACGTGGGCCGTGACAAAGAGCACCGCACCATGCTTGCGCGCTTCTTCGTAGTTTTCGAGACCTCGGTTCGGTTCATATGAAATACGCTCGATAAGGCGCTCCGCCGGTTCTTTCGCCAGGCGCGCCAGCTCGACGAAGTGTTCGCCGAGATGGCGATAGCTCCGCTCGAACACCTCGATCCTCCAAGCGTCATCGGCCTCAGGAAAGGCGATTCTCAGGTTGACAAGTGCGATATGACGGTGTTTTGCGTCATGTCGGGCGATCCATTGTCCCAACCCGCCGAAGAACCGATAAGCGGAAGAAGGAGGAACCAGGCCGGCCATCCAGGTCAGAGCCCGAAAAAAACCGTAAACTGCCCAGTCTTCAAGATTCTTGCGTCTCGAACTCGCCCTACCCATCAACCCGTCACCCCTCAGCTTCCCATCCGCCAAGCTTCCTGCGCATCGTCCGTTTCGCTTAGGCGAATCCGCCGCACCGGCCGGCCGCCGGCGGGATTCACGACTACCTGCTGCATCCGCTCCCGGAAAGGCGAAGGGCAACGAACCAAGCGGCCGGAGCGATCCAGGAAACCGTGATAAGTATCCCCCTCCGCAGCCCGATGTCCCTCCTCGGTAAGAATTTCATAGGAGAACAAGAGGCTCCGACTACGACAGTCGACCAGCCGCACGGCGACCCAGGCCTTCTCCTCATACACGAGGGGACGAAGATACCGACAAGTTGTTCTCAGGACAGGTAGGAACACACCGGCTTCTTCCAGGTCGGAATAGGAAAAACCGAGTACGCGACAAAAAGCACCACGGGCCGCCTCGAACCACACGAAATAGGCGGCGTAGTAAGCCCTCCCCATTTGATCCGTGTCGGCGTAACGAACCCGAAAGCCCATCTCCACGACCAACCCGGATCCCTTGCCGGAACTTGTCATGCGGATGGATGGTAGCCTATCACCCCGCCGCTTGCCAAAGACCCGCCCTCGACCGGCGCCTTCACATCTCAGCATTGCACCGGCAAGGGCCGAGAGACGGCGGATTCGTCACGTCCGTGGATTCCTTTGCGGCCGGAACTTCCCGGAAGATCTCCCGTCCGGTTGAGCTCAGAACGAGTCACCCAGGTTCCATCCGTCGTCGTCTTTGGGTGACGGCAGAACCAGCGACTTCCCATTGGTCTTTCCTTTGACGCCCGCGCCGGTCACAGCAGCGGGTTCCATGCTTCCCCCCCCGGCTCGTACTCCCGGTGCTCTTCCCGGAGAAGTGGCGGGACGTCGTCCTCCGTCCCCTCCCGGTCGACCCGCCACGGCAACATCGGCCTGTGCTCGCGATCCAAGCGAGGCACGGCTTCGCGCAACGGCGGCCCTTTGCACCTTGAAGCGCTGGACCAGAGCCCGCAGCTGCTGGGCCTGGGTCGTAAGCTGGCTCGCCGCGCCGGCGGATTCCTGCGAAGTGGCCGCGGCCTGCTGAACCACCCGGTTGATTTGCTCCACGGCCGAGTTCAGCTGGTTGATGCCGTCATTCTGTTGTTCGGAGGCGGCGGCAATCTCGATAACGCCCTCCCTGACCCGCTCCACCTGTCGATTGATTTCCTCCAGGTTTTCGTAAACCTCCTGGTTGATTTCGACGCCTTCTTCGGTATTCTGCAACGACTCCTCGATGAGGTTGGACGTATTCTTAGCCGCTTCGGCGCTTCGCATGGCCAGGTTGCGAACCTCCTCGGCGACTACGGCGAATCCCTTGCCGGCCTCTCCGGCCCGTGCAGCTTCCACGGCTGCGTTGAGTGCCAGCAAGTTCGTCTGAAAGGCGATTTCGTCGATGGTCTTGACGATCTTGGCCGTCTCGTCTGATGACTGCTTGATTCTGCCGATGGCGTCCGACAGCCGTTTCATCGACACCATGCCTTGACGGGCGACGTGCTCCGCCGAATCAGCCAGACCTTGCGCCTCCCGCGCATTGGCCACATTCTGCGCGGCCATCGCAGCCACCTCATGCAGGTTCGCCGCAATCTCCTCCAGGCCGGCGGCTTGCTCGGAAGACCCCTTCGCCAAAGCCTCGCTGCCCGCGCTGATCTGGGAGGCGGCGGAAGCCACCTGCTCGGCACTGAAGGACACCTCTTGCAAGCTCTTTTCCAACGTCTCCACCGCCTGGTTCACCGCTTCACGGATTCTGCGGAAATCTCCTTCGTAGTCTCCCTCCATCCTTGCGGTGAGGTCGTTGGCGGCAACTCTCTCCAGCACCTGGACCGCTTCTTGGGTAGGTGCTTTCACCGCGTCCAACATCCGATTGAGCGTCTGGAACAGAGGCCTGTACTTTCCGTGAATCTGACTCGGATCCAACCGTTGCTCCAAATTCCCTCGACTCGCCTGCTCGGCAACCTGTTCCAACTGACCGAGGATTCGCTGCTGTGAACTCTGGTCGACCAATAATTCCATGCCTCCGACGACTGTTCCGTGATCGTCGAGCAAGGGACTACACTTCAGGTCCACCAGCAGCTTGCGCCCGTCTTTGACATGGATCTCCGTGTGTGCCTCGACTCGCCGGCCCTGTTCCAGACTCTGACGCAGCGGGCATGAATCCGTCCCGCAAACGCCGGATTGCACCACTTCGCGACAACTTCTCCCCGCCAACTCCTGGCGTCTCCAACCGGTCAGTTGAAGAAAGGGTTCACTGGCGTAATGAATCTTTAGGTCCCGGTCCATCACGATCACGGGATCGGGAATAGCCTTCACCAAGGATTCAGCCGCCGGATGCTCCCAAACGCCTGCCACTCGCTTGCGATGAAAGAATGCCATCGAGATTCCTCCGTTTTGCCGCCACGGCACCGCGCCGAAGATACGGGCCGACAAGTACAAAATCGGCAGTTTGCCGTTGTTCTTTAGCAGATTGCGGCGCAGCCCAGGCGCCTTGCACCGTCTGCCGAAGATCGGTCACGGTACCTTCGGATCCCCGTCGCTCGTTGACCCCGCAACAGGCTGTGTATCCCGTTTGTCAGATCCGTGGGGTATAGTCCCGTGTCGGTGGGTGTACGTCCCGGCTGGGGGGTTCTGCCGGCTTTCCACTAAGCGATCAAGGAGATCGGGATTGGCGGATGACGAAGGTCGGACGATGGAGCGGGAGCAGCAGGCTGAAGAAATTCGGCTTTTTGCTCGGCAACTGAAACGGTTGGAGTCACTCCCGACGGTCGCTCTCAAAGTAATCGAGGAGGCGGGGAGCGAAGATTCCAGTCGCCGTCGGGTAGTAAGCACTATCGAGACTGATCCGGCTCTGGCGGCCGGAGTTTTGAGAGTGGCCAATTCGGCCTGGTTGGGACATTCGGGTCGAGTCGACTCGGTGGATCGGGCCATGGCCGTGCTCGGCTTTGACCTAGTACGAAACATCGCACTTTCCGTGTTTATCTCCCATCTGTTCCTACACGAGGGAGGCACGGAGGTACTTAAGTTTAGAGAGCTGTGGCATCACAGCCTGGCTGTAGCAATGGTTGCCGAGGCTCTTGCCCGACGAGAGCGGAAGGCCTCTGCCGGCAGGGCGTTCATGGCGGGTCTACTTCATGATCTTGGCAAGGTTGTCCTCCTCAAGTGGAACCGGCTTGGCTACCAGGAAACCATCCGTCAAGCCCAGAAGCGGCGAATCCCTCTTCATGTTGCAGAAAGAGAAAGCTTCGATATCGACCACGCCGAGGTCGGCGGTCTCCTTTTGGAGGACTGGAATTTTCCGCCTGCTCTGCTGGAGAGCACCCGTCGACATCACGTCGGGAGATCAGAGAAGCAATCCGACAAGGCTCTCTCCGACCTGGTGATTTGCGCAAACGCTTTTTGTCATCATAAACGATTGGGGTTTAGCGGAAATACGGTCCCCGACCTTACGCTCGAAGAGCTTTGCCGGCGCACCGGCCTAGGCGAAAAGGAGCTTCGTGGTATCGCGGTGGAAGTCCTGAAACGATTCAATGAGACGGCGGGTTTGTTCACTGAAGGCGAATCGGCTCCTGAGCTGTACCTCGACGCGGTGGCCCGCGCCAATCAACAGCTGAGCGAGATGTACCTGCTTTTGCTGGAACGCACCCGGCAGCAAGAGCGCGCGGAGCACGAACTCCGGCAAAAGGAGGAGCAGTTGAACCGGTCCAACCGGCTTGAAGCCGTCGGCCAGTTGGCTGGAGGGATCGCCCACGATTTCAACAACTTCCTTACCGTCATCATGGGCTTCGGCGACCTCTTGCGGGAAGGGATTCCCTCCGACTCGCCTTTACGACAGCATGTCGACACCATCATGAATGTCGCCGAGCGGGCGGCCACCCTCACCCGCCAGCTGTTGGCTTTCAGTCGTCGAACAGTTCTAAAACCGAAAGTGGTCGTCCTCAATTCCATCGTTTCGGAGGTCCATCTCTTGCTGGTACGGCTCGTCGGCGAAAACATCAAGCTGGAGACACGGCTTGATCCTGCACTTCGTCCTACTCGGATCGACCCGGGAGGTATCGAGCAAGTCATCGTCAATTTGGTGCTCAACGCCCGCGACGCCATGGTAGACGGAGGCGTTCTGACCATTGAAACCGCCAATGTGGAGCTGGATCGGGAGTACACCGACGGATTCGGACAGCTCCGACCCGGCCGTTACGTTCTCCTCAAGGTGAGCGACACGGGGCACGGAATGACCCGCGAGACGATGGAGCGCATCTTCGAGCCTTTCTTCACCACTAAGAAAAAGGGAACGGGCATGGGTCTGGCTACGGTCTACGGGATCGTCCGGCAGAGTGGGGGAGCTATTTTCGTGGAAAGCAAGATCGGGGACGGTACGACGTTTCGCATCTTCTTTCCTACGGTCGACCAGGAGGTTGAGGAAG
>ERZ795052.3851-NODE-3851-length-16090-cov-6.969068_pt1 | contig 16090 bp, 10 predicted proteins | sample MGYA00375136_ERZ795052 | MGnify/ENA primary metagenome ERZ795052 (study PRJEB30181, sample SAMN05720156) | activated sludge metagenome | isolation source: Anaerobic digester | place: Japan | collected 2015-05-26 ... | reverse complement strand
GAAATCCGCGAAATCCGCGGTCTAGCGGGCAATGCCGGAGCTCTGCGTCCCTTTGTGTCTCGGCGGTTGGAGGGAGGGGGCCCGCAGAGCACGCAGAAAGACGCGGAAGTGGGCGGGTCTGGGCGGCTACTTCCGGTTTTACAACCGGGAGCGGCCGCATCAGGGGCTTGACTATCGGACGCCCTGGGAGGTATTAACGAGCACCCCTGCAACGAGCCGGGAGGGGACTGGCCATGGCCACGGTGCCCCCAGCCCCTTTCGGTTCAAAACGGGGAAAGAGAATACGGTCAAAACATTAGTCTAAAAACCGCTTCCATTGGTCGGACAAATGGGGAGCACCTCAAGGTGTGCGGATGGCACTTGAAATTTGCCCGGGGCAAGCGACCCTTTTGACTTCAAGAGCATGATCACAGTATTTGATCCGATACGAATAGGGGCCTGGACTTTGCCAAACCGGATATTCATGGCACCGCTGACGCGGGCGCGAGCCGGGGCAAGCCGGGTGCCCAACGCGCTCATGGCTGAATACTACCGGCAGCGGGCATCGGCAGGCTTGATTTTGTCCGAGGCTACGTCGGTCTGTCCGATGGGCGTGGGCTATGCGGACACGCCGGGCATTTGGTCAGAGGAGCAGGTGGAGGGCTGGAAGCAAGTCACGGCGGCGGTTCACGAGGCGGGGGGCCGCATTCTCCTTCAGCTTTGGCACGTCGGCCGCATCTCAGATCCCCTGTTTCTGAACGGCCAGTTGCCCGTCGCTCCCAGCGCCATCGCCCCCGCTGGACATGTCAGCCTTGTGCGGCCGGTCAAACCGTATGTGACGCCGCGAGCGCTCCGGCTAGAGGAGATTCCCGGAATCATTGAGGCGTACCGGCGAGGGGCTGAAAACGCCCAAAGAGCGGGCTTCGACGGCGTGGAGATTCACGGGGCCAACGGGTATTTGCTGGATCAATTCTTGCAGGACAAGACCAACCGTCGAACCGACCAGTACGGCGGCTCCCTCGAGAACCGCGCCCGGTTGATGCTCGAGGTGGCCGACGCGGCCATTTCGGTGTGGGGGAGCGAGCGGGTCGGCATGCATCTGGCCCCCCGAGGCGACTCGCACGACATGGGAGATTCCGACCCTCTGAAGACCTTCACCTATGTCGCCCGCGAGCTGGGGAAACGGAAACTCGCGTTCCTTTGCGTCCGCGAAGCGCTCGGGCCGGACCGGATTGGCCCGCAGCTCAAGGCCGCTTTTGGCGGACCCTACGTGGCGAACGAGGGATTCACCTTCGAGACAGCCTCGCAACTTCTGGCGGCAGGCGAGGCGGATGCCGTGGCCTTTGGCGTGCCGTTCATTGCCAACCCTGATCTTCCGGAGCGTTTTCGGCGCCGGGCGCCTCTGAATGAACCGGACCCCACAACATTTTACGCCCCGGGGCCCAAGGGTTACACCGATTATCCGACGCTGGGCTGATCAAACGGGGCTCCCAGCCAGGACCCTGGCAGCCAGCGCTCTTGCCTCGGACAGAGGACTCGGCAATCCTTCACACCAAAACGCGGAGTTGGTCGAAGAGGCGGAGAGCAAAACATGAGCTATACCATTGAATATCTGCAGTCCGAGGCGGCGGCGCAAGGACTGGAGGTCAGCGTGCTGGTCAACTGTCTGGTGCAGGATGCGATTCGGCTGGGCGCCAGCGACCTGCATATCGAGCCGTGGGAGGACTCGATTGCCGTCCGCGCGCGGGTCAACGGCGTGCTGACCGAGGTGGCCCACCTGCCGCTGGAGTTGCTGGACAAGATTTCCATGCGCTTCAAGGTCCTGGCCAACCTCATCACTTACGAAGCCGGCATGCCCCAGGACGGCGTGGCCATTGGCGGCCCCGAACTGGAAGGGGTCCAGTTGCGAATCTCGATTTTCCCAACCACTCGCGGGGAAAAGATTGTGGTGCGTTTGTTTGATCCACGGGACCGCCGGTTCGAGCTGGCCACGCTGGGGTTTGAGGACTCGACCCTCCAAGGTCTGTTGCGGGTGCTCAAGCGCAGCAGCGGGCTGCTGTTGTTCACGGGCCCGACCGGCTCGGGCAAGACCAGCACGATGTATTCCTCGCTCTGCTACATCATGCAGCGCGATGGGGTGAGTGTGAGCATCAGCACGGTGGAAGACCCGGTCGAGTTCAATCTGCCCATGGTGAGCCAGACGCAAATCAACCCGGCGAAGGATTTCACCTATGCCAAGGCCTTGCGCAGCATCATGCGGCAGGATCCGCAGGTGATCATGGTGGGCGAAATCCGTGATCCGGAGACCGCCGCAATCGCGGTGCAAGCGGGGCTGACCGGCCATCTGGTGATCAGCACCATTCATTCCGGCGTGGCGGCAGGCGCGTTCACCCGGCTGATCAACATGGAGATTGAGCCGTTCATGCTCGCCTCGAGCGTCCTGGCCGTGATGGGCCTGAGGCTGGTGCGGCGCAACTGTCCCGGTTGTGCCCAGCCCTACGATCCCCCGCCAAGCCAGCTCAAGGTCGTGCCGGAGGCCGCCCTGGCCGACGCCCGCTTCCGTCGCGGCACCGGCTGCGACCAATGCAACCAGACGGGCTACCAGGGCCGCCTGCCGGTCAGCGAGCTGTTGGTGGTCAATGAACCGTTTCGCGAAGCCCTGCTCCGCAAGGTGACGACCTCGGCACTGGAGGAAATCGCCATTCAGCAGGGCATGCGGACGTTATGGCAGAACGGTCTTTACCGGGCGCTCACCGGCCAGACCACCCTCGAAGAAATCATCCGGGTTCTGGCGGCGGATATGGTATGAACCTCAGGTTGTGATTCGTCGCTGCCCCGCTGGTTGCCGCGGAATCCCAGGCCCGGGCGGCCGGGACAGGCGGCAGCAAGGGTCTATGTCGCGTTGTATCAGACAGTCCAATTTGAGCCAGAGCCAACTTATTTTGATGGCAGTCTGGGTGTATGTTGGCGTGCTTGCAGCCATCGCGGCTGCCGCAGAGCCCGCCCCCGCCGCTCCACCCGCCCCTCCCCCCCGCATTGTCATCGTGAAAGACCCGGAAGCAACGGCGACTTTTCAGGTCCAGCCCCACGTCATGCAGCGGATGGTGGACCGTGCCGTCACGCATCTCACGGGCAAGGCCGATGTCCGAATCGCGTGGCTCCAGTTGGTTTCCACGCAGGATGTCGTCGGGATCAAGGTTTACTCCTCCCCCGGCCCCACCAGCGGCACCCATCCGGCGGTCGTCGAGGCGGTGATTCAGGGGCTGCTCGCCGCCGGCCTGCCTCCCACCAACATCATCGTGTGGGATAAACAATTACCGGACCTTCGCCTGGCCGGCTATCTGCCTCTGGCGGAACGTTATCAAGTGCGCCTCGCGGGAGCTTTTCAGGCCGGTTACGACGATGACACCTATTACGAGTCAGCGATTCTCGGCAACCTGGTTTGGGGCGACTGGGAATTTGGCAAGTCCGGCCAGGGGATTGGGCGCAAATCCTTCGTCTCGCGGCTCGTTACTCGGCAAATGACCAAAATCATCAACGTCGTCCCGTTGTTGAACCATAACCTCGCCGGGGTTTCGGGTTGTCTCTACAGTCTGACCACCGGGAGCGTGGACAACTTTGCCCGTTTCCAATCCGACCCCGACCGCCTCGCCACCGCCATCCCCGAGATTTATGCCTTGCCCGCCCTGGCCGACCACGTCGTGCTTAACATTGTGGACGCCACGGTGTGCCAATATGAAGGGAGTGAGCGCAGTCTGCTGCATTACACCACGGTTCTCAACGAGCTTTGGATGAGCCGCGATCCCGTGGCCTTGGACGTCCTTTGCCTCCAGGAACTCGAACGGCAACGCAGCCGCAACAGGGCCGCTCCCCTCAAACCCAACTTTGACATCTACTCCAACGCGGCGCTGCTCGAGCTTGGGGTTGCCGACTTGAAAAAAGTGGAAATTGAACGATTGCCGTGAAAAGGCTTTCCTGAAGCCGGACGTTGAGCCTGGTTCCCTGCTCTTGCGCTGTGGACCGGTTTTGGCTGGCGCCGCCGCTGCGACCGAATGAAATGACAGGCAATGGCTTTTTGGGGGTGCTCCCGCAGTCGGTGCTCCGCGCGTGATTGTTGGAGTCTCCACGCATACGGTCATGGCACGAAAGCTCGTCACCATGCGGCCGACCCAGGTGCGCACGGTAATGCTCCGTGGAGTGTCCGATATCGGGGGAGAGCACGGCGGGCGGGCGACATCCCCAAAGCGGAAGGTGAGGAATTCAAGCTGGGCTTGCGATTGGCCGCGCGGGCTGGTCCGACCCCCGTCAACGCGTCGTGTTCAAATCTCCCCCCTGCTTTTTCAACAAGCTGCCAGCCCCTCACCTCCCCGCTGATTTGTTCAGGGACCTGGGAGCAAGCCGCCTAGACCGGAGTGGCGGCGTGAAGGACCGCGGCGATGACCTGGTCCACCGTGATGGCCCGCATGCAACGGAAATCAATCGGGCAGGTGCGGCGGAAGCACGGGGAGCACGCGACGGCGGCACGAAGGAGTTGATGGCGCGAGCCGCCGGGGAGGCCGGGGGCGGTCAACTCGGGTGAGGTGCTGCCAAAGGGAACGACTACGCGAGTGCCGACCGCAGCCGCGGCGTGCATGGGGCCGGTGTCGTTGGTGAGAACCACCCGGCAAAGCTTTAGCAATGCCAGCAAGTCGCGCAGCGAAGTCTGGCCGGCCAGATTGAACGGGCGCAATTCATCGGGGTCTGGAGCCAAAGCGCGGCGGATTCCCTCGGCCACTTGGGCGGCAAGGTGGGTGTCGCCCGCTGCGCCGAAGATCAGCCACTGGCAGTGGATTTTCCGCTGGATCGCGATCGCCGCCTCGACAAAGCGGTCGGGAGGCCAGCGTTTGGCTGGTCCGTATTCGGCGCCGGGATTCAGGCCCAGGATGGGAACTTCCAGCGACAGCTCAAAGCGCTGGGCCACCGCGGCAGTTTCACCGGGGGTGACCGTCAGGGCCGGCGCCAGCGGGGCGGGACTGGCGCCCAAGGTGGCGGCCAGGTGCAGGTAGTCCTGCATTTGATGGGCGGCAAAGCTCATCTGCTGCTGGCCCGTCTCACTCGAGCTCGGGCCGGCTGCCAAGCGACGGATTTCGCGCACCGACCGCTTGGGCATGCGCTGATGGCCGGGGCGGTTGGCCACGCGGCGGGTGAGGAACCAGTCGCGCCAGGGCCGGCTGTAACCGATGCGCTCGGGGATTCGGGCCAGCCACAGTTCGAGGGCGGACCGGGGCGAGTTGGGAAAGATCAGACCGACGTCGAAGTTGGAGGCCTTGAGACGACGCGAAATTGTCCAGGACCCTTCCCCGGGGTAAAAGGGGAGGAGTTCGCTCAGGGCAGGGTGATGGTGCCAGAGGTCGGCGAGCTTCGCCGGGGTGAGCAGGGCGATGTGGGCTTGAGGAAATCGCTCGCGCAACCGGAGCAACGCAGGTGTCGTCATGACCGCATCTCCCAACCAGTTGACACCGCGCACCAGGAGGCGGCGAGGTTCCGGGATGTTTGAGCGATCGGGAGGTGCCATAAGGGCGCGTGGGGGCCACGGTCAAGGGCCCGCTGCTGACACAGTGGCGTGCGGTGCTGCAGATGATTCTGTGTTTTGGGTGTTGGCCGGAGCTGCGGCTCCCAGCTTCCAGCGGTTATGGACCCAAAACCAGTTGGCGGGATCGCGGCGTACGGCCACTTCAAAAGCCTGGTTAACGTCGCGCATGATATCAGCCAGGGGTCTGGGTTTGTCTTCGCAGGTCGTGGGGATTTCCGGGCCGGCCTCGATGCGCCAGCGGGCCAGCCCTACGCGGTAACAGATGGCGGTGTACAGCCTGCAATGATAGCGGAGGGCGAACAGGGCGGGGGCGGGCGACGTTGAGCAGTCCTGGCCGAGGAAAGGCAGGCGCAAGCCGTGGGGGCCGGCGTGCTGGTCCGCCAGCAACCCCAGCATCACTCCCGGCTGGTTCATGAAGGCCTTGAGCGCGGCCGCCTCGAAGCGCCGCTCAAAAAAGCGGCACCCGGACCGTTCGCGCAGGGACTTCAGGAGGCGGTCGAGCCTTGGCTGGCGCAGACCGCGGTAGGTCGTCGCGCACTTGAAGTGGGGTGCAAAATCAGCCAGCCGGCTGTAAAGTTCGAAATTGCCAAAATGACCGATGGCGCCGACGACCCCGCGGGGAGGGCTCTGGCGCAAATGCTCCAGGACGCGGAAGGGATCGCTGAATTCGAGGTGGGGGCGGAGTTCCTCGAAAGTCATGGCGGCGGTTTTGGCGGCGCAGGCGAAGTTCTCGCCAATCCGCCGGAAGTTTTCCCGCGCCAGGCGCTTAATCTGCCGGGGGGAGAGTTCGCGACCAAAACAGCGCGCCAGGTTTTCCACCGCGACGCGCCGGTGGCGACGGTCGAGGCCGTAGGCAATCATCCCCCCGAGACGGCCCAAGCGCGCGACGCAGCGAAGAGGCAACGCCTGGATGAGCCCGACCACAGCGCGGGCAATCAGGTAGAGGAGAGTGTCCATGGCTTACCGGAAACAGATTTTCCGCACGCAGTCCTGGAAGTCGTTGGCGCCGGAGAGGATCTTGATTTCGACGCGCATGAAGTAAATGGGGAGGTCGCGACGGTCAAGCTTGGGGAAGCGCACGGCGTCCTTCTGGGTGGTGATAATGGCTTCGGCCTGGCGTTTTTTGCCGCGGTTGATGGCATTGAGCACTTCTTGTTGGGTGAAGCGGTGGTGGTCGGCAAACCGTTTGGAATACACCAGTTCGGCGCCGAGCTGCACCAGGCTTTTTTCGAAGCTTTCGGGCTGGGCGATGCCACTCAGCGAGGCGACCCGCCGGCCGCGGAGCAGTTCGAGGCTTTGGCGCTGGCCGGTAAACACGTCTTCGAGGTAAAGGGGGTGGTGAATGCACTCGATAATTCCGGCGTCTGGATTCAGTTCGGTGATGCGGCGGCGCAAATCGGCGGTGTTGCCGTCGCTCTTGGTAATGAAAATCACCGAGGCGCGTTTCAGGTGGGAGGGCGGCTCGCGGAGGGTGCCGCGGGGCAGGAGGCGTTCGTTGCCGAAGGGCTGCTGGCGGTCAATGAGCACGATGTCCTGGCGGCGGCCGCGCAGCTTCCAATACTGGAACCCGTCGTCGAGCAGGAGCGTGTCACAGCCGTATTTCTCAATCGCATAGCGGCCGCTTTTCACGCGGTCCTTGTCCACCAGCACCACGACGTCCTTGAGATTGGAGGCCAGCATGTAAGGCTCATCTCCTGCCATTTCCGAGTCCAGGAGCAGGGACCTGCCGTCCGAGACGACGCGCGGAGGGGTGGTGTCGTCCCGCAGGAGGAGTTTGTTGAAGAGCCATTGGTGGAAGGGGGGCGGCTTGGAACGGTAGCCGCGGGAAAGAATGGCCACATTTCGGCCCTGGTCGCGCAACTCGCGCGCAAACTTCTCCACGACAGGCGTTTTGCCCGTGCCGCCGACGGTCAGGTTGCCGATGGCGATCACCTGCACACCCAGGGTGGAATCCCGCAAAATGCGAAAATCGTAGAGGAACTGGCGCAGCTTGATGGCCACCTCGAACACCTTGGAACAACCAAACAGAAGACCGCGAACGAGCGTCGCGCGGGGTCCGCGCCGCTCTTCCAGGATCACCTCCAGGAGGAAGGTTTCCAGATTCTCGGTCCATGTCCGCAACCGGTCACGCATGCCGGGTTAGTTTGCCAGCCCGCCCGCAGCGGGGCAAGCGAGGGGGTTTTCCCGGACGCGGCGGTGGTTCGGCATGTCCACTGCCTAGACAAGCTGGCTTGGTATTGACATTCACGCCGCTTTATGAATAATGGGAAGAAGAAAGCCGAACTATGATGACGGCATACCATGTGTTTTGCCCGGTGCCTCAATCAATAGGAAGGATACGCCCATGAACCCCAACCTTGAACACAAATCTTCGTTCGCCGCTGCCGTGTTGCTCGCGGGCGCGGTGAGCGCCTTTTCCAGCAGCCTCAGCCTCGTCCCCACCTTGGATGGGGACACGTCCAACGAAGCTCGCGCGATCACGGCGGACGGGAGATATGTGGTGGGGCTGTCCGGCTCGCGAGGGTTTCTCTACCCGGTGGGGAGCGCCAGCGCCATCAATGTCCTGAGCAGTGACAACGCGCAGGCAACGATTGCCACGGGGGTGGGTTACCGGACCTCCGGCGGCATCACGGAACTGATTATCGCGGGTTTGTCCAGCGGTTACGTGACCGAGTGGATGACGAGCGATGGGGGGGCGACCTTCGGTCCGAAGCGGCGGAACACGGCTTTCACCTCGAATGTGATGCCTACGGCCAACGCGCTGGGGGCCACCACGGGGCTGGACACCTATTATGTGACCAGTTGGATCAACGGCAACGGCCAATCGGTTTATCTGGGGCAGGGGTCCGGACCCTGGGTCGCGACCATGAATTACTCGAGCAAGGGAATTACTTCGACCGACAGTTCCAGAATGAACAGCGTGTCGGCGAGCGGGCGCGCGGTCGGATGGCGGATCAATGGCGGCATTCGCAAGAATTACATGCTCACGTGGAACGGGACGCTCACTCCGACGGCTGCGTTCTTCAATGGCTTGGATGGCACGCCGGCCGGTCAGGCGTTCGCAGTCTCGGCTGATGGCAACACGGTTTTTGGCCAGTCCCCCATCGTCGGAGACGCGAACAATTTCGGGTACAAAATTGTGAATCCCGGAGCCTCGCAGTACATCAATCCTCTGCCGCGATTCGGTGACGAGGCCGGTTCCACCAGCCTGCAGGTGCCCTACGGGTGCACGGCAGACGGTAGTTTTGCGGTGGGAATGGACTATCGCGGCACCGAGCGGGCCGTGCTGTGGGATACGCACAAATTGGACTCGAGTTTGTGGACGATCACCGACCTTACCGACCTGGCTTCCGCCGAGGGTATTCTTGGCGGGTTCAGCCGTCTGACGCGCGCTTACAGCGTGGGGCAGGAGCCGGATGGGGACCTGGTCATTGCGGGGATTGGAAGTTGGTCGCCGGATGGCGGGGTGACTCCCTACACCACACGCGCCTTCGTCATGACCGTGATGATTCCCGAACCGACAAGCCTTTCCTTGCTGGTCCTGGGCGCGGCTGCTGTGGTTGCGTCTCGCCGCCGGAAATAAGCTGCTTCAACGCAACAGGCTCCGGACTTCGGTTGGGGAGAACGGGCTTCGAGGGCGACGGGTGTCGCCGCGAGGGGAGCAAGCGGGAGCATCAGGCGATTGAATCGTCTTCCATCTTTCGGCCATTCAGCCGAAAGCCTTTCCGTTATCTTCTGATTTGAGGCAACGCGTGACCGACCCGCAGTGGAAAAACTTGGGCTGGCTTTGGAGTGGTTTTTGACCTAGGGTATGCGCTTCCCGCCCGGGGACGCGGCGGAGCGACGCAACCGGCTGTCTGCCGCCCCCGGCCGGGGCGGAAACTCGATATATGACCAGTGCGGAAATACGACAGTCGTTCCTGGATTTTTTCAAATCGAAGCAGCACACGATTGTGCCGTCTTCGAGCCTGATGCCTGATTCGCCGAACCTCTTGTTTACCAACGCGGGGATGAACCAATTTGTGCCCATTTTTCTCGGCCAACGGACCGCCGACGTGTCGAAGTGGGCGGGAGCCGTGGCGGGCCTGGACACCCGGGCGGCGGACACCCAGAAGTGCATTCGGGCCGGCGGCAAACACAACGACTTGGAAGACGTGGGCTTGGACACTTATCACCACACGTTTTTCGAGATGCTGGGCAACTGGTCCTTCGGTGATTACTTCAAGAAGGAGGCCATTGCGTGGGCGTGGGAGCTGATCACCGAGGTGTGGCGATTCCCGCGCAACCGGCTCTATGCCACGGTTTACTCTCCTGACAAAACACAAGGCGACCCGAGTGAATTCGACCAGGAGGCTTATGATTTTTGGGCGGAGAAGTTTCGCGCCGCGGGGCTGGACCCGGCTGTCCACATTGTGCATGGCGGCCGGAAGGACAACTTCTGGATGATGGGGGACACGGGGCCCTGCGGACCCTGCAGCGAGATTCATGTGGACCTGACGCCGCAGGGGGATACCAAGGGGCGTTTGGTCAACCAGGGAACGGCGGAGTGCATCGAGATCTGGAACCTGGTCTTCATCCAGTTCAACGCCAACCCGGACGGGAGCTTTTCGCCCTTGCCGGCGCGGCATGTGGATACCGGGATGGGATTCGAGCGGGTGACCGGCATCATTCAGAACACGCGGAACTTCACCGATTTCACCCGGGTCATCTCGAACTACGAGACGGACATTTTCCGCCCGTTGTTTGACCGGATTGAGAAGCTGAGCGGCAAGCGGTACGGCTCGACCCTGCCGGCGGCCGGCACCACCGGCAAGACCGAGCAGGAGCGCGTGGACGTGGCGTTTCGGGTGATCGCTGACCATATTCGCACGCTGAGTTTCGCCATTGCCGATGGCATCCAGCCCGGCAACACCGATCGGCATTACGTGTTGCGGCGGATTCTCCGGCGGGCGGTGCGCTATGGCCGGTCGCTGGGGCTGCACGAGCCCTTCTTTTACAAGCTGGTGCCGGTGCTCGCTGACACCATGGGCCATGTGTTTCCGGAGATTCGCGCCCGCCGGGAGCAGGTGGAGGAAACCATCCAGCGCGAGGAAGAGGCGTTCAACCGGACACTGGACCGCGGCATCGAGCTTTTTCAGGAGGAAGTCCAGCAGCTCCGCGGCACCCAGCTTGGGGGCGAATTCGCCTTCAAGCTCTATGATACCTATGGTTTTCCGCTCGACTTGACGGAATTGATGGCCCGCGAGCGAGGGCTGACGGTCGAAGTGACCGAGTTCAACCGGCTGATGGACGAGCAAAAGGCCCGGGCGCGCGCGGCGCAGAAGAAGGAAGTGATCGAGCTGTCGCAGATTGAGACCACGGTCCCGACCGAGTTCGTCGGTTATGAGCGGCTGGAGACCCATACCCAGGTTGTGGATGTGGTGCGCCTTAAACAGAAGACGGCCGTGATTTTGGAGACCTCCCCGTTCTACGCGGAGATGGGTGGCCAGGTGGGGGATACGGGCGAACTGCGCGCCGGCGGCCAGCTCTGGCGGGTGGGCGATACGCAGAAAGCGGGCAACACCTGGCTGCATTTGTTGGAGACCGGCGGCGGGGAGGCGGACGCGCCGGCGGTGGGGAGCGAGGTGGTGCTGGCCGTGGACCGTGCGCGGCGGGAAGCCATTCAACGCCATCACACTGTCACGCACCTGCTGCACTGGGCCCTGCATGAAGTGGTCAGCCGCGACGCGGTGCAAAAAGGGTCGTATGTGGGGCCGGACAAGCTGACGTTTGATTTCAGCAGCGCGCCGCTGACGCCGCAGCAGGTGCTGGATGTGGAGCGGCTGGTCAACGAACGCATTCTGGAGAACGCGCCGGTGAGCTGGACCGAGGTGAAGTATGACCACATCAAGGATCGCAAGGATATCATGCAGTTCTTCGGGGAGAAGTATGGGGATTGGGTTCGCGTCGTGCAGATTGGCGGGGAGCCGACCTCGCTGAATGGCTACTCGATGGAGCTATGCGGCGGCACGCATACCCGCGCCACCGGGGAGATCGGATTGTTCCGCATCGCGGCCGAGTCGGCCATCGCGGCCGGCATCCGCCGCATCGAGGCGGTTTCGGGTCTGGAAGCCTACCGGCGGGCCAACGAGGAACTGCGGCTGTTGCGGACGCTGGCGGGGAAAGTGAATTCGCCCGTGGGGGAACTGGAGAAGAAGATCGAATCGCTGCTGGCCCACCAGAAGGAGCTGGAGAAGCAACTCAGAGTCTTGCAGCAGCGACAGGCGGCCGAGCTGGCGCGGAGCCTCGCCGCCAGGGCCCGGACGGTTGGCAAAACGCGGGTGGTGGTGGAGAATCTCGGGACCGCCGACGGCGACCATCTGCAGGCGGTAGCCGATGGACTTAAAGGGTCCTTCGAGGGTGTGGTGGTGCTGGGCGGGGCGGCCAACGGCGCGGTGGCGCTGGTGGCGACGGTGTCGCCGTCGCTCACGAAGCAATACCAGGCCGGGAAAATCATACAAGCCATCGCCCCGATTGTGGGCGGCAAGGGGGGTGGGCGTCCTGAGAATGCCCGAGGCGGCGGAAAGGACATCAGCAAGCTTGACGAAGCCCTGGCCAAGGCGCTTAGCTTGATAAGCTGACAGCCCGAACTGACTACACTTATGAACACGCCGGCGTTCCAGCCATCTGCTCTGACCACCCGTCGTCAATTTCTTCGGACCTCCGGCGCCGCACTGGCGGGGACCGCATTGGCCGCGTCGGTTGTCCGCCCCGGCTACGCCGCGGAGGAGAACACGCTTCGGATCGCGTTGGTGGGGTGCGGCGGGCGCGGAACGGGGGCGGCGGCGCAGGCGCTTTCGACGCGGGGACCGACACGATTGTGGGCGATGGCCGACGTGTTCGCCGACCGGCTGCAGAACAGCCTGGCCAGTGTTCAAAAGGGGCGGGAGGAGCAGATAGCGGTTCCCCCCGAGCGGCAATTTGTCGGGTTGGATGGATATCGGAAGGCAATGGATTCGCTCCGGCCGGGGGACGTGGTTTTGCTGGCAACGCCGCCGGCGTTTCGACCGCTGCATTTCGAGTATGCGGTCGAAAAGGGGCTGCATGTTTTCATGGAAAAGTCCTTCGCGGTGGATGCGCCGGGCATCCGGCGGGTGCTCAAGACGGGGGAAGCCGCGAGCCGAAAGAACCTGAAGGTGGCGGGGGGATTGATGAGCCGGCATTCACCGGCGCTGGAGGCGGCGATTGCGCAAGTGCATCAGGGGTTGATCGGCGAGCTGATCACTTGCTACGCCTACCGGATGCACGGGCCGGTGGGCCTGCGGCCGAAGCCGGCGGGCATGACGGAGATCGCCCATCAAATTGCCAACTACAGTTGTTTCACTTGGTTGAACGGCAGTTTTCTGGTGGATTGGCTGATCCACAACATTGACGTTTGTTGCTGGGCCAAGAACGGCTGGCCGGTGTCGGTTCAAGGCATGGGGGGACGCCAGGTGCGGGAGGAACCGGACCAGCTTTTCGATCATTACGCGGCCGAGTATCACTTCGAGGACGGAACGCGGATGATCGCCCAAGGGCGGCATATTGCCAAGTGCTGGGACTTTTTCGGGGATGTGCTCCACGGCACGAAAGGCATGGGGATTTTGGGGGAAGGCCAGCCCAAGCCGCGGCTGTTCAAGGGCCACAAGCCGGCGTCGGAGAATTTGATCTGGAGTTACAAGGGACCGGAAGCGGACCAGTATCAGCGCGAGCACGATCTGTTTTTTGCCGCCATTCGGAACGACGAGCCCTACAACGAAACCGAGCGTTGCGCGAAAGCCTGCCTGACCGCCATCATGGGCCGCATGGCGTGCGAGTCCGGGCGCATGGTGACCTGGGAGGAAGCCTTCGCGTCCGACCTCGAGCTGGCGCCGGGACTGGAGGCGTTAACGCTGGAATCTGCCCCGCCAGCCTCGGCCGCGCCGGATAACCTTGGGCGGTATCCGGTGGCCATGCCGGGGCAGACGGTGGCGTTCTGAGGCGCCGCGCCGGCGGCGGGGTCACCGCCGGATCAGGGCGATTTCGCCCCAGTAGGCTGCTTCGTAGGCCCAGCCGGTGGGTTGGTTGATGAGCTCGAGTTTGACTGTCTTTCCCGCAAAAGCACTCAGGTCCACCTCCTCGGTCAACCAGCCGCCGGTTGCGGTTTTGGGGCCGACGGTCTTGCGGAGGAGTTGCTCGCCGTTGGCGCGCACCACGAGGTCAAAATCCCCGTTGGGGTCGTGGCCGACCACGAGGCGCAGAATGTGCTTCCCGGCGGGGGGAAGCGTTAATTGGCGGGACAGTTTGCAGCCGGTTTGCGGGTCCGCCGGATGGGTCACCAGCACCCGCTTGCGCCCGCCAAACTCGGCGCGGAGGCCCGGGTCCATTTCCGCGCCGCAGTCCTCAATCTTCCAGCCCGGCGCAAAGGCGGCGACGGCGCCCGGCATCTGGTCCGGGAGGTTGGATTTGGTGATTTTGGCCATTTCCTCGGGGGTGTAACGGCTGTTGGCGATGGGGCCGGGGGCCCAGCTCAACTGCAGCGGGCTGGGGCGCACGGGGGTAACCGGGATGACGAACACTTCCTCGCCGCTCGCGTCGCGTTCGATGGCGCCGCCGGCGGCCACGACAATTTGGCGCGCGAGTTTTTCGCAGACATCCACCAGCTTGGGAAAGTTGTAAGCGGTATGGCTGAACACGCGCTGCTCATCCAGCTCGCGCGAGAATTCCGGGGGCAGTCTCGAAAAACCGATGGTGGTAAAGAGAACGCCGGCTGCGGATGAGGGATTGCAGTCCGAATCCTGGCCGCAGCGGCAGGAGATGATCATGGTTTGAAGGAGATCGCCTTTTCCGTAAAGCAAGCCCATGAGGACGTAGGCCCCATTGATTTTGCAGTCAATGCCGCCGTTGGAGGCTTTTTGGTATTCGGGGTTCTCGCGATACTTGGCCTGTGCCAGCCGCCAGGCCTGTTCCCAATCGTCCGGATGCGCCCGATACCAGGCGAGCATGTCCCGAACCATTTCGGCGTACTGGCTGGCGGCGGGGATGGCGGCGAGGGCGGTTTCGATGATCTTGACCGGATTTGTTTCGAAGAAGGCCGCGGAGTACATCGCGCCAACAAACTGGCCGGCATACATGCCGTCTCCGTAGTTCATCAGACGCCCAAATTTTTCGCCCATGTCCACCGCGTTTTGGGGCAGGCCGGGAGCAATCAGGCCGGAGAAGTCCGCTTCAATCTGGTAGTCAATGTCGTTGGGGCACTTGTTGAATTGCGGATGGCTGGAGTCGGGCGGGGCGATGCCTTTGCGCAGGTTGATGCGGCCGGCGTTGTTGGCGCACCAGAGAGGGTAGCCACTGTTGGCAAAATCAATGCCGGCCTGCCGGATGGAGACATTCAACCCGTGTTCCTCCAGCGTCCGGAGAAAAGTCATCTCGACGTAAAGGTCATCCTGCCCAAAGGCGTCGTTGATCATTTTCGGCTGCCATTTGGGTACCGCGTCGGCAGGGATGATTTTGTCCTTCCACTTGAACTCGGTGGGGCCGCCGAGGGCGACGCCGGCGATCTGGCCGATCCAACCGGCTTTCATCCGGTCGCGATACTCCTTTACCGGCAGGCGCAGCGTTTCGGCGGCAGGCCCGCTCACGATTGAAAACACAAGGGCGGCGATTACAGGCAGAGGATGGGGACGCATAAACAAGGAATTGACAGGCTGGAGCGGCGGCCAACGCCGCGCCGTTGTCGCAAACCGATCGGCGAAACTCGAGAGGTGTTTCGACCCGGAATCCATTCGAAGGCAGGATGACCTGATGCGGCTCGCGAATCAAGGCTTGAGAGGCGGCAGCCGGGCCGGTGTTGAGTCAGGCCCAAGCGGCTCGCATGGACGTATCGCAGATGAAACGCTGGCCGTGTGCCAAGGGATCCGCAACGGGCGAAGAAACAAAGCGGCCAAATCCGAAGATTCAGACCGATAAGACCAAGCTCGTTCTTTTTCTTGCACCAACTCTTTCAGAGACGACCACCCAAGCCGAAATCCAATCTGCCCTGAGCCACGATGCCCGCGCCCGGTTTGACCGCGGATGGCGCGGATGTCACGGATAAGAAAGACCGGGGAGAATGGCGGCAAGGAGGGTGGTGTCCCGAGCCAGCGACTTGGCCCGCTCTGTGCGGTGTCTCCCTCATCCGCGAAATCCGCGGTCCCTTCTTTGCTCGGTTACGCGTAGGGCATCCTTCCTGGGCTCTGCGCGCCGCACCTCAGCCTTCAGGCTTGCGCAGGCCCGCAGACCACGCAGACGCACGCAGAACTGGGCCGGGCCGGGCTGGGCCTCAACCCGCAGCCGTTTCCAGGTAGTGGATCTGACCGCGGATGACGTGGATGGCACGGATAAGAGAGAGCTGGAGAGAATGCCGGCAAGGACGGCGCTGTCAGGGACGAGCGACTTCGCCCGCCCTGTGCGGTGTCTCCCTCATCCGCGAAATCCGTGAAATCCGCGGTCGGTTCTTTGCTGATCACGCTTATGGCCTCCTCCTGGGTTCTGCGCGCCGCC
>ERZ795052.3846-NODE-3846-length-16099-cov-11.427886_pt1 | contig 16099 bp, 10 predicted proteins | sample MGYA00375136_ERZ795052 | MGnify/ENA primary metagenome ERZ795052 (study PRJEB30181, sample SAMN05720156) | activated sludge metagenome | isolation source: Anaerobic digester | place: Japan | collected 2015-05-26 ... | reverse complement strand
CCAACGATAGCCCTTACCGGTTGCCGCCCTTTGCCTATTATCAGCCGATCCTGGATCGTATGCCGTTTGGTGCGATGCCGGTTGTCGATCCTCTGGCGGCGGAAGGCCAGACGTCGGCTACCGCCACGGAAGCAGAGGCTGCGGCCGAGCAGCAAGCCCTCGCCAATAACATCACGATGTCCGCCGTGAACATCACCCCCCAGGGCCATACCGCCGTCGGGTTTACGGATCGATCGGTGAATCCGCCCGCCAGTTATTACCTGCGTGTCGGAGATCGTGCGAACGGATGGACGGTGAAAAGTGCCGATTTTGACGATGAAATCGCTACGATCGAAAAGGACGGCGTGACCATCACCCTCAAATTGGGCGAAGGCCTTGTTGAAACCCCTGCTACAGCCCACGAGCCTGTTCCTCTGGTTGCCCGCGCATCCGGCGCGCCTGTTGCCGCGACCGTACCGCCGCCCGTTGAGGGAGTCGCGCCTGCCGTCAAGCGACCGGCGCAGCGTCCTATCACGGCCCTCAAACAAGAGAGGAATGCCGTTTCGGAGCCGTCTTTTGCCGATCGGCTGCGCGAACGTACAGTGCAGAAAACCCAGGCCCAGCAGGAGGCCGAAGCGCGGATGAGAGAACAGTTTGAACGCCTTGCCCGCGAAACCGCCGCCCGTGAGATCCAGCGTCGTCAAGAAGAAGAAGCCCTCGAGGCTGAGGAACGCGCGTTGCTGGAGCAACAGCAGCAGGAACTGTGAGCCTGCCAGAAAACCGCCATCCATGTACTCACGTACCGAAAAGTTATTGGGTGTTGACGGCATCGCCCGCCTGAGCGCATCGCGCGTCGCGCTTTTCGGTGTCGGCGGCGTCGGGTCTTTTGTGGCCGAAGCTTTGGCACGTGCCGGCATTGGGCATCTCATGCTGGTAGATCGCGATGTTGTCGTCCCCAGTAATATCAACCGTCAGCTTGTCGCCCTTCACAGCACGCTGGGACGTCCCAAAGTGGAAGTCATGGCCGAACGGATCCACGACATCTCGCCGGCTATCCGCGTCGACGCGCGGCAGGCCTTCTACCTGCCGGACAATGCTGACGAATTTGATTTCCACGGCTTTGATTACATCGTTGATGCCGTCGACACCGTTGCGGCCAAGGTGGAGCTGGCGGTTCGCGCACGTGCCGCCGGCGTGCCGATTTTGAGCTGCATGGGCGCGGGCAACAAACTTGACCCCACACGCTTTGAAGTGGCGGATATCTTCGCGACTTCGAACTGTCCGCTCTGTAAGGTCATGCGTCAATCACTCAGGGCGCGCGGCGTCGAGGCGCTGACCGTGGTGTATTCACGCGAAACGCCCGCCATCCGATCCCGTCCGCCGGGCAGCGTGTCGTTTGTCCCTTCGGTCGCCGGCCTGATCATGGCCGGCGTTGTCATCCGCGCCCTCGCCGCCGGCAGGCGCGGCCAACCCCACGCCCCCCAAGGACGCTAGTACCGCATGTTGCACACTCGCACAGCCTGGCTGTTGTTTGGGCTGCTGACCGCTGTGTTCAGCGTGTTGCTGCTCTGGCCCGTGCTCACGGTGATCGGCGGCGGATTTTTTATCGACGGCCGCTTCACGGTGCGCTATCTGGCCGACGTGTTCCGTAACCCGATCTACGCCGAAGGGCTGGCCAACAGCCTGCGCCTGGCGTTGGGCGCGACCGGCCTCGCGACAGCGCTGGCCGTTCCGCTGGCCTGGCTCGCCCACGTCTATACCTTCCGCGGCCAGCGCGCGCTCACCGCACTCTTGCTGGTGCCGATGGTGCTGCCGCCCTTCGTGGGCGCGATCGGCGTGATGCAGATGCTCGGGCCCTACGGCACGCTGAACGCGTTGCTCGGCTGCGGGCCGGTCGACTGGCTCGGTCGCGCGCGCATGCTGGGCGTCGTGCTCTTGCAGGCGCTCGCCTTTTACCCGATCATTTACCTGAATGTCGCCGCCGCACTGGCCAACATCGACCCGGCGCTCGACGAGGCCGCCCAGAATCTCGGCGCGGGTGCCTGGACGCGCTTCCGGCGCATCACCTTGCCGCTGGTGATGCCCGGCCTTTTCGCCGGCTGCACACTGGTCTTTATCGCCGCCTTCACTGAACTGGGCACGCCGCTGATCCTCAATTATTCGCGCTGCGCGGCCGTGCAGGTCTACGACGAACTCAAGGAGATCAGCGCCAGTCCCTTCCCGTACGCGCTGGTCACGGTGGTGCTTGCGGCGAGCGTGACGCTCTACGCGATCACGCGCCTGCTTTTTGGCGGTCGCGCCTATGCCATGCAGGCCAAGGCCGTGATCCCCCATGCCCCCCGCCGGTTGCGCGGAGCTGCCGGCCTGCTGGCCGCGCTGCCGTTCGTGGCTGTCATCCTGCTGGCGTTGATGCCGCACATCGGTGTGATCTTGACCAGCGTCTCGGTTCCCGGCGCCTGGTACCGCACGGTGCTGCCCAGCGCATTCACCGGCGCCCATTACGCTGAGGCGTTGGGCCATGCCATGACCCTCGACGCCATCCGCAACAGCCTGCTCTTCTCCACGCTCGCTGTTGCGGCCAACGTGACGCTCGGAATCGCCGTGGCGTGGGTCGTGACGCGCTCGCGCCTGCGTGTGCGTCATGCGCTCGACGCGATGGCGATGATTCCGCTCGCCGTGCCGGGCCTGGTGATGGCCTTCGGCTTTCTCGCGGTCAGCGCGTCGCTTGCGGAATGGCCTGTCGTCAAAGCCCATCCCGCTCTGGCCACGCTGCTCGACGTGCGTGAAAATCCGACACTCTTCCTCGTGCTGGCCTACGCCGTGCGCCGTCTGCCGTTCATGGTGCGCGCCGCGGTGGCGGGCCTGCAGCAGACCTCCGTGACGCTGGAAGAGGCGGCCGCCAATCTCGGGGCCACGCCGTTTACAGCACTGCGCCGTGTGACCCTGCCGCTGATTACGGCCAACCTGATCGCCGGCGCGTTGCTGGCTTTCGCCTTCAGCATGCTGGAGGTCTCGGACAGCCTGATGCTGGCGCAGAAAATGACCTACTACCCGATCACCAAGACGATTTTCGAGCTCTTCCAGCTCGTGGGGATCGGACGCTATCTCGCGGCGGCGCTCGGTGTCTGGGCGATGCTTTTCCTGACGGTCACGCTCATTGGCAGCAGTCTTTTGCTCGGCAAGAAACTGGGTGCTCTCTTCCGCGCTTCGTGAACCTGTACGGCTGTTCACATTTGGGTCTTGCTGTTCGCATGTGAACGTCCGTCGTGCGGCACGAACGCAAAATTTCCTGCGCCACGTACGCCACTTTGCAGGTGAAACCCGCCCAACAGCCCTTCGTAGGGCGTCTTACCGTCATGCGCGTTGCCGAGTATCGGCAGGGAGTTGATGCGGCAGAGACACGCCGCCGCCGGTGCTTCGGCATTCAGCCGTCCATCCAGATACAGCGCCAGGCGCAAGCCGTCGTAAACCGCCGCAAGATGCGTCCAGCGGTCGGTTGCCAAGGCACGTGCACTCGTGATGCGTTCTTTACGCCGGGTGAAGCGCAGGCGTCCGTCCGGCATCAATTCCACGGCGACACCACACGTATCGGCGAAAAGCGTCATCATGCGATCCGTGCGCGCGGGACGGATGACGAGTTCCAGCGTGAAGGGGCCATACGGCATGGTGCGGCTGGGCAGGATGGCGCGGTCGTCGCGGCCGTCGAAAGACAGTACCTGCCGTTCGGCCTCACGACACCACGTCGGCATATGTGCCGCGTTGTGGCGCATGCCCTTGTGATCACCACCCAGCAGGAGCGGAATGTCCCAGCCGGAATGCGACGGCACGAGATGTCCGTCACCCTCTGTCAGTGGATAGGTCAGCGTGAAAAGTTCGGGAGCGGTAATCTTGACGCGTTCCACGCGTGCCGTCGCGGCATGCATGGGGCGTGGGGGATCCCACCAGCCTTCATCAAAATCAACGCCGGAGACAATCACCGGCGTCTCGATCGGTGTTGTGTCCGTCGGCACGCGCCGATCAACCGCCGGCGCGCTCCAGGCGACATCTCCGGAAAGCGTGGAGACGCGCGCAAGATAGATATCAGCCGGTGTGGCGGCTGAGGCTGGTAACGGCAGGCGGCAGGTCACCGACGGCGCACCCTTGTGCGCGAGTTCGGCCTCGGCCACCGGCCAGCCATTGCGCAGCAGCTCGACGCGCGCCGCCGTATTCCAGCGCTCGAGACGAATCGCGGCGACATGTGTCCCATCCCGTTCTTCCAGACGGAGCCGCGGTTCGGGTGCGAGGCTGTCCAGGGCGACACGGATAGTACGCAGGCTTTCCATCCGTCCTGCACGTACGACGACGGGATACAGCTCGCGCCAGTCGTCAGGCCGCCCGCCCTCAACGAAGCGCGCTTGCACGCGTAACAGACGCTTGCCCGCCATGCCGATCCGCGGGACGCGCAACGTTGTGACGGCGAGCTGATCGGACGGCAAGGTTATGGGTGCCGGTTCGAAGACGGGTGTTCCGGCGTCGTCCACCACGCGTACACTCAAAACCGCCTGCGGTGTGGTGTAGGAAAAATTGAGGATTTCCAGCGTCCAGTCATCGCCCAGAACCGCCTCCTCATGATAACTGACAAACACCTGCGGCGGACGCGGTGGCGGAAGCTCATCCCGCCAACGTGCCAGCCATTCACGGTTGATGCGCAACATGACGTCACGCCCAACTGCGGCGGGTTCGAAGTGGGTATGCTCGACGTAATCGTTCCAAGTGGTGAGACAAACCCACTGGGCACCGGAGGCGACGGCGGCCTGCCAGTTGTCACGCAGCGTACCGGTGTTGAGATACGGCCGATAGAAGCTGTTGGCGTTGCCGAGATAGCCCTGCGTGATACCGGCCACCAGCAGCCCGCCGGGACGCAGACGTTCCAGCATGCGGTGTCCACGCGTGAGACGCTGCAGCATTTGATCGGCGGAGAAGCCATTGACGCCGAAATCGTAGAAACCGTCAAAGACCGCCAGATTGTCGGCCAGGATCTGCTTTTTTTCCCATAGCGAGCCTTCGCCCATGGGTTGCACCAGCCAGTAGGCGGCTAATCCACGCGCCTGCAGATCGGTGAGGATCACGCGCCACTCATCCAGCGTGCGTGGACGACTGTTGTAAATGAAGATCACCGGACGGCCGTCGATAAGGCAGGTGTTGGGATGATGCCGCCAGCGCTCAAGGTAGGCGGCCAGCGCGCGCGTCATCAGATCGGGCGCCGGTGATGTGCCGTCGATGCAGGGCGCAACCTTGAAGGCCGTGCCTTCCGCACCGTGGTGAAAGCGTGTCATGGAGTCGGCATAGAAGGTTTCGCGAATGTCTGGACGAACCGGCAGATCCACGCAGAAACCGTCGATCCCATATTGGATGGCGGTGCGGATCTGGAGTTTGGTCGCTTCGCCGACACCCTCATCGGTCTGGGCGTGACGTCCGAGCAAACTGCGGTCGTTGAATTTCTGGAGACGCCAATGCGGATCGAATATGGCGCGGTCATAGCCGTTAACCTGGTCGAAGCCCCACGCGACATAATGTGCCCAACACATTTTCGCGGGCACTTCCAGTCCGGCGCAACGCAGGATCGCTAGACTGCCGAAAAAAATGCCGGCGGCGATCGCGTAAGCGCTGCTGCGTTTGCGGATCGCCTTCATTGAGCGGGGCCTCTGGCACCAATAAGCGCACGTTGCGTGAGGTCACCAAAAGCGTCGATACGGCGGTCTCGGAAAAACGGCCACATGCGGCGCACCGCCTCAGTGCGCGCGGGATCGACCTCGACCACCAGCGCGGCCGCCTCGTCGGTCGGCGCCTGCACGAGCAGCTCCCCCTGCGGCCCTGCGGCAAAGCTGCCCCCCCAGAACTGGATGCCGCCCGTCGCGCCCGAGGGGTCGGGCTCGAAGCCGGTGCGGTTGACGCTAATGACCGGCAGCCCGTTGGCGATGGCGTGCGCCCGTTGCGCGGTGATCCAGGCGTCGCGCTGGCGCGCTTTTTCCGCCTCGCTGTCGCTGCTCTCCCAGCCGATGGCGGTGGGGTAGATAAGCAGGTCCGCGCCGGCCAGTGCCATAAGGCGCGCGGCTTCAGGGTACCACTGATCCCAGCAGACCAGCACGCCGAGCCGTCCGACCGAGGTGTCGATCGGCGTGAACCCCAGATCGCCGGGCGTGAAGTAAAATTTCTCGTAGTAGGCGGGATCGTCGGGAATGTGCATCTTGCGGTACTTCCCTGCCAGCGTGCCGTCGTGCTCCAGCACGGCCGCCGTGTTGTGGTAAAGGCCCGCCATGCGCCGCTCGAAGAGCGAGAGCACCAGCACCACACCCAGCTCACGCGCCAGCGCGCCGAAGGTCTCGGTGCTCGGCCCCGGGATCGGCTCGGCCAGATCAAAATGGGCCGGATCTTCGGTCTGACAGAAATAGAGACTGTTGTGCAGCTCCTGCAGCACGACCAGCTCGGCGCCCTGTCGCGCGCAATCGCGGATCATCGCCTTGAGCCCCGCGACGTTGGCGCTCCGGTCCGCACTGCAGCTTCTCTGTACGATTCCAATTCGCATATGCCATATCCTCACAGAAAACCGACCGGAAACTGCATCGTCACGCAGTGCAACGAGCCGTGTTGCCGAATGAGCGGACGGCAGTCGATGCCGATGATCTCGCGGCCGGGGAACGCCGGGGCCAGCCGGGCGAGGGCCGGCGCGTCTTTCGGCGACGCATACGTCGGCACGAGAACGGCGCCGTTGAGAATCAGGAAGTTGGCGTAGGTCGCCGGCAGCCGGTGGCCGTCATCCGGGTCGCAGGCGGCGTCGGCCATGGGCAGGGGAATCAGGGTGTAAGGATGGCCGTCGGCGGTGCGGAAGGCGCGCAGCTCCTCCTCCATGCGCCGCAGCGCGCCGTCATGCTCGTCGGCAGGGTCCTCGTTCTGCACGTAGGCGATCGTGCGGGCGTCGCAGAAGCGCGCCAGCGTGTCGACATGGCTGTCGGTATCGTCGCCGGCCAGATAGCCGTGGCGCAGCCAGAGGATGCGTTCGAGGCCCAGTGCGTCTTTGAAGAACGCCTCAAGCTCTGCCTTTGAATAATGGTCGTTGCGGTTGGCCGACAGCAGGCAGGCCTCGGTGGTGAGCAGCGTGCCCTGTCCGTCCGACTCGATGGCGCCGCCCTCCAGCACGCGGTGGAGCCGGTTGCGGTAGGCGACCTGCGGCAGGAAGAGGCCGCGGCGGTGCAGCTCGCGCGTGATGAGATTGTCGCGGCCGGCCGCGAACTTCATGCCCCAGCCGTTGAAGGTGAAGTCGAGCAGGCAGGGGCACCCCTCTTCGAACACGCTGATCGGCCCGTGGTCGCGCGCCCAGGTGTCATCCGTCTCCAGCTCGCAGATCAGGAGCTGCGGATAGAGGTCGGGCAGCGCACGGCGGACCTCTTCCGCGTCGCGGCAGACGACTAGGCAGCGCTCGCGCCGGACGATCTCGCGCGCGATCGCGGCGAAGCAGGGTGTCACCGCGTCGAGCAGCGGCGCCCAGTCGGTGCCCGCGTGCGGCCATGTGAGCATCACGCCGCTTTGCGCTTCCCACTCAGCCGGCAGACGGACGCGCGGCGGCTTTGGCGTCACTGTAGCCAGAAGAGCGTTCCTTCCTTGGCGACGGTGTAGAGGAACTCGTCAGGCTCGAGCGTGCGGTCAGTCAGGCGGACCTCGTCGATCCAGCCGTCAAAGGCCCTGTCGCCGGCACCGATCTGGATGCTGCCGGAGTCGAGCCAGACCGGATTGACCGTGGTGCTCTCGAGTACCTTCACGTAGTCTTTGAAGAGCCTGACGGTTTTCGTCGGATAGTGGTAGGTCAAGGCCACATGGTGCCACTGCCCGTCCTCGATTTTTGCCGAAGATTCAAACGATTGGTTGCGGCCTGCGGTGTCCGGCGGGATTTGGGTGTCGAAGCGCGCGCGCAGATTGCCGGAGGAGTTGATGGCCAGCGACCACGCGGTGCCGTCGGAGCGCGACTTGCCGATGGTCTGCGGGAAATTGACATGGCGGTTCACGCGCACAAAGGCTTCGGCCGTGAAGTTGGTCATGCTTTGGGGCAGCACGCTGCCGGAGACGGTGACCACGCCGCCGGACGGGGAGCTCGGATTATCGGGCAGGCCCGCGTTGACGAACAAGAGCGAGCCGGCGTTCAGGTTGAGGATCGGGCCGCCCAGGCCATCGCTGATGCGCGGGGTGGTGGCGAACGGCCGCTCGCTGGAGAAGGCCGGTTTGACCGTCGCGCCGCCTGCGGTGCCGGCCGTGCCGTAGAGCATCGGCGCGTAGAAGGTGTTGGTGAGCGTCGCGGCGGGCGTGCCGGCCGGACCGTCCTCAAACATCCAGTAGCCGCGCGTGACGGTGGTCGGGATCACAGTCATGAACTGATCCGGCACCAGGACGTCGTCGGTGATGCGGATCTCGTCGATCCACCCGTCAAAGGCGCGGCCGCCCGCCCCCTGCCCGATGCGCAGTTCGTTCGCTTCATAAACCAGATTGCTGAACGAAGTGCCGTTGGCGCGCTGCACGTTGTCCACATAGAGCCTGACGGCCCTGTTGCTGTGCGCGTAGGTGAAGGCCACATGGTGCCAGCGGCCGTCCTCCACGCCCACCGTACTCGTCCAGGACTGATTCCAGCCCGAGCCGGAACTCGTGCCGACGGGATTGGAGTCGATGCGGACGCGCGGTTTGCCGGTATTGTCGAAATCGAGGTTCCAACTGGTTTTGTCCCCGCTGCGCGCCTTGCCGATCACAAGCGGCCAGTTGACGCGCCGGTCGACTTTGAGAAAGACTTCGACCGTGATGTTCGAGGCGCGCAGCAGCGCGTGGTCGGGCACGGTCACGACGCCGCCGGCATGAGAATTGGTGTCGGCCGGCAGTCCCGCGTTGACGAAGCGCAGCGAGGCGCTGTTGGCCGGGTTGAGCGGCGGGCCGCCCAGGCGGCTGTAGATCTGCGCGGCCGGCCGATCATTGTCGAAGGCCGGCAGGCTGGCGCTGCCGTTCACACTGGCCGTGCCGTTGAGGTCCGGCGCGTTGACTTCGGCGACCAGCGTGCCGGCGGCAGCCGGCGCGCTGCCGTCATCGAACCTCCAGTAACTGACCGTCTCAGCACCGTTGAGCGACGCGGCGCAAAGGCCGTACAAAGCGAATGTGCGTATCCAATGTGTGTGCATAGCGTACCTCCAGATGCTTAACAACAGAACGGATTCTTTTTCAATGTCCTAAGTCTAGTAAACTCAGAGAGATGTCACAAGCAGGAGTTTAGGAGTTCCACGTCTCCCCGTTTAAACTTGTTCAATGCCACATTCTCTCGTTATACTTCGAGGCGCAAAACAAGGAACACATCCTGTGAAACAGATCTTTCCGGTCCTTTTCTGTCTGTACGGCATGCTCGCCGCCGCCCAGACCGCGACGCTCGCGACCGACGCGATCCGTGTGCGCGATCCCTTTATCTTTGCTGATGCCCCCAGCCAAACCTACTACCTCTACGCGCAGGCGGCGAACCGCGCCGGCAGCGGGTATCAGGGCGTCGAGGTCTACACGAGCACGGACCTCAAAACGTGGAAGGCGCCCCGGCCCGTGCTCACCTTGCCCGCCGATAGCGGCGTCGCCATGGTCTGGTCGACTTTCATCCCGGGCAAAGAGTATTGCGTGCTGCTGGCCCGCTCTGCGTCCGGGCTCGTCGCCGGCCCCTGGACCGGCCACACGCCGCTCTATACCACCAACGGCGGACATGGCATGATCTTTAAGACGTTTGAAGGCCGACTGCGGCTGGCCCTGCATCAGCCGAACAACAGCCCGCACGAGCGACTGCACCTCTTGAACCTGACAGACGATAGCGACATACTGCGACTGGAGAACGAATGACGACACGCGGCATCCGAGACCATAACGATCCGGCCGACACCTCGGGACTGCCGGCGTTCGATGACGCCATCGGCGGCATTCTGGCGGGCGACAACATCGTCTGGCATGTGGCGTGCGTCGAGGACTACGGCGCGTTTGTGATGCCCTATGTCCAAGCCGCGGTGCGCGACCGGCGCCGGCTGATCTATTTCCGCTTTGCCCGGCATGCGCCGTTATTGCCTGAGACGATCCCCTGCGAATGGCACACGCTCAATCCCGAAGAGGGTTTCGAGGTCTTCATCCACCGCATCCATCAGGTCATCGGCGAGGCGGGCTTCGGCGCGTACTACGTGTTCGACTGCCTCTCCGATCTTGCGACCGACTGGTATTCGGACGCGATGCTCGGCAATTTCTTCATGTTGACCTGTCCCTATCTCTACCGGCTCGAAACCATCGCCTACTTTGGCCTGCTGCGCCGCCGCCATTCGCGCCACGCCACCGAGCCGGTCCAGTCGACCACCCAGCTCTTCCTCGATGTGTTCCGTGCTGACGGCGCGCTCTATGTGCGGCCGGTCAAAACGCAGTTCCGCTACACGCCGACCATCCACCTGCTGCATGTCTGGAGGGACAATGGCGCGTTCGAAGTCGTACGGTCCAGCGCGGTGATTGCGTCCGTGCTCTCCAATGCCGGCCCGGACTGGGTTGCGGACGACATCTACGGCGAGGAGACGTTGCGCCAAGCCGAAGACATGGCCGAGCACCCCGAGTCTGTCGGCCTCGTCTACACCGAAGCGGAATGTGAAGAGGTGTGGCGTCAGCTCGCACGCCGGTTCGTCACCCGCGACGATGCCATCTTGCCGTTGGCACGACGCTATCTGAGCCTCGCCGACCTGCTCGATATCCGTGCCCGAATGGTCGGCACCGGCCTGATCGGCGGCAAGACCGTCGGCATGCTGCTGGCGCGCAAGATCGCCATGCAGGACGCGGTGCATGTTCGCGAACGGCTGGAGCCGCACGACTCGTTTTATATTGGCGCGGATGTGTTTTACACCTTCCTCGTGCGTAACGGACTCTGGCCCTACCGCGAAAAGCAGCACGCGACCGACACTTTTCTGGAGGGCGTTGAAGAGGCGCGCGCACGGATCATGGCGGGGACCTTCCCGGACTATATGCTGCGTCAGTTTGAAGAGATGCTGGACTACTTCGGCCAGTATCCGGTGATCGTGCGTTCCAGCTCGTTGCTCGAGGACAACTACGGCAACTCCTTCGCGGGCAAGTACGAAAGCGTCTTCTGCGCCAATCAGGGCACCCGCGAAGCGCGTTTGGCGGCCTTCCTGAACGCGGTGCGCACCGTCTACGCCAGCACCATGAGCGTCGAGGCGCTCAACTACCGCGCCCGCCACAACCTGCTGGAACGCGACGAACAGATGGCGTTGCTCGTGATGCGCGTGACCGGTGTGCTGCAAGACCACACCTTCTATCCGCATCTTGCCGGGGTGGGCTTCTCCTACAATCCCTTCGTCTGGAGCAAGGAGATTGACCCCAAGGCCGGCGTGATCCGCCTGGTCTACGGGCTCGGCACACGCGCGGTCGACCGCGTCGATGACGACTACACGCGCGTGGTCGCGCTCAACGCGCCGCTGCGCCGTCCGGAACCGGATTTCGAAGAGGTTTGCCGCCATTCGCAACGGCGCGTCGACGTCATCGATCTCAAGGCCGACGATCTGCAGTCATGCTGGTTCGACGACCTGCTCGGCGATGTGCGGGATGCGCCGATCGACCTCTTCACCTCGCTTGACGAGCAGGCGCTGCGCCAGGGCCGCACCCACCGCATCCTGACCTTTGACCGGTTGTTGACGGAAACCGGTTTTGTGGACGACATGCGCGAAGTGTTACGCGCATTGGAGACCGCTTATGCGCGGCCGGTGGATGTGGAGTTCGCCGTCAACTTCATCGACAGCCGGCAGTACCGCATCAATCTGCTGCAGTGCCGTCCGCTGCACGTGCAGGGCACGCACACGCCCGACATGCCGCGGCTGAACATCGCGGCGGACGAGGCGCTGCTGCTGAGCCAGGGCGCGGTGGTCGGCCACAGCCGCATGACGCGCCTGGACTGGCTGCTGGTGGTCGATCCCGCGCGCTACGGCACGCTGCCGGAGAACGTCCGGCACGAGGTGGCGCGCTCGATCGGCGCGGTGAACCGCGCGCTCGGCCGGCTGGGCGGCACCGTGCTGGCGCTCGGCCCCGGCCGCTGGGGCACGCACATGGCATCGCTCGGCGTACCGGTCACCTTTTCCGAGATCAACCACATCGCCGCGCTGTGCGAGGTCGCGCAGATGCACGCCGCGCTGACGCCCGACATCTCGCTGGGCACCCACTTCTTCGGCGAGCTGGTTGAGATGAACATGCTCTACTTCGCGCTCTTTCCGGAACGCCCGGGAAACCGGCTCGACGTGGCGCGCCTCGCGTCCGGCGACGACTGCCTGCCGGACCTCGTGCCCGATCTCGCGCCGGCCGTGCGACCGGTGCTGCGCCTGCTGCGCGCCGACCGGCTCGAGCCGGCCGGACTGTGGCTCGTCGCCGACGCGCCGGAACAGCGCGTCACTGTCGGTCGGCACGGATGACCCCTGCACAGCATTGCCAACCTTATAAACCAACCGGTCTTTTTCGTTGATGCGTCGACTCCGATATCCGGACAGTCCCTTTAACGCCATGCGCCCATGGGCGATCATAGATTGACATGATGATCGCAGGGTTGTACGCTGTCACCCATAAACGGTTGAAACTTCTGTCCCGGAGTCTCGATCAAAGAGGGAGAACGAGCATGGCATCCGACACAAAACTCACCAACAACGCCGGTGCGCCCGTCGCCGACAACAACAATGTGATGACCGCCGGCAAGCGCGGCCCCCAGTTGTTGCAGGACACGTGGTTCCTCGAAAAACTCGCGCACTTCGACCGTGAAGTGATTCCGGAACGGCGCATGCACGCCAAAGGCTCGGGCGCGTACGGCACCTTTACGGTGACGAACGACATCACGGCCTACACGCGCGCGTCGATCTTTGCCGAGGTGGGCAAGAAGACCGACCTCTTTGTGCGCTTTTCAACCGTGGCGGGCGAGCGCGGCGCGGCGGACGCCGAGCGCGACATTCGCGGCTTTGCGATCAAGTTCTACACCGACCAGGGCAACTGGGACCTTGTGGGCAACAACACGCCGGTCTTCTTCCTGCGCGACCCGCTCAAGTTTCCGGACCTGAACCACGTGGTCAAACGCGACCCGCGCACCAACCTGCGCAGCGCGCTCAACAACTGGGATTTCTGGACCTTGCTGCCCGAGGCGCTGCACCAAGTGACGGTCGTGATGAGCGACCGCGGCATCCCGGCCTCCTACCGGACCATGAACGGATACGGCAGCCACACCTACAGCATGATCAACGCGCAGAACGAGCGCTTCTGGGTGAAGTTCCACTTCAAGACCCAGCAGGGCATCAAGAACCTGACCGACGAAGAGGCCGAGGCCATCATCGGCAAGTGCCGCGAGAGCCATCAGCGCGACCTCTACGGTCACATCGAAAAGGGCGACTTCCCGCGCTGGACGCTCAGCATCCAGGTGATGCCGGAGCTGGACGCCGAGAAGGTTCCTTACCATCCGTTCGATCTCACGAAGGTGTGGCCGCACAAGGACTACCCGCTGATCGAGGTGGGCGTGATGGAGCTGAACCGCAACCCCGAAAACTACTTCGCCGAGGTCGAGCAGGCGGCGTTCAATCCCGCCAACATCGTGCCCGGCATCGGCTTCTCGCCCGACAAGATGCTGCAGGGACGGCTCTTCTCGTACGGCGACGCGCAGCGCTACCGCTTGGGTGTCAACCACCATCTCATTCCGGTCAACCGGGCGCGCTGCCCCTTCCACAGCTACCACCGCGACGGCGCGATGCGCGTGGACGGAAACTACGGCAGCACGCTCGGCTACGAGCCTAACGGCTTCGGCCAGTGGCAGGAGCAGCCCGAGTTCCGCGAACCGCCGCTCAAGATCAGCGGCGACGCCGACCACTGGAACTTCCGCGAGGATGACGCCGACTACTTCAGCCAGCCCGGCAACCTCTTCCGCATCATGCCGCCGGACGAGCAGGAGCGGCTCTTCGCCAACACGGCGCGGGCCATGGGCGATATCCCCAAGGAGATCAAGCTGCGCCACATCCGGCACTGTCTCAAGGCGGATCCGAAATACGGTGCGGGCGTCGCCAAAGCGCTCAACATTCCGCTGTCTGATGTGCCTGACGCGTAAGGAGCTGTGCGCCCGCGGCTGTTTCGGCCGCGGGCGACAGACCGGGCTGAAAGACGCGCTCGACCGGCATTTTGTCGCCGAACGGGCTTGCAGGCGCCCAGAAGCCGATCGCCTGGGCGGCCAGCCAGGCGGCGCCGAAGGCGCGCGGCTCGCGTCCGTAGTAGCGCAGCACCGGCAGGCGTGAGAGATCCGCCAGGCACTGCGCCAGCGTGTCCTGTGCGTTGCGTCCGTCCACGCGGATGTCTGCGGGCGTGATGACGGCGTCGGCGGCCATGCGCTGCACAACCTCCTGCACCTGGCGCGAGAGGCCCTCGAGCGCCGCGCGCACCAGGTGGCCGCGTGTCGTGGATAGCGAGAGGCCGCTCAGGCTGGCGCGCGCGTCAGGCCGCCACAGGGGCGCGCCCAGCCCTTCAAAGGCGGGCAGAAAGGTGACGCCGCCGCTGTCGGGGACCGAGGCGAACAGCGTGTCCAGCGCGGCCGGCGGGTGCAGTTCGAACAGGGTTTCGCGCAGCCAGCGCAGGGTCGACTCGCAGGAAAAGACACACCCTTCCAGCGCATAGGTCGGCCGACCTTTGATCTCCCACGCCACGGTTGTGAAAAGGTCCGAGCGCGAACGGATTGGTTTGGGGCCGATTGTCATCATGGTGAAGCACCCCGTGCCGTACGAGCTTTTAACCATGCCCGGCTTGAGGCACTGCATGCCCAGCAGAGAGGCCTGCTGGTCCCCCAGGATGCCGGTGATGGGCACGGCCGCGGGCGAGAAGGGCGGGACGGTTTGTCCAAAAGCGCCGGCCGATGAGCAGATGCGCGGCAAGATCGAGGCCGGGATGTTGAAGAAACGCAGCAGCTCCGGATCCCACTGCCGCCGGTCGATGTTGTAGAGCAGCGTCCTCGAGGCGTTGGAGGCGTCGGTGACGTGAAGGGCGCGGCCGGTGCAGTTCCAGACCAGCCAGGTGTCGACCGTGCCGAAACAGAGTTTGCCGGCCGCGGCCAGCCTGCGGGCGTTCGGAACATGGTCCAAGATCCAGGCGATCTTGAAGGCGCTGGCGAAGGTCGTCGGCAGCAGACCGGTCTTTTGGCGGACCCATTCGGCGCGGCCGTCTGCGAAGAGGGCGTCGCACCTGGCGCGCGTGCGCAGGTCCGACCAGACGATGGCCGGGTAGATCGGCCGACCGGTTTCGCGGTGCCAGAGCAGCGTCGTTTCGCGCTGGTTGGTGATGCCGAGGGCCGCGATGTCGTATGGCTCCAGTCCGGCCGAGGCGACAGCTTCGGCGGCGACGCCGGCCTGTGTCGCCCATAGCTCCATCGGGTCCTGCTCGACCCATCCTGCGCGTGGCACAGCGTGCGAGACCGGCTTTTCGGCAAGGGCGATCAGTCGGCCCGCGTGGTCGAACATCAAGGCGCGCGAGCGCGAGAAGCCTTGGTCCAGCGCGAGCATCACCTGCTGGCGGAAGGCGCGAGGACGCGGGCCGACGGCTGCGCGCTGCGCGAGAAAGAGGCGCCGGGCCTCCTGACGGGAATGGGCCCCTAACTTTCGGTAGGCGTGCTTCACATGCACGCTGACCGTGCCCAGGCTGATGCCGAGCTTGGCGGCAATCTTCTGCCGGCTATCCCCGGCGCAGACATGGTGCAGAACTGCCTGCTCACGCTGGGTCAGAGCTGCGGATTTCTTTTCAGGGGCCATCGCTTGCCTCCTCCGGTGCGTGGCAAACTGGGCATAAAATACCCTTTTTGTTTACCAAGAGGATACATAGTAACGCATAACTAATCATTTTCACACACAAAATACCCTTTTATTTTAGTATAAAATGGCCCTGTGTGTCTGATAAAATTCAAGCATGACAGGCGGATAGTGAACAAACCCCAAAAGAAGGAGTTAAAGATGAATATCGACAGACTACCGGGACTGCGAGGCTTCGGTGTTGGGTGTGTGTGGAGCTTGTGTGTGATCGGCGGGCTTGCCGGGCA
>ERZ795052.3845-NODE-3845-length-16100-cov-6.334684_pt1 | contig 16100 bp, 12 predicted proteins | sample MGYA00375136_ERZ795052 | MGnify/ENA primary metagenome ERZ795052 (study PRJEB30181, sample SAMN05720156) | activated sludge metagenome | isolation source: Anaerobic digester | place: Japan | collected 2015-05-26 ... | reverse complement strand
CAACCTGGTGCTGGTTGGCGCCGACAGGCCCTCCATGCTGGCGGCGGCCCGCGCGGCCGGCCCACGGGCGTTGGCGCCGAGATTCCCATGGGCGAAGTTGCACCCGCGGACGGATCGGCGGGGACACCGAAGCCCGCCCAACCGCAACTGCCGGTCGTTCCTCCCAAATACGACCTGAACGTGGGCACGGCCAAAATTCCCGAAAGCCGCGTCAACGGCACCGTCTCGGGGGCCGAGTTCGTGGCCGAGCAGGTCCGACTGGACCGGGTCGGCGCCTCGACCGTCCTGCGCTTTATTCAGGGAGCGATCACCTCGCCGGACCGCGAAGTCATGGTTTACCTGCGATTGAAGGCCGGCGAGAAGGTGGGGGGACAGAAGCTGACGATTTCGTCGGACATGCGCGGCACCGGCGTGCCGCAGATCGTCAAGCGGTGGAAGACCAATCCACGCTACGCGCCCACGATGAAAACTTACGGCACCGGCTATGCCATGAAACTGGAGCTGGGGGAACCGGCCGAGGGGGCGACCACTCTTCCGGGCCGGGTGATCATCTGCCTGCCCGACAATGAGAAAACCGTGGTGGCAGGTGTCTTCCAGGCCGAGCTGGGGCCGGGACTCGGCGGCGAGGCCGTGCCCGGCATGGTGGCTCCCACCCCGACCGGGGCCGAAGCCATCCCCTCAGCCGAACGCGAGATGTTCCAGCGCCGGTACGGAACGCCGGCGCGGTAGTCGCCGCCGAAACACACTTGCCTTGTGAGAGCGCCCCCCTAAGCTGGAATTGGGCTCGGGCGCGGCGCCGGGCCGGTGCATGATTCGATCGCTCGTATTTACAACCCAGGGCCGTCTGCACAGCAAGAACATCGAGATGTTCCTGATGCCGACGCTGCTCACGGACACCAACCTGTTCCTCTGGGTGGATTTGGAAAACCCGACACCCGAGGAGACGAAATACGTCCTGGAGGACGTGTTCCATTTCCATCCCCTTTCCATCGAGGACTGCGTGATGGTGAGCCCCTCGCCCAAGGTTGAGGAATATGTGCCCAAGGAGGAGGACCGCTTCACGCCCTATCTGTTCATGGTGATTCACGCGGTGGATTACAGCCGCAAGGACGGCGTCTTCGCCACCAACGAGCTCAATTTCTTCCTGGGCAAAAATTTTCTCGTGACCTACCACGAGGGCCCCAGCCGGAGCGTCAGCCTGACCGAGGAACGGGCCGTCAAGAGCACGGTTCATATCGCCCGCGCCCCCGACCGGGTCGCATATAACCTGCTTGATTCCATCGTGGAAAATTACAAGCCGGCCCTGGATGAGCTCTCGCTCGAGATCGCCGAACTGGAGCAGCAAGCGTTTCAGGCCCCCAGCAAGGAAACCCTCAACCGGATTCTTCAAATCAAAAAAGAGGTGGTGCATCTGCGGCAAATCATCGGACCCCAGCGGGAGGTGCTGGCCCGCTTCGCCCAGGGCGAATTCAAACTCATTCGCGCCCACATGGTGCCCTATTATCGCGATGTCTATGACGCCCTGTTCCAGATTTCCGAACTCGCTCAGGGCTACACCGATTCGCTGACTGGCATCCTGCAAGTGTACCTGAACATGTCCTCGAACCAAACCGGCGAGGTCGTCAAGCTGCTGACCATGATCACGGTCATCACGACGCCGCTCATGATGGTGGGAACCTGGTACGGGATGAATTTTCAAGGCATGCCCGAGTTGAGCTGGTCTTACGGTTACATGGTGGCCGCGCTGGTCACCCTCGTCTCCACCGCGGCCACCTACTGGTATTTCAAAAAGAAAAAATGGTTCTGACCCCCACCCCGGCGGATTTTCACCGCAGGCCCTCGGAACGCCGAATGCGCCTCCGCTTCACCGCGCCGCGCAGGGCGGGCAGAATGCCGGCCTGACCGGCCAGCCCTGAAACGCCCATGCCTGGCAAATCGAGTTTTCTTGATAAAGTCCTGGGCCGGATCGGACGGCTGGACACCGAGGGCCTGCAAACGGTCGTCCAGCGTCTGGTGCGCGAACGCTCCTTCCTGGAAACGCTGTTTAACACCATTGAAGACGGCATCCTGGTGGTGGATGAACACGGCCGCATCTTGTACTACAATCAAGCGGTCGCCCGCTTGCTCGGTCTCCAGGGGGATGTCGAGGGCGAACCGGTCACGAAGTACTTTCCTGACCTGGATTGGGAGAGCCTGCGCAAGCTGGATCATTCCGGCGGGCCGGGCACCGTCCGGCACGAGTTTGAAATCCAATATCCCCGTCCGCGTTTTCTGCGCATGTACGCCGCGCCGCTGGATGGTCAGGCGTCGGGCAGCACGGGCGTGGCTCTCATTCTGCATGACGCCACCCAGGCGCGGCAACAGACCTTCGAAGCCATCGAAAGCGAGCGCATTCAGGCGCTGACTCTCCTGGCGGCCAGTGTGGCTCATGAGATTGGCAATCCGCTCAACGCGCTGCACATCCATCTCCAGTTGATGGAACGGGTGCTTCGCAAACTGGAGGCAGCCTTGCCGTCCCCGCCCCGTGCGCGGGCCGGTTTGCGGATGGGTTCCCGCGCCGCGCCCGCGGCGGCGGCCGAGGTTGCCGACTTGGTCAAGCGGCTGGACCAATATCTCGGCGTGGCCAAAGGCGAGATCAATCGGCTGGATTACATCGTCACGCAGTTTCTCCAGGCCATTCGCCCCACCGCGCCCCAGCTTCGGCCGGCCAGTCTGAACGACGTGGTCAACAAAACACTGGATTTGCTTCAACCCGAGCTGGACAACCGCGGGTTACAGGTCCGGCGGCGGCTGGCCCACCAGCTCCCCGTCATCCCCATGGACCCCACCCAAATCCAGCAGGTGCTGGTCAACCTGATCAAGAACGCCATGCAAGCCATGACCCGCGGCGGCATCCTCACCCTCCGCACCGGCGAAACCTCCGATGGCATCTGGGTCAGCGTCGAGGACACCGGGACCGGCATCCCGCAGGACCGCATCAACCGCATTTTCGAGCCCTTCTTCACCACCAAAAAGCAGGGAACGGGCCTGGGCCTCATGATTGTCCAGCGCATCGTGCGCGCCCACGGCGGCCGCATCGAACTGGAAAGCCAGTTGGACCGCGGCACGACTTTTCGCATCTGGCTGCCCTCCCACGAGCGCAAACCGCGCCTGCTCGAGGCGCCCCCGCACGATTAAGCTCCGGCTTGCGCTAAATCCGCGAAGGGTTATTGTGTCAACCATGAGCACTGCAGTGTTTGACGCCGCCACCCATGACCGCATCGCCCGGCTCGGACAGCACGTCCTCTCCGGCGCCGACCTTGCGCGCGAGGATGCGCTATGGCTGTTCGGACTGGAGGAGCGGGCGGACATTTTCGATTTGATGGCCTGGGCCAACCGGATTCGCGAGCACTACAAAGGCAACCGGATTCACCTGTGCTCCATCGTGAACATCAAGGCCAGCGGCTGTTCGGAAAACTGCCGGTTTTGTGCCCAATCCGCCCATTACCAGACCGCCGCGCCCCGCTACGAATTGATTGAGACCGAATCGCTCCTGGCGGCCGCCGAGGAAGTGAAGGCCAACGGCGTGACGGCGCTGGGTTTGGTCGCCGCGTGGCGCGGCTTGGAGGAGGGGCCGGTGCTGGACAAATTATGCGAGCAGTTTGCGCGGTTGCGCGACAGCGGCCTGGCCCGGCCCGACGCCTCCCTGGGCATTCTGCGAAGCCAGCGCGTCGCCGACCGCCTGAAAGCCGCGGGCGTCGAATGCTATAACCACAACCTGGAAACTTCTCCCCGCTTTTTCAGCCAGGTCTGCACCACCCATACTTACGAGGAGCGCGTGCAAACCATCCGGTTTCTCAAGCGGGCGGGCGTGAGAATTTGCTCGGGCGGCATCCTGGGCATGGGCGAAACGCGGGAGGACCGTTGCGAACTGGCCTTCGCCCTGAAGGAACTGGGCGTTCATGTGGTTCCCATCAATATTCTGAATCCGATCCCTGGCACGCCATTCGCCGAACGGGAACCCCTCCCGCCCTTGGAAATCCTCAAATCCATTGCCTGCTTCCGGTTTATTCTGCCCCGCCAGGAAATCAAGGTGGCGGGGGGACGCACCGTGAATTTGAGAGACCTCCAGCCCCTCATCTTCATGGCCGGCGCCAGCGCCTTGATGGTGGGCAACTACCTCACCACGGTCAACCAGCCGGTCGAGAAAGACTTGCAGATGCTCAAAGACCTCGGGCTGGACCCCGCGTGGGACCGGCACGGTTTCCATGACCAGGAAGCCGCCCCCCTTCGGTTGCGCAACCCGGCTCCCGAACCGGCGCCGGTGCCGGCCAATGCCTGAGGCGCCCCTCCGGCGGGCTCAACTCGCGGCTACCGGTTCGGCCACGACCCGCGTGCGCTGGTCCATCCAGACTTGGCCGAGTTCCCTCAGGGTTTCCTTCTTCATGACGCGCTCCGCCATCGGAAACACAATCCGTTCCTCATGGTCGAAATGGCGGCGCGAGTAAGCCACCGCCGCCAGCAACAATCTCCGGGCCTCCTTCAACTGTCGCGCGCGCTGGACGCGATGAAGACTCTCGTCAATTTCGACATGTTCCTGGTGAAAGGTCTCCCGCTGTCCGATTTGCTCGAAGCAATGCTCCATCGGCCCGATAAACAAATTGTCCTCCGTGTCCGAATGCGCCTTGAGCAGCGACATCATCAATCCCGCCAGCACCTTGATTTCGGCCAGCGTTTTGAGCTGCGGGGCAACCGCCTCGATATGGTCGAACACGTTGTGAAAAACCTGGTGTTCGGCGAATAATGCTTCGGTGATCTTCATCGCAGTGATCGTTTCAATTCTTGCCGTTACTCTGTAGCACAAGTCGTCACGTACGACCAATTTTTTGTTCCGCCTCTCTGCGGCGCTAAAGCCAGAGATTGGCGATGCACGCGGTGAGGTAGCAGGCCAGCACGCCCCCCACCATGGCGCGCAACCCAAGTTGCGCCAGATCGCCCCGGCGCCCGGGGGCCAGGGACCCGATTCCCCCGATCTGGATCGCAATACTCGAAAAATTGGCGAAACCGCAAATTGCGTATGCCGCAATCCTGAAACTGCGTTCCTCAAGCTGCGGCCGTACCGCCTCGCTGGTCAGGCTCAAGTAACCCACAAATTCGTTCAACACAATCCGTTCGCCGAACACCTGCCCCACCAGCGCGCAATCCTTCCACGGCACCCCCATGAGCCAGGCGCAGGGCGCGTTGAGCCAGCCCAGAAAATCCTGCAGCCGGACCGGGGATTGCACGCGGAACCAAACCTGGGGCAGGGCAACCAGATAGTTGACCAGATGCACCATGGCCACGAAAGCGATTAACATCGCGCACACATTGATGGCCAGCCGCATTCCGTCGCCGGCCCCGACACACAAGGCGTCCAGCCCGTTCACCGTCTCCCGCGGAACCGATGCCTTCGCGCCAGAGGACGTCTCACTCGGCTCCGTTTCCGGAAGCAGAATCTTGGCCACCAGCAGGCTGGCCGGCGCGTTCATCACCGACGCCGTCAGCAAATCGCCGGCCGTCACCCCGAGCTTCACGTAAACCGCCAGCACCCCGCCGGCAATCGTGGCCATGCCGCCGGCCATCATGGCCAGCAGCTCACTGCGCGTCATGCGCCCCAAGTAAGGCTTGATCACCAAAGGCGCCTCGGTCTGGCCCATGAAGATGTTGGCCGCGGCCGAAAGGCTTTCGCTGCCGCTGGTGCGCATCACCTTCTGCATCACCCAGGCAAATCCGCGCACCACCCACTGCAGAATGCCGTAGTGATACAAAAGCGCCGACACTGCCGAGACCAGAATGATCGTCCCGGCCACCAGCACCGCAAACACGACGGAGTTGCCGGGGCCGAATCCCTTCTCCAGCGCCGTGGTGGAGGCCAGGGGGCCAAAGACCATCGTGGTCCCTTGCTCCGCAAAACCGATGAAGGTGGTCACCGCCTCGTTGAAGAAGTTGAAAAACGCTCTCCCGGGCACGGTCTTGAGAATCAGAAAGCCGAAACTGAACTGCAGGGCCAACCCACAAAGCACCGTCCGCCACGGGAATTGCTTCCGATTCAGGGACACCAGCCAGGCGACGCCCAGGAACACCACCACGCCCACCAGGCTCACGAGCTTCAAAGACATGCGCCGAGCTTAGTCGGCCGGCTCACACGAGTCGAGTGCTGGACACTTCAACAGCGTATTGGCGATTGTCGGTTTTCGAGTCGGGAAAAGCCAAAAGGCACGTGGTTTATCTTCGCCGTTGCCACCTGTTTCACAAAATAAGGGAAGCCTGTCCTTCTCGCATTGGCCATAATCAGCGCGTTTTGAAAAATGTGGTCTGAAACAGCTTTAATGATGGCAAAATATGTTGCAGCTTTGACAAGATTGGAAATGCCTCGCCCCAACCTCCCCATCACATTACCCCGGCAGACGCGGGCCGAAGCGTGACCGCAGTCCTTGAACAACTGTCCCGGAGCGGCGAAACGTTCAATTCGCGCGCGCCGGTCAAGGTCGTCGTCGGCTCGCAAGCTGTTGCAACAGAAAAAACAGAAAAATACGAGACCAATGAAAAAGTTGATCGCACTCACGGTTGCGGCTGTTGTTGCCGCGGCCCTCTCCGCCGCTGCTGCCGACGGCAAAGCGCTGTATGAAAAGGAATGTGCCAAGTGCCACGGAAGCGATGGCAAGGGCCAGACCAAGATGGGACAGAAACTCGGCGCGAAGGACTACACCGATCCCAAGGTCCAGGCCGAGTTGAAAGACGAAGCCGCCTTCAAGGCCACTAAAGAGGGGTTTAAGAGCAAAGATGGCAAAGTCCTGATGAAGCCCGCCGAAAACCTCACCGATGAGGAAATCAAGGCGATGATCGCCTACATGCGAACCTTCAAGAAATAACATTTGTCGGGCCGGCCCCGCAGCAGGGGCCGGCCCTCCCGCCAACGGGCGGCCTTCCCGCCGGGCTTGTGTCGGCCCGGCTGTGCCGCTAGGTTTCCACCGAACCAACTTGTGAACACCGATCCATCCGCCAACTCGGGTCCCCGCCCCTCCCTCCTGCGCAATTGGATCACCCTGACGGGCCTGGTTATCGCTTTGGGAGGACTCTTTTCGTTCCTCCTGCTGTTCCTGGTGGACACCATGGCCCACTTCTCGAATCCTTACGTGGGGATTCTGACCTACTTGGTGGCGCCGGCGTTTCTGATTTTTGGTTTGTTGCTTGCGCTGGCCGGCATCTTGCGCGCGCGGCACAAACTGGCCGGCAAGGGAGCCCTCCTCCCGCCGAAAGTGGTCCTGGATTTCCGCAACCCGCGAGACCGGCGCAATCTCGCCTTCTTCCTGACGGGGACGGTCCTGTTCCTCTTTTTGTCGGCCGTCGGCAGCTATCAGACCTACCATTTCACCGAGTCCACCCAGTTTTGCGGACAGGCCTGCCACACGGTCATGAAGCCCGAGCTGGTCACCTATCAGCAGGGACCTCACGCCCGCGTCGGCTGCGTCGAGTGCCACATCGGCCCCGGTGCCACCTGGTTCGTCAAGTCCAAGCTCTCGGGCACCTACCAGGTTTACGCCACCGCATTCGACAAATTTCCCCGTCCCATCCCCACTCCCATCAAGAACCTGCGTCCCGCCCGCGAAACCTGCGAGCAATGTCACTGGCCCGAAAAATTCTCCGGCAATCTCGAACGAACCTACGCCTACTTCCTGGGCGATGAAACCAACACGCCGTTCGCCGTCCGCATGCTGATGAAGGTCGGCGGCGGTCATCCCGACCACGGGCCCGTTAGCGGCATTCACTGGCATGTGGCCAACAAGGTGGAATATTATGCCACCGACGCCGCCCGCCAAACCATTCCCTTCATCCGGGTCACGGACTCGGAAGGCAAGGTGACCGAATACCGCACCCCGCGTTTTACCAACGACGTTGCCCAGGCCGACCTCCGCACCATGGACTGCATGGACTGCCACAACCGGCCCGCGCATCGGTACCAAACGCCAAGCGACGCCGTGAACCTGGCCATGAGCCAGGGCCGGATTGATCCCACCCTGCCCTATATCAAAACCAACGCCCTCTACGCCCTCACCCTCACTTACACCAACGAATCGGAGGCTCTCGCCTCCATCGCCGCCATCCTCACCGACCGCTATCCCGGCGAACCCCGCATCCAGCCCGCCATCCAGGCCGTCCAATCCATCTACCAGCGCAACTTCTTCCCCGAGATGAAAGCCAATTGGTCCGTTTACCCCGACAACATCGGCCACATGGAATGGCCCGGTTGCTTCCGGTGCCACGACGGCAGTCATAAAACCGCAGACGGGTCGCGTTCCGTCAAGGCCAGCGATTGCAACGCCTGCCACACCATTCTCGCCCAGGGGCACGGTCCCGAACTGGAGCAACTGACTCCCAGCGGACAACCCTTCAAACATCCCGGCGACGAAGTGGACGGCGCCTGCAATGATTGCCACACGGGCGGTCTGTGAAAGCATGATCCTCGCCGCACATCGTCCCCCCGTCCCTCATCCGGCGACCCCGCTGGAAGCTCTTGAACCTTGCAAACACCCTATGACCTTGCACGCTTTGCTCGGCGCTTCTGGCGTTTGGCGAGTCTTTTGCCTTCTCGCCCTTCTGGGCATTGCAGCCTCCCTCCCCGCTGCGGAGCCCGCTCCCGCCGCCCCCGAAGTGTTTCCCAATGCGGATTGCCTGGATTGCCATAATGACCCTTCCAATACCCGGACCGTCAACGGCAAAAGCGTCCCACTCGAGTTATTCACCACCAACCGTTTCGAGAAATCGGTTCATGCCAACCTCAACTGCGTGGACTGCCACGTCGGAATCAAGGACCTGGTTCACGAAAGCAAACTGCCCCCGCCCAACTGCATCAATTGTCACGAACCCAAAGAAAGCCATCAAAAGGCGGCCGCCCAGTACGCCACCAGCATTCACGGCGTCAGCCACACCCTCGGCGCCTCTGGTGCCGCCAGTTGCTGGGACTGCCACGGTTCCCATGACATTCTGCCCGTCACCGATGGCCATTCTCCCGTCTTCAAACTCAACCTGCCGCGTACCTGCGCGGCCTGTCACAGCAACGAGGGCCTCACCCAGGAATACCAAATGAAGCACCCGGAGGCTGCGTCCCATTACATGGACAGCATCCACGGCCAGAAACTCCTCAAACAGGGCTTGATTGTCGCCCCCTCGTGCAACGATTGCCACGGCGTTCACGACATCAAACGCGCGGTGGACCGCGATTCGCCCATCAATCCCGCCAACGTCGCCAAGACGTGTGGCAAATGCCATTACAAGGTCGAGGAGACCTACATGTCCAGCGTCCATGGCCAGTTGCTGGCCAAAGGCGACAAACGCGGTCCCGTCTGCACGGACTGCCACACGGCTCATGATGTCGAACCCCCCACCAACGGCCATTTCAAAATGGCCAGCGACCAGCGCTGCGGCAAATGTCATCAGGACAGCCTGACTCATTACCGCGATACCTATCACGGCAAGGCCATGGCGCTGGGCAAGCCCAATGCGGCCCCGGATGTCGCCGCCTGCTACGACTGCCACGGCCACCACGACGTCCTGCCCCCTTCCAACCCCGCGTCGCGTCTCTCGAAAACCAACATCGTTGCCACCTGCCAGCAATGCCACCCGGATGCGAATCCGGGGTTTGCCGCCTACCAGCCTCACGCCAACCCGCTGGACCGCGAGCGCTACCCGGTTCTGTATTGGACTTTCATGTTCATGACCAGCCTGCTGGTCGGGGTGTTCGTCTTCTTTGGCGGCCACACCATCGCCTGGCTGTTTCGCGCCGTGTACCTCTACCTCCATGACTCCAAACGGTTTCGCGAGGCCAAAATCGAGACGCAGACCGGCGGCGAATGGTTCACCCGGTTCGCTCCGTTCGACCGCTTCCTGCATTTCCTGGTGGTCACCAGCTTCCTGCTGCTGGTCATCACCGGCATGCCGCTGAAGTTCTACTATACGGATTGGGCCAAGACCCTCTTCCAGTTCATCGGCGGCGCGGAAACCGCGCGTGCCCTTCACCGTCTGGGCGCCATCGTCACGTTCCTTTATTTTGGCTTGCATCTGGCGTCGCTTGCCGTCAAGGCGTGGCATGGCCGCCACAAGGTCCGCGATTCGCAAACCGGCAAGCTGAGTTTCAAACAACTCTGGAATGTTCTCTTCGGCCCGGATTCGATGGTTCCCACCCTCCATGACTGGCGCGATTTCGTCGCCCACAACAAGTGGTTCTTTGGCAAGGGACCCAAACCTCAATTCGACCGCTGGACCTATTGGGAAAAATTCGATTACTTCGCCGTCTTTTGGGGCGTCTTCATCATCGGCGCCTCGGGCCTCATCATGTGGTTCCCGGAATTCTTCACTTCCTTCCTCCCCGGCTGGATCATTAACGTTGCCTTGATCATTCATTCGGACGAAGCGCTGCTGGCCGCCGGCTTCATCTTCTCCATTCACTTCTTCAACACGCATTTCCGCATCGAGAAATTCCCCATGGACACGGTCATCTTCTCCGGCCGCGTCTCCAAGAACGAAATGCTCCACGAACGCCGCCGCTGGTACGACCGCCTGGTCGCTGAAGGCCGGCTGGACGATTTCCGGGTCCGCGACGAATGGCAGCGCTGGAAGGTGATTGCGCGCTCGTTCGGCTACATTTTCTTCGGTTTGGGCGTTCTGCTTCTGATCCTCATCATCTACGCCATGACCACCCGCCTGGTCCACTGAGCCGGCAGCCGGCTCGTCTGTCCCCTCGGGTCTCCGTGGTGCGCCGCTGACCCCTTCTGGCCGGCCAGCGCGCAATTCTCGGCTGGTTGGATGCAATCCAAGCCGCCCGCCCCGCGCCGCGGCCTCCCGATTTTCAGGCGCCTCCCGCCCACACAGTGCAAAAAATGCGAAACATTGGGCAAGTCATGTAGAGCCTTGGGTGATGGATCGGGCTTTCTTGAATAAGATTGATTATGGTGTCTGCGCGTTTCTTGCTTCCGCCGGTTGTCCTGCTCGCCGCCTTGGTGGCGGGCCGGCCCCTCGCCCTCCGAGCCGCGGAGGAGATCAAAGACAGCTCCTGCATGGACTGCCACTCGGACAAGGACTTGTACAAAACGAATGCCGCCGGACGCGCCATCTCCCTCTATGTGGATCTGGACAAGCTGAAAGCCTCGGTTCACAAAACGAACACCTGCGCCAGTTGCCACGACGACATCACTGACAAACATCCCGACGACGAGGTTGCGGCCGAGCCGGTCCATTGCGCGAAGTGTCACGAGGAGCAATCCGCCAGTTATGGCGCCAGCGTTCATGGCCTCGCCCTGGCTCGCGGCGAAGTTGGCTCCGCCACCTGCAGCGATTGTCATGGCACGCACTCCATCCTGCCCCCCACCTCTGCGGATTCCCCCCTGCATTTTTCGAAGCTGGCTGAAACCTGCGGCGCCTGCCATGACCAAGCCGCCCGCGATGTCGCGGAAAGCGTCCACGGCAAAGCGACCGCCCTGGGCCGCCGCGAAGCCCCGACCTGCACCGACTGCCATTACGAGCACCAAATCCAGGGTCTCAAAGGCAGCAGCCCCCTCCGGATCTCGGCCGATGTTTGCAGCAACTGTCACGCCTCCGAGCGGCTGAACACCAAGTACCGCCTGCCGCCCGACCGCGTGAAGACCTTCTTCGAAAGTTACCATGGCCTCGCCGCCCAGTACGGCTCCACGCTCGCCGCCAACTGCGCCAGTTGCCACGGCGTGCACAGAATCTTGCCGTCTTCCGACCCGCGCTCCAGCATCCACAAAGACAACCTCGTCGAGACCTGCGGCAAGTGCCACGCCGGCGCCACGGCGAACTTCGTCGAAAGCAAAATCCACGTCTCCGCCGAAAGCGAAGGCGACGGCATTGGCGGCAAAGTCAACTGGTGGGTCCGCCGCATTTATCTGATCCTGATCTTCGGCACGATCGGCTTCATGCTCGCCCACAACCTCCTGGTCTTTTGGCGCAAGGTCGCCGCCCGGTACCGCGCCGCCGACCTTAGCATCCTCCGCATGAACTTCTCGCAGCGCATGCAGCACCTGGTGCTCGCGGTCAGTTTCATCATCCTCGCCGTCACCGGCTTCGCCCTCAAATTCCCCGATTCCTGGCTGTCCCGCCTGATGGGCTCGAACGAATTGGTCCGAAGCTGGAGCCACCGCGTCGCCGGGGTCGTCCTCCTCGCCGTGGGGGCTTACCACCTCTTCTATATCTTTGCCCGAAAAGAGGGCCGGCAATTGGTCAAAGACTTGTTGCCCGCGAAAAAGGACCTGGCGGACCTGGGGGACAACGCCCGCTTCCTCACCGGCCTGAGCACCCAAAAGCCGCGGATCGGCCGCTTCGGCTACGCGGAAAAAATGGAATACTGGGCGGTGGTCTGGGGCACCATCATCATGGGCGTCACCGGCTTGATGATTTGGCTTAAGATTGACGTCACCCGCTTCCTCCCCCGCTGGATCGTGGATGTCGCCCTCACCATCCATTATTACGAAGCGATCCTGGCCTGCCTCGCCATCCTCGTCTGGCATTTCTACCATGTCATCTTCGACCCCGATGTTTATCCGCTCAACTGGGCCTGCTGGAACGGACGCGTTTCCAAACACTGGGCCGAGGAGGAGCATCCCCTCGACCCGGCGGTGGCGGGGACGGACTCAACCACCCCCCAGGAACCCGTGCGCGAAGCGAAAGCCAGCCCGTCCACACCCGCCGGTTCCTGAGCCAGGCCTCGAGCAGGAAAACCACCTTTTCTCACTCAGAAGTTTTGCGGGATTAGATTGTATTTTGCTGCTATTGAACCGGCATGGCAAAAAAATGCAAAGTTATTGCCAACCCCCGAAAAGCGGGAAAACCGCTTTTTCATAGGCTTGTGGGCGTGAAATCAGATGGATAGCTTGAATTAGTGTTAACCAACGCAAGAATTGTTTCATCCAGTCACCAGTCTCCCGCGCCTATGAAACTCTTCGTCGCCGGCCTAAGCTACAAAACCGCGCCCGTCGAAATCCGCGAGCGGCTGGCGGTTCATGCTTCGCGCCTGCGTTGCCATGGTTGCCGGCTCAAGCTGGCCGGAAACCTGTCCGAGGTCGTGCTGGTGTCCACCTGCAACCGCGTCGAGGTTTACGGGGTGACGAATTGGGCGAAAGGAAAGGCGCACCGGCTGTTTCAGTTGTTGAGTACGGCAGAGCTCGATTTTACCCCGTACCTGTATATCAAGGAAGGCATCGAGGCAGTCGAACATCTTTTCGCGGTTGCCGGTGGCTTGGACTCCATGGTGATTGGCGAGACCGAAATCACGGGACAGGTAAAACAGGCCTATCTGGCCGCACAGGAGGCAAAGCTGACCGGCCGCATTACCAACCGCCTGTTCCAGGCCGCCTTGCAGACCGCCAAACGCATCCGCACCGAAACCTGCATTGGCCGGGGAGCGACTTCTGTCGGCAGCGTTGCCGTTGAGCTGGCCGAGCGTATTTTCGATCATAACCTCTCCGACAAATCCGTCATGATCATCGGCGCCGGCAAAATGGGCGAAGCCTGCATCCGGCACCTCGCCAAGAAAGGCATCCGGTCGGTGATCGTGGCGAACCGCTCGCCCGAGCGGGCCCGGCTCCTCGCGGACGAATTCGGCGGCCGGGCCGTCGGGATGGGCGGCTGCCTCGAGGCCATGGCGGGCGTGGACATCGTCGTCACCTCCACGGGTGCGCCGCAGACCATTCTGCACCGCGATCAAGTGGCTGCGGTGATGGCCGCCCGGCGCAACCGTCCTTTGTTCCTCATTGACATCGCCGTCCCCCGCGATGTCGCGCCGGAGGTGCAGGATTTGCCCAACGTTTACCTTTACAACGTGGACCATCTGGAAACCATCGTGCGCGAAAACGTCCGGCTCCGTGAACAGGAGCTGGCCCGTTGCCACACCATCATTCAGCAGAGCGCCCGCGAACTGATGCAGCGCTTCGATGCCCCCTCCCTCCCCGGCGGCGTCCGCGCCCCCGTATCGCCCCCCGCGTGGGACGTTGCGCCTGCCCGAGCCTGATTACCCATGGCCCGCATCCCGACACTTTCAACGAATGGACCGGCCGGCGAGCTCGCTGGCGGTCTGATCTCGTGGAAACGCACGGTCTCCGGTCGAGGCCGTGTGAAGGCGGCACTAAGCTGGTGCCGCCTGCCGACAGTAACAAACACACAGCACGTGCTAGTAGAAAGTAGTATGAGAAAACTAAAACTCCTCCTGGTTGGGGTGGCACTTTCCCTGCCCCTCCTCTCGCAGGCGGCGGTCAACAAGGGTATCGAAGGGTCGGTTCACGACTTCTCCGGAACCAACAATACCTGGAATACCCGGTCCGGCGTCTGCTCTCCCTGCCATGCGGCGCATCATACCGATGACGCGCAGATCGTTCCGTTGTGGGTCCACGCGACCTCGTCCGGTCCCTTCGTCATGTACGATAGTCCAACCTTCCAGGCCGCCCGTCCCGGGTCGCCCAACGGCAGTTCGCTGGCGTGCTTGAGCTGCCACGATGGCACGGTCGCCATCAACGCCTCGCTCAGCGGCACCAACGGCGCGGCGGTGATGATTGATCCGGCGGCCCAGATCGGTCCGGACCTCCATACCACCCACCCGATCTCGTTTACCTACGATGCCAGTCTGGCGTTGTTGGACGGCGGGCTCGAAAACCCCAGCACCTACAAAATCGGCGATCCCAAGACCGCCCTCACGGTCCAGACCGCCCCGGTGCCGGCGAGCTGGAGCGGCACCAGCCTCACCGGCAAGACGATTGATGAAGCCTTGCTGGTCGGTGGCAAAATGCAGTGCTCCTCCTGCCATGATGTTCACAAGCTCATTGGCTCGGCGCCTTCGAGCGGCATTCTCATGAAGATTACCGGCTCGGATGCCCAAGGCCGGGGCAGCTTGATCTGCCGCACCTGCCACATCAAGTAACCACCGTTTACTCACCGAGAAGAGGCCCTGGTAACAGGGCCTCTTCGTTTTCGGCCTCGACTCGCCGTTCCCTTTCGGATGCGACGGCAGGCGGCCTCACAAGCGTGGGGAGGCGGTGCTTCGCTTTTTTTGCCTTTTTTGATGCGCGCCAAAGGCTGGCCCGCTAGAATCCCGACGCTGACAGGGCTGGGCCGCCAGCGGTCCGCAAACCAAAAAATGCGAAGTCTCAAACAACAACGGTGTTGTCGCCCGACCGCTGCCTTAGCATCCTGCGCGCGTGAAAGTTACGGTGCAACGGCGACTTGCGTGCTGGCATGGCGGATTGCGCCCTTGGAGAAGCTGACTGAACACGAATGGGTGATCTATGACGACGATCTCTAAAGCCTTGCGTCGTGGGTTCTGGCCTCTGGCGGTGCTGCTCCTGGCTGCGGGCTGCGCCGCCCGCAAACCAGCGCCGGCAAACTACGTGGTGTTCCCCCCTCCGCCTGACGAACCCCGGATACAATACCTGATGAGTTACGGCTCGGAATCCGAGCTGGGCGCCCGCGGCAAGTTCAGCGACTTCGTGGTTGGCAAGGAGCGGGTTTACCGCCCGATCATCAAGCCTTACGGCATCACGATCAAGAAGGGCAAGATCTATGTCTGTGACACCCAGGCGGTGAACGTGAGCATCGCGGATTTGGCTGCCCGAAAAATGCGCTATCTCAAACCGGTCGGCGCGGGTGCCTTCAAGGTTCCCATCAACATTGCCGTGGATGACGATGGGACGATGTACATCACCGACACCGGCCGCGAGCAGGTGCTCATCTTTGACAAAAACCTCAATTATCTGGGTGCCATTGGGGTGAAGGACGAGATGAAACCCTGCGGCATCGCGCTGGCCGGCGACCGGCTTTACCTGACCGATTTGAAAGGGCGCTGCGTACGCGTTTACGACAAGGCCTCGCGCCAGCTCCTGCGAACCTTTCCGACGCTGGACCTCGACGACCAAAAGCGCCTGTTCCAGCCCACCAACCTGGCGATTGGCGACGATGGCCGCATCTACGTCAGCGATACGGGCGGTTTCGCCGTCAAAGTTTACGATGCGCAGGGCAACCACCTGCAGACCTTCGGCGAGCTGGGCGTGACCCCGGGACGTTTTGCCATGCCCAAAGGC
>ERZ795052.3836-NODE-3836-length-16111-cov-7.925448_pt1 | contig 16111 bp, 16 predicted proteins | sample MGYA00375136_ERZ795052 | MGnify/ENA primary metagenome ERZ795052 (study PRJEB30181, sample SAMN05720156) | activated sludge metagenome | isolation source: Anaerobic digester | place: Japan | collected 2015-05-26 ... | reverse complement strand
CCCGATGGATCTTAAAACAACATTCCTACCGCTTCAGGAAATCTCTTCCATTGTTTTTTCCGCAGGGCAGCAAATCGGCGTTTGCGTCGATCTCGCGGTCCACCGCCAGGAGTGCGGGCGGCAGCGGGGCCGCGGTGCGCAGGTGCCGGATCAGACCGCAGGACACGCAAAAGAGTTGAGCCATGACTTCGTCCATGATTTCGCGGGGAATGCCGTAGTAAAGAAAGTTCAACGGCATTCCTTCACCCAGGAGGTAAATGACCTTGCCCTCGGACGGCTGATCCGTGAAGGCAAACCGGATTTCGTAACCCTGTAGAATGCCGGTCTGTAAATCCCGCAAGGGCTTGAAATCGACGCTTGCAGCCCGCCCGCCGATCCGCGCGTCCGGTGCATCGCGAAGGGATTGCAGATAATGCTGCGCGTCGGCAAACTCCACCGTTTTGGTCGAACCGCTGACGAAAAATACGGCCGACTGCCTGCCGGAGAGGAGTATTTCCTCCAGATGGCTGCGCTGCAAAAGCGATTGGCCGGTCACGCCGATGAACATGTCGGCGTTTCTCAGTACGCCGCTTCCCAGATCGTCGAGGGATCTGGCTTCCCGGATGCCTTCCCCGGCCGTGTTTCCCGCGGCGACGTCCACGCCGAAGAGACAGCCTTTAGTCAGGCGTCGGCCGAGTTCCTCCTTGAGAAAGCCGCCGATGGCGCCGGCCGAGCCGAGGATGACGATCGTGCGGCGGCACAGGAGCAGGCCCAGACGGTGGAGAATGTTTTCCGCGGCGTTGAGGATCGAGACGGCGCAGGCTTGTGCCTCCGGACCTCTTTTTAAATCCGAAACGGCGATACTAAGCGCCGGAAATTGCAACTTTCCGAACGCCTCCGCGACCTCGTTTAAATCATCGTAACCGTTTTTCGTATGTTCGACGCTGCCGGGAAACACCGGATCCAGCCAGTCCGCAAACGGCATATTGTGGGCGTCCGCGGGGCGGGGCAGGTGGAAATGGTCAAAAACCTCTCCCAGGGTTTTCCCTTCCAGGCAAAAGCGGTTGACGAGCGGCGCGAGGTAGCCGCCGTCCTCCACCAGCAGCATCTGCCGGTTTGCCCGGCGGGCCTCATCGATTTCCTTTAAAAAAAGGTGTCCCGCTGCGAGTCGCATCGCGTCCAGGAAATCCGGCTGTTCGTCGGTCAGTGCCTGTTCTATGGGTTCCAGCCCGGAAAACGGCGTAAACTGCCGTGACAGCGTGTAGCTGCCGGCCAACCTGATGCGCGATTCCATTTTCTGGAGGCCGTAAAATCGAAATGTCTCCGGCGACAGGCTCGTGAGGGTTTCGAGATAATCGTTCGGCACAATGCCTGCGTACTGGACGAAAAAAGCGGTCAGCGAATCGCATTGCGCGTCGGCAAAGGCCTTCAGCAGACCGAGCACTTCCGCGGTCGCATGATGAATGACGAAAAGCCTCACGCCCTCGAGCGCCCGGGGATGGAGCGCCAGAGCCGACCGAAGCGCTTTCATCGGCGCCAGGTAATCCGCCAGATCCTGCCTCTCGCGGAATTCGTCGAAGCTCACGTTGAGGCAGGCACCCCAGCGGGAAACGTCGAAATAAATGTGAAACGCTCCGGAAATCATCTCGACGATCTGCCCCTGTCCCAGCAGGTGCAAGACGGCCGGGTCCTCCAGCAGTTGAATCTCCCTGGACAGCATGCTCAGCGATTCGGTCGGGGCGGTCGAGTCGCTTTTTTCCAGAAAAAGCATCTGCCGGTCGTCCGTGGGCCAGGTAAAGCGGACCTGCTGCAGGTGGGGCAGGCCGGTTTGCCTTAGATACGCAAAAAAGTCCGGCAGGTGCGCAGACGTTTCCACATGCTCGGCGCGATGGTTGAGGGCGTCGTGCAGCATGCCCTGGTGTATTTTTTCAGCCGTTGAAAAGATTTCGGTGAAAAAAGAGCGCCGGAGCTGCTGATCGACCACGCGATGGGGAATGTGTTTGAGCTGCAGGCGCGAATGGGCCGCGTCCTCAATCGTGATGCGCAGAAAACGGCCCGGTCGGCTGTGCTCCACCAGATAGTAATGGCCGCTTGGATCCCCGGTGTCGTGAAGATGAAACGGGAACAGCAGAGCGGGCGGCGCCTGCGTTTCGGAAGGCTGCAGGCCGAAATAGCCGGGAAAGAGAGCGCCGCCCCACCGCTCGGTTTGGAGCGCCAGGAAAATCATCTGCAGCCGATCGCCGAAACTTCGGTAATGGGAGGGCAGCCCTTCCGCCGCGTCGAGCCGCACATAAATCGTTACCCAGTCCAGGCCGGCGGCGGCCAGCTCCGGCGTCAGGCGGGAATCCACTTTGCGGCGCACCATGACGTCGGCGGCGCCGAAAGCGCACTGTTCGATGATCTCCTCCGCCAAAAGTGAGACGAACGTATGCAGATTGCGGAAAACGCGGATGCGGGAAAGGTCGAAGGCGATGTGACGCTCGCCGCGCCGGACCGGCGCTGCGTCGAGCGTCGGAAGTTCTACGGATGCGCCTGGCATTGTTGCTAGAGCTTCCCGGTCGGCCTGATTCCGGATCAGGGTTGTGAGCATGTCGCCAACATCGCGCTTCATCATTTTTTGCCTTTTATTTAAGGGTGAATGTCCAAGAGGACTTTCAATGCATCGCTCTGCCGGGCCCGGGCAAAGGCCTCCTGCACGCGTGCCAGCGGATAGCGGGCGGTAATCAGCCGGTCCAGCGGCATGTCCGGATACTCGCTCATGATTTTGAGCCCGTCGGCAAACCGTCCGCAGCGCGATCCCAAAACCGTCTGCTCGTTGATGACGATCGGCGCCAGATTGACGTCGCCGGATACGGCAACGGTGGATTTCAGCACGATGGTTCCGCGCGGCCGGCACAGCGCCATGGCCGTAACAATTCCGGCGCCCGACCCCGTGGCCTCCACGACGATGTCCGCGCCGGGTGCAACCTCATTTTCATTCAAAACAGTCCGGATGTTTCGCCACCGGAGGATTTCCAGTTTTTCCGGGTGATGCCCCACCACCGTGACGTCCGGTAAAACGGTGGCCAGCACCCAGGCGCAAAGAGCGCCGAGGCGCCCGTCGCCCAGAATCACCGCCCGTTCGTTGCCCGCAGGGTGCATTTGCTCCAGAATCTCGCAGGCCGCCGACAGGGGCTCGATGAGAACCGCGCGTTCATCGGAAAGTTTCTCCGGAATCGCAAGCAAGTTCTCGACAGGCAGGATGCAGGTTTCGGCCATGCAGCCGTCGAGGTTGAAGATGCCGAGGGTCGAGCGGTTGGGGCAGTGACGCCCCAGATCACGCCTGCACCAGTCGCAATGCCCGCAGGCGGCGTTGATTTCGCCGACCACTCTCTTGCCGATCCAAGAGCTTTCGCCGCACTCCTGGACAATGCCGACAAACTCATGCCCCAGCACCCCTTTGAACCCCATATAGCCTTTCAGAATTTCCATGTCGGTTTTGCAGATGCCGGCGAGCTTCACCTGTATTTTCGCCCAGCCCGGTGTGACGTCCGGCACAGCATAGTCCTGAACGTAGTTGAGTTTGCCGTCGAAAACTGCCGCCGCCATTTTGTTCATAGCCTCCTCCTTATGTTTGTCTGAATTTACGGGCTTTTTCTTTCAGCGCACGGAAATATTCCGTTTCCACAATTTCGGAAACATCCTGCGCCTGCTTTTCCCGGTCGATGATAATTCTCAGTTCATCGACCTGCCGCTGGAGCGTTTTCTCTCTCTCCCGGACCTTTCCGGCCATTTGTTCGAAAGCGCGGGCCAGCCGTCCCAGTTCGTCCCGGCGCGCCGACACGCCCGCCAGTCCGGGCAGATCGTAGTTGCCCTGTTCCATGGCTTGCGCGGCGCAGGCGAGATCCGCCAGCGGATCGGTCACCTTCCGGACAAAAACGATCGCGGCGATAAAGCCCGCAACCAAAAGCAGCACCGAAACGACGGCGGCGATGTAAAAGTTTTCCACCATGGCCCCGTGCGAAACCAGATCGTCCAGAACCGCCCAGGTGATCGAACCGGCGGTGGCGAGGATGCTCACCAGCAGAAGGCCGGTGATCATCAGGATGGTCCGCGTCTCCAGCGTCAAACGGATGCGGCGGGCCAGAAGGAGAATGATGGGCACCAGAATGAAACCGTTGACGGCGTCGGTGAGAAACGCGGGCAGAATCCAGGACGGGAAGGAGGAGGGAAAGGTGAGAAGATGAATAAAGAGAACGTCGAGCCCGACCGCCGCCGCAACGCCCGCGGCGCTGGCCCCGACCAGGCTCATCTGCAGGATGCCGAATTCCCTCACCGTGCCGATGCGGCGGACTCCTCCGTATCCGGCAAGCCCAGGAATCCAACCCATGAGTCCGTTGGCGATATGCCAGTTCCAGAATGTAAAGGCGCCGAATCCGCTGATGGCGTCTCCGATCACATTGCCGGCAAAGCCCGTGATGAAACCGGCCAGCGGATGGACCAGGATGCCCACGGCCATTGGAAGAGCGATCTGCGGCCGCATGGAGATGATCGGCGCGGAGGGCAGCAGGAAAATGTTGGAAAGGCTGTTCAAGAGTCCGTAGACGACGGCAAAGGCCAATCCGGCAAAGAGGATTTTTTTTGCGCCGGGATTCATGCCGTAATCCTCCGGAGAACGCCTTCCATCGCCCGGCCAAGCGCTGTATCCGGATGTGCAAGGCAAAACAGGCCGGAGCTGCCCAGCACCATCATGTCATCGGCGTGCGGCAGGACTCCGGCTACATCGCAGTCGTAGGCCGCCGTCACTTTGGCGGCCAGCGCGTCGCCGGAAAAAGCGGCGGGAACTTTGTTGAGGATCAGAAACATCTTGGGAACCTCGAGTTCCCGGGCAATCTCGACGGTCACGGCCGTCCCCTGGTAGTCCTGTTGATCGGGGCGCAGAAGAATGAGGAGGGTGTCGGCGATGGCGATCGACATCAGCGTCTCCTCGTTCAAGCCCGGGTGAGTGTCGATGAAAAGATAATCGAGTGCGAATTGCGCAATCGCCTTCTGATAGCCTTCCTTGAGCAGATGGATGTCGTAGCCGTAATGCAGGACCCGGGCGATGTCGCCTGTGCGGATGCTCGAGGGGATGAGAAAAAGCTTTTCCCGCTCCTCCGGGCCGAGGACCCGGGACACGTCGTAAACCGCGCGTCCGATGTCGCACTTGCCCCAGAGGAAATCGTTTAAGCTGCAGGGGACGTCTTTCGGATCGAGGTTGAACAGCACGTGAATACCGGGGGACTGGATGTCCGTATCCACGACGCCGACGCGCCTGCCTTGTCGGGCCAGAAGGCAGGCCAGGTTGGCCGTCGTGTTGGATTTTCCCGTTCCACCCCGAAAGGAATGTATCGCGATGATTTCAGGCATGGCGTCCTCTTGGCCGAATTCGGCTACAGTATAGGAAAGGCCCTATGCCAAGTCAAGGATATCTTGATTGAAATTGCGGCGATTCGGATAAATGGTCCGGCGGATTTGCCGCTTACGTTTGCAGGAGAGAATGCCTGTTTTCTTCTCGGCAGACTCGCTTTGAACCGGGGTTAGCCGCCTTCAGTGCAGCTTCTTCAACAACCAGACCATGTTTTGCCCCAGGCACTTCATGATGTTCAGTCCTTCCTCGTCCTTTTCCGCATCGCCGCAATCGAGGCCCATTCCTACATTCCAGTAACAAGAGCCGGGCACAATCATCTGATTGTAGAGAAAGAAATGATTCAGCGCGTCAAAAGCGAAAACCCCGCCGGCACGCCTGACGGCGACAATGCCCGCTCCGACTTTCTTTTGAAACAAAAAGCCGTTGGCGCTCGACACCATTCCCGCCCGGTCGATCAGCGCTTTGATCTCGGCGGTGACGTTGGAAAAATAGGTGGGCGATCCCAGGATGATGCCGTCCGCTTCGATCATTTTTGCGATGCATTCATTTAAGCCGTCGTCTTTTACCGCACAGCGCTTGTCTTGGTTTTCAAAACATTTGAAGCAGGCCGCGCAGCCTCTGATCTTTTTTTCGGCAAGCTGCACCATCTGCGTCTCGATCCCTTCCCTCTCCAGTTCCTGGAAGACGCACCGGATGAGGATGCCGGTGTTCCCTTTTTTCCGAGGACTGCCGTTGAATGCAACTACTTTCATGGATATTCCCTCCCGTAAGAAAATGCACGCACCGTTTGGGCCGACATTGTTTTTGGCGCGGACAGGCCTCCTGCCGCTGATGCGGCAAGTCAAAGTCCGCTCACAAACGGAACCGACCCCTATCTTCCCGGGGAATCAAAAAAACTTACCAGATCGGCTGGTGGGCTTTCCGGCCGTAAACACGCTCATGGGCCCGGCAGAAGGGACAAAGCTTGCCTTCAATCTTTTTGACAAACCAGAACGCGGCGCCTTTTTGTTTTTTGCGGGCCTGCCGGCATACTGGGCACTTCACGCAGACCAGCGCCATTTTGCGATCCCGGTTTGTAATTTTACTGCTTACGGATTTTACGGTCGCTTTTCCCGCGGCTCCTTTTGTTTTTCTTTTGGACATGAATCGTTCACCGGCCGCCCAGCGCTTCTTTGAGTTTGCCGCGGTTCTTGATGGCTTCGCCGACGCGGGAAAGCGCAAGCGAGATATCATCGTCGGGTTTCCCCAGTATTTTATCGGACTGCTTGTAAAGATTCAGGGCGGCATCCAGGTCGCCGCGGCTTTCCGCGCAGACGCCCAGGTTGTAGAGAAGAGCGTAAGAGGTGGATGCAATATTGCGCGCTTCACCCCACAATTCACAGGCGCTGTCCATGCGTCCCTTATCCGCGTATTCCAGGCCGCGTTTGAGCTTCTCTTTCGCTTCCTTTGATTCGATGCCGTCCGTGGAATCCTTCAGTCGGATTTCCCGGGTGATGTAGAAAGGAGCAATATCGCGCCTAAACTGATTTTTGACGGAGGCTTTGGCCTGTTCCAGAAGAACGGTTTCGCTCTGGACCGGATTGGTGTCCTCGCAGCCCGAAGAGCTGGTCACGGCGGAGAGATTGCGGGAATAAATCACCCGGCCGGTCGCCACGTCGACCAGCTTTGGGGACACGGCAAAATTGGCGACGCGCTTCGTGCAGCGGACTTGGTAATAGCGCCAATCGATGCAAGGACCCTGATAGGTTCGCCCTTTTTCGTCCCTCCTCATTTCATAGCGCCGGCAGACGGAGCGCCTTTCCGCGTAAGCGCTGTCGTCATGGTTGTTTTGCGTGACGACGCCCGTGTAGATTCCCTGCGCGCCGATCATTTTGCCCAGTTTCACGGCGGTTTTGGGGTCTACCAGGCCGCTGTGCGAAAATTTCATTTCGCTGACGATCTTGTCCACCGAGGCGCGGTCCACCAGCGTGAAATACGGTTTGTCGTCGATGCCGATTCCCGCGAGCACGCCTTCGATTTCCGCGGCGAATTCCGGTCCGCCGGGGCCGTTGAACGGCAGCACCGCAACGGCTTTGGTCAGGGACGCCTCGTGGTACTGCGCGGGTTGAAGCATGTTGACGCGGATTTTCGTCGCGCAGCCGGACAACATCAGAAGCGCCGCCAGCAAAACCGCTGAAGCCGCAATAGGAACTCCGCCGTATTTTCCGTGCCCGTGGTACATTGTCGCCTCCTTTTGAATTATTTCAGATACTCCAGTGTCAGGGAGTAGGGCGAGAAGTTGACGATTTTAAAGCTCCCCTTTTGCTGGATGCTGTTGGCCAAATACAGGGTGTTTTCCGGATAACTGACCACAAACGATCCCATTTCCTTTTCTTCCACCCCCGCAACCCAGACGATGTTTTGCAGGATGCCCTTGACTTCCAGCACCGTATCCAGATCCTTGACGCCCGCCACCTGCACGGCGATCTTTTTGGTGTTGCCCTGAATGTATTGTCCGACTTTATCCAGCAGTGAGGGTGTCAGGCTTTCCGCCAGTTCCTGCATGGCTTGCGCCGCCGCGTCCTCCACGCTGTTGGCTAGCGCCCGGGCCTGTTCCACGCCCGTGGTGAGAATTTCCATGTTTCCGGTTTTGTTGTTTTTGGAGAGGATCCGGTAATTGAGCCGGACGGTGACGTGGTTGAAGGGCATGGAGAGGCCGTAGCCGATGTCTTCGCCTTTTTTGGTGGAAATCGTATAGTCCACCTTTCCGATGATGATCAGGTTCGACAGGAACTTGTACATCAGGCTGCGCAGGGACAGGGTCCTGCCGGTGCGAACGGCGCTTTCGACGTCTCTGGCGTTCACCGCGTGTGTGGGCGCGACGTCCACCACGGTGAAGCCCTGTTCGGTCAGCTTGCCGATGAGGGTTTCGGAAAGGATGTTCTTTTCTTCGAACTCATCTCCGTGGCGCCCCGGTTTCCGCGCGGGAATGAAAAGCGCGATGGAGTTGTTCAATCCCAACTGCGAAACGGCGTCACGAGCCTGCGACGGCTCGACACAGGCGTTGATTTTTACGTTCAGGACGTCATCCTTCACGAATTCATCGATCACCTGATAGCTTTTCACCACGCCGCCCGCCTTTGTTTTCATTACGTCTTCGACGAGCGTGAAGTTCTGCACCAGGCTGCCGGCCTTCACTTCCGTTCCGGCGACGTTTTCGATCGCCGTCCATTTGGCGCGCGCCACGGCCTCCATTTTGGCCGAGGGTTTGTCGTTGTTGACGATCAGCGCTTCACCGACGGCATGGATGCACTTGGCCTGGGCGAGCCCGTCCGGAGCGGAAAAACAGATCAGACAAAGCACGGAAAAAAGCAAAGATGACATTTTCATGAGACCACCTCTTCACAAATGGGTATGGGTCAGCAAAACGTTGCCGCGGTAATCTCTGAAGCCTGCTCGACGCTAGCATAAAGAGGGTCGCTTTTCAATTTATTTGCCGATGCAGAAACTGGAGAAGATCCGGGAAAGAACATCCTCCGTGATGTTTTTACCGGTGATTTCGTCCAGCGCATTCATGGCCTCGGAAAGTTCAAAAGCGGCAAATTCCAAAGACTCGCCCGTGGAGAGGCAGGTTTGGGCCGCCCGAAGGCGGGCAAGGGCTTTTTCCAGCGCCAGTTTGTGGCGCAGCCGGGTGATCATGCCCCCCGTTGCGGGGTCATCCCCATCGCCAACCGAACCGGTCAGGGCCTTTTTCAGATCCTCTACACCGTCGCCGAATTTAGCCGACAGGCTGAGCAGGCGCCTGCCGTGGAGCGGGTGATCGGGAAGACGGTTGTCCCACGCGGCCGGAAGGTCGCATTTATTGACGGCCGTCAGGATTTTACCGTCATGGTTTCGGCTCCGCTGCAGAATCTGAAAATCTTCATCCGTCAACGGTTTGCTGCCGTCGAACAGCAGCAGGAGAATGTCCGACTCTTCCATCTGCTGCCAGACCAGGCCGATGCCTTCTTTTTCAATGTCGTCCCTGGGCGGCCGGATGCCGGCGGTGTCGGTCAGGTGAACGCAGATGCCGTCCAGGGTGATGGTTTCCGTAATCAAGTCCCGCGTGGTGCCGGGGATGTCCGTGACGATGGCTTTTTTCTTTCCGGCCAGACGGTTGAGCAGGCTGGATTTGCCCGTATTGGGCTTACCGGCAATGACCACGCGGAGGCCCTCCGTGAACAGCCGGGCCTGGCGGTAGGTGGACAGGAGCAGCTCCATGCCGGAGGCGGCCTGGAGAATCAGTCCGGCGACGGAGGGAATTTCCCGGTCGGACACATCCTCTGAAAAGTCAATGACAGCTTCCAGGCGGGCGAGAGCGTCCATCAGCAGCGAGCGCAGTTCATCTATTTTACGCCCCAGCGATCCTTTGAGCTGCGACAGTTCAATCTGCAACGCCTTTGCCGACTGTGCGGAAATCATGGCCGCCAGCGCTTCCGCCTGCGACAGATCCATCCGGCCGTTCAGATAGGCGCGCTCGGAAAATTCACCGGGGCGGGCCGGGCGGCACCCCAGTTCCAGGAGCTGTTCCAGGATGTTTTGCAGAATCAACGGATTGCCGTGGCAGGAAATTTCCAGAACGTCTTCGCCGGTGAAGGAACGGGGTTTTCTCATCAGCGTGGCCAGAACCTCGTCCAGAACCGTTTTGCCGTCGGCCGCCAAGATGTCCCCGTGATAACAGTGATGGCTTTGCCAGGCGCAGTTGGCGTGTGCGGGGCGGAAAAGCCGCTGCGCCAGTTCAGGGGCCAGGGGGCCGCTGACCCGGATGAGGCCCACGCCCGCCGTGCCCGGAGGCGTGGCGATGGCGGCGATAGTGTCCGGAGCTTGCACGTTAGCCCACTCCCTTGGTCAGGGTCGGTCGTTGGCGTTTGCCGGCTCTTTCCGGCTTTTGTTTTTGCCCGGGCGGAGGTTGTTTCCTTTTTTAGCCGGCAGAACAATGATCTTCCGGTATTCGCCTTCGCCGCGGCTTTTGGTGATGAGGTCTTCATCTTCCTGCAGCGCCAGATGGATGATCCGCCGGTCGTGGGCGTTCATATGGGAAAGAGACAAGGGCTTCTGCGTTTTTTTCACCTTCTCCCGGATTCGCTCGGCCATCGCCAGCAGGGACTCTTCTCTTCTTTTGCGGTACTCCTCCGAATCCACCACGATCATCTTGCGCCCCGCTTCCGATTTATGGATGGATTTGTTGAGGAGATACTGAAGCGCGTCCAGATTCTGCCCCCGGCGGCCGATCAGGAGCCCTCCGTCATCCCCCGCGATGCTGAGGATGATGGTTTCGTTCGTTTCGGTGGCGGTCACCTGGCATTCAAACGTCATCCTGGCGAGGATCCCGGCAAGAAGATCTCTCGCCATGAGCGCCGCGGGTGTTGTGGCGGGAACCGCTTCCACTGGCGGCGCAGCGGGAGAAGGGGACTGTTCAGGCGGCACAGCCGGCTCAGCCGGTTTCACCCGGGCCGGACGGGAAGCGGATGCTCTGGGTTCCGCCGGAGCGGACCTCGCCGCCCGGGGATCCGTTTTATCTTCACGTTTGTCGTCACGGCGTTTTTCCTGCCGGGGTTCGTGCCTCGCTTCCGTTTTCTTTTCCGCCGGGCGTTCAGCGTCCCTTTCCGTTTTGCGGTCGGATTTTTCTTCGGGACGGTCCGCCTTCCGTTTGGATTCCTCGAGCGAGAAGTCCATGTCGAAGGAAAAGAGCGAGGCGCGGATTTTGGCTTTTTTCGCGCCGATTCCCAGAAATCCGTTGGACCCTTCGGAAATGATTTCGATGTTGAGCTTTTCGCGCCCGACGCCGAATTCCCGGCAGGCCCGCTCAATGGCAATGTCTATGGTTTTTTCTTCTATGTCCAGTGTTTTTGCGCTCATGTTGAACTCCGTAGATCCTATCCCGTGGCCAGCTTTTTATTGATGTAGTACTGCTGCCCGATTTGTAAAATATTGTTCCACAGCCAGTAGATCACCAGTCCCGACGGAAAATTCAGGAAGAAGAAGGTAAAAATCACCGGCATGAACAGCATGATCTTCTGCTGCGTCGGATCGCCCATGGCGGGCGTCATCTTCTGGGTGATGAACTGCGTTGCGCCCATGATGATGGGTGTGATGTAGTAGGGGTCCTTTGCCGACAAATCCTGAATCCAGAAGAAGAAAGGCGAGTGGCGCAGCTCGATGGAATACATCAGCGCTTTATACAGCCCGAAGAACACGGGGATCTGAATCAGGATGGGCAGGCAGCCGGAAAAGGGGTTGACCTTGTGCTCCCGGTAAAGCGCCATGGTTTCCTGGCCGATTTTGGTCTGGTCGTTTTTGTATTTTTGCTTCAGGGCCTCGATTTTCGGCTGGAGTTTTTTCATCTCGCTCATGGACTTGTAGCTCATGTTGCCCAGCGGCCAGAAGACGATTTTGATGATCGTGGTCAGGATAATGATGGCAATGCCGTAATTGAGGACAAATCCGTAGAGAAAGTTGAGAATATAAAGGGCCGGAATGGCCAGCCATTTAAACCATCCGAAATCAATGGCGTTTTCCAGACCGACACCCAGTCTCTTCAGCAGATCGTACTGTTTGGGGCCGAGGTACAGCGAGTAGGAAAAAACGCTGTTCTGCCCGCCGGGGATGATTTCCTTGCGGCCCTTCAAGCCGACGCCGACCATGTTGGCATCGTTGAGGGTCAGAACGGCATTGGTCAAAGACGGATTTTCCGGGATAAACGATGCGATAAAATACTTGCTTTCGAACGCCCCCCACAAAACGTTCGGGCCTTGAACGGATTGCCCCTGCATCTTTTTCACAACCTGCGGTTCGATGCTGCCGCCAACCGAGACGATAGGGCCTTCATGCCCGTAACTGTCGTCGATCTTCTGCGGATCGACATACTGGTGCCAGTTCAACTGCGGAATCTGTGTGATGGGCGCTTCCGTGAGATTGTGAACCTTTACGTCCAGACTCAACGTGTAACCGGAGGGATCAAACGAATAAATCTTTTCAATTTTGACGCTCCCTGTGGATCTGGAAAAAATCAGCTGTTGCTTCTCGAGCCGGCCGGTTAAATCCAGACGGCTTCCGGCCGTGTCAAAAACCTCATCCGAGGCGATATCGGCGCCGGATTCGGGGAAGGTCACCGTCAGCGGATAAGGCATGCCTTCGCGAACATCGACCAGTTCAACAAACTCCGAAGTTTTGGGCTTCGGGGGGGCTTTTGGGCCGGTCACCAGCCCTTTGATTTTCGGCCAGATGTCATCGGTGCACTCGTGGCATTCCTGATAATAGCCTTTGAGCTTCAGGGATTTCAGGGCAGCGCCGCGGGTGGAGAAAACGGCCGTGTAATGATCGGTTTCGACAAGAATGTCGCGGGGAGGCGTCTGCGGTCGGGCGGCGGACGGTTTCGGTTCTGGCTTGGCCGGAGCCGTTGCACGAACCGGAGCGGGTGCCGAAGGGGCGGCCTTATCCTGCTGAACCTGTTCGGCGGATGTTTGCCCGGTGGCGCCTTTTTGCGGAACGGGCGGCTTGACAAAAAAGATTTGATAAACCAAAAGAACGGCCAGAGAAAGGACGATGGCCAGAATAGTCCTTTTGTCCATGAACATACCTCCCAATTTCTTGTTTACTGGACGGGATCGTATCCGCCGGGATGCAGGGGATGGCAGCGCAGAATTCTCTTTGCCCCAAGCCAGGCTCCTTTGCCCGGTCCGTGCAGCCTGATCGCGTCAATGGCATACTGCGAACAGGACGGGGAGAAGCGGCAGCAGGGCGCAAAAAAGAATGGAGAGATACAGGCTTGGTACAGACGAATGAGAAAAACAAAGAAATTGACCAAGGTTTTCCTGAACATGCTTTATTTGCCGGCTTTCCGCAAGAAGAGTTCGGTCAATTCCCTGGCTGTTTCCTGATAGGTAAGAGGCGGTATCTTTTTTTTGACCATGACGACGACGTCATGCCCCGCTGGAAACAAGTCCTTGTTGCGGCGGAAGAATTCCCGAAGAAGCCTTTTCATTCGATTGCGAAAAACGGCGTTGCCCGTTTTCTTCGTGACGGTAATTCCCAGGCGTTTGGCGCCCTTCGGGTTGCCGCAGGTTATGAGCGTAAAGAATCGCGAACTGCTTCTGACCCCCTGTTCGTAAATGGTCCGATAACTGCTCTTACTGGTTACCTTTTCCGCTCTTCGGAAAGATTGTGTTTTCATTGCTGAAGAAACCCAACATCCCTTCGAAGCGTTCAAGGGCAAAATTAAACGGTTAGTTTTTTTCTGCCTTTGGCTCTTCTGCGGCTCAGCACCTGACGGCCGGTTTTGGTCGCCATGCGGACCAGAAATCCGTGGGTCCTTTTTCTCTTGGTGTTGGATTTATTCGTTAAAGTCTTTTTCATGTTAAACCCCTAAAAGTAATAGGGCATTGGCTAAACCACAGTCACCCGCATTTGTCAAGGTCAAAGTGGAAGTGTTCACGCGGCATTGCCGCCGTCGGCCGCGAAGGGGTTTAAGCCGGCCGGAAGATTGCGTTTTGGGCTGCACGGGTTTGGGTCGGCCGGCGGCCGGAAAAAGCGTTCGCTGCGGATTCAATATCGCTGATGACTTTTTGTTTCAAGTGTGCTAGGGAGCCCCCACACGAAATGATGGTGCAAAAAAGCAGGACCTGCGTTTGCTGAACTTTCCGGCGCGGCCTGTAAAAATAAAATAAAGGAGTTAAATCATGGCATTAAATCCGTTGCTTGATTCCAGAGATCAAAGATTTGTCCTGTTTGAAGTGCTGGAGGCGGACAAACTCAACCGGTATGAAAGGTTTGCTGATTTCGATCGCGACACGTACGAGGCGACCCTGGACCTTGCCGAACAGATCGCCGTCGAACAGGTCTATCCCTCCAACGCCCAGGCCGACAAAACCGGCGCAAAATACGATCCGGCCACCAAAACCGTTACAGTACCTGAAGGCTTTCATGTGGCCATGAAAAGTTACAGGGAAGCGGGATTTTCGGGGTTGAGCAACAGTCCCGAATTCGGCGGCAGCGGCATGCCCGAAACCATTTACCGCGCCGCGATGGAGTACTTCTGCGCGGCCGGCGTGGCCTTCAGCTCGTACGATACGCTGAAAGTCGGCGCTTGCAACCTGATCATTCATCATGGTTCCGAAGAACTCAAGAAAACGTATGTGGAGAAAATGGTTTCCGGTCGGTGGGGCGGGACAATGTGCCTCACCGAACCCTCCGCCGGCTCCGATGTCGGCGCGCTGAAAACCCGCGCTGTTCGTCAGCCCGACGGCACCTACAAAATCACCGGCCAGAAGATTTTCATCACCGCCGGCGACAACGATCTTTACGAGAACATCATCCATCCTGTCCTTGCGCGAATCGACGGCGATCCTCCCGGAACCCCCGGCATCTCCATTTTCATTGTTCCGAAGTTTTTCGTGAATCCGGACGGAACCCTCGGTGCGCGCAACGACGTGACGACCACCGGCATCGAACACAAAATGGGCATTAAGGGGTCGGCCACCTGTTCTCTGTCTTTCGGCGACAACGACCGGTGCATCGGCTGGCTTTTAGGCCAGGAGCGTCAGGGCATGAAAATCATGTTCCAGATGATGAACGAAGCGCGCCTCGATGTTTCCCAGCAGGGGTTGGGAACAGCCAGCTCCGCCTACATGCACGCGGTGACGTACGCGAAAAACCGTCTCCAGGGCCAGGATCCGGCCAAAAAAGGCGATTTCACCTCCGTTCCGATCATTCGGCATCCCGACGTGAAGAGAATGCTTCTCTGGATGAAATCACAGGTGGAAGCGATGAGGATGTTGACGCTGCTGGCCGCGTACTGCGCGGACATGGCGCAGGTCGGGAAAGGAACGGATGAAGGCAAAGAGGCGCAGGGGCTTCTGGATTTCCTGATTCCTTTGTGCAAGGCCGGCAACACCGATCTGGCCTGGCTTGTCACCTCCGAGGCCATGCAGGTTTACGGCGGCTACGGCTACTGTTCGGAGTATCCGATCGAACAACTGGCCCGCGACTGCAAGATTCTGGCGATTTATGAAGGCACCAACGGCATCCAGTCCATGGATTTGACCATGAGAAAGCTCCTCATGAATCCGGAGATGTTCAATTACAAGGTTTTCCGAAAACGCATTGCGCAAACGGCCCAGAGAGCCCGGGGAATCGTGGATGAAAAATACATCGCCATCGTAAAAGCCGCGGCGGAAAGAATGGACGAAACGGTGCAGATGCTCGCCACAATGCGGGATGCCCGGAAGATCGTGGACATTCTGGCGGTTGCCCAGCCGCTGCAGCAGGCCATGCGGATGGTCGCCCATGCCTGGATGCACCTGTGGTCCATGACCGTGGCCGTCCCCAAACTCAAAGCTCTTGCAGGCGGTCTTGCGGCAGAAGCCGTCGCGAAAGACAATGCCGAAGCGGCCTTCTACTACGGAAAAGTCCTTTCGGATCAGTTTTACATCGGGACCGAATTAAAGCACCTTCACGGATATCTGGACTACATCACGACGGGAGAACCGGCCGTCGTCAACGGCTGTTTGGAAGAGATCTTTACCGGGGCGCTGCCCCAGTAGCCGGGCGGCGAGTACACAGGAAGGCAACCCCGTTTCCGAATGTTTTACGAGAGCCCCTGAATGCTTCTGCAGCCGGGGGCTTTCTTTCATGATCCGCGGGAGAATTGCACCGTAAACGCCCGGAAACATGGAGCTAATAAAATATTAAAAAATAATCGGTAAATAATGCAATTTCTTCTTGACA
>ERZ795052.3823-NODE-3823-length-16147-cov-11.866269_pt1 | contig 16147 bp, 9 predicted proteins | sample MGYA00375136_ERZ795052 | MGnify/ENA primary metagenome ERZ795052 (study PRJEB30181, sample SAMN05720156) | activated sludge metagenome | isolation source: Anaerobic digester | place: Japan | collected 2015-05-26 ... | reverse complement strand
AGGATTTGAACGCGTTCCGCCGTGGGGACGTCCAGACGGAAGTTTGTGGCTTCAATGAAATTGTGAAGAGCGCCCAAATATTCACCATCAGCCATTTTGAACTCTCCCAGCAAGAAATGTGTGTCCCCGCGCCGAAAACGGGGGTCTTCCATGAATTTCTCAAGCTGGTTGGTGGCGGATGCGGGGTCAGTCTTTCTCAGGCCTTTCAAACGTTCCAGATATGCCTGCACGGCAATGTCCCCTTCCGGGGAATGAAGTAGGGATTTGAACAGGGAATCGGCTGGACCTATGTACCCATTCTGTTTCAACAGTAGCGCGCGGTAGAAGGTGGCCAAGTCAGAAGGTTCTGTTTGCAGTTCCAGCCAGATTTTGGTATCCAGACTCTCACCCAGTTCCAAGGCTTTGCGCGTTCGCAGCAGAGTCAATACCGATGAAGAGGAATGAAGGCTGTCCAGAGCGGCGGCGTGTTCCTCAAACTCGGTGTAGCGACCTTCTGAAAGAAGCTGGTCAAGCCAGGCTCCGTGAAATTGCATGTAGTCTGATGAGGAGGCCGAAAGCGTATCCAGAATTGCCGTGACCTGGTCCTCGCGCTCCAAAGCAAGCAGGGTCTGGAAATAATCGAACCGGACCTCGGCAGCGTTCACTGCCAGGGCTTTCTGATATTCTTCAGCGGCGGAAAACCATAGTTCCTGTCTGGCTTTGGTGCGGCCTCGCCAAACATTCACCTGATAAAGATACCAGGGATGGACCGCAAAACGCTCCAATTCGTCAAGCAATTTCAAACACTTGGGGTAATCGCTGCGATAGTAGTTTGTGATGGCATAATTGAGTTGAATGTCAGCCAATATGTCCGGATGAAGTTCCTGCTGCAGTAAATCTTCGTAGATGCTACTGCTGAGGTCATATTCTCCACGCTTGAGGGCGATATTTCCCTTCAGGTAAAGGATGTACTGGCTGTAATTGGAATCCGGATAGCGGTTGCCAAAGGCTTCCAGTTCCGCTGAAACCTCGTCCAGATAGGCATCGCCGCTGTAATAGAGTTCAACGATGTAGGCAAAGTCGTCGTCCTCGCGAACTGGCTGGGCTGGCAAAGCCGCAGCGAGCATTATCAGGATGAACAGGACCAGACTAAAACGCGGCAGGGAACAAAATCCACAAGTTGGTTTTGCGTGTATGTGTTGGTGCATATTATTATACATCCCGCTTATTTGAAGGGTAGGATGATGAACACGGAGGTGCCTTCGTTTTCCTTGCTTTTGATCACGATCTGTCCTCCGTGCAGTTCAGCGATTCGCTTGGAGATGGAGAGCCCCAAACCAAGGCCGCTGCTGCGATACTCAACTGTTCCGCTCTTGTGGGCGTAGATGGCGTTCAGCTCGTAAAACTTGCGGAACACTTCGTTGATCAGGTGTTTGGGCATTCCCATGCCGTTGTCGGTAACAAAGATCACCAGGGTTTCCTTGTTGTCTATCTTTTCCTGCACAAAGGCTGACCGGCGAGCCCCAATGGTGATCAAGCCGAATTCCCGGGTGAAGCGCACGGCATTCAGCACAACATTATAGACCATACGGTGGAAGTCTGTCCAGTTGGATTGGAGCGGAGGCAAGCCAGGCTCTATCTCCAATCTGATGTGCATTCTGCGCTCACGGGAAAGGATTTCCACCTGCTGGTGTATATGTTCCAGCACATCGGCAACCCGCAGAGGGGATTTTTCCAAATCCTGGGCTAGATTGTAATGGTTCATGGTCTGGATGTCTGAAGAGGTTAAACTCAGCTTGTTCATCGCTGCTTCCAGTTCCGACAGTATCTGCCGTCGCTGTGTCTCATCCAGATTGGCACTGCGTTTTAGCTTACCCAGGGCCCCCTGCATGATGAAGATGGGTGTGTTCAGTTCATGGGTCACAATGGCGATGAATTCGTCCTTGAGCTGCTCAAGGTTGTTAAGTTCCGCGCTTTTCTGCGTCAAGGCGGAGTATTGCAGCACGTTTTTGACGGCGTTCGCGAAGAGATTCATCAGCAGCACCATGATATCTTCGTTCAGATACATGTCACGGGTGCTGTCGTCCAGATTGTCCAGATAGAGATAGCCAACGTATTCCTCTTCCCACCTGAGGGGGCTGCAGAAAATAGATTGGATAGCGTAATCGTGCACGCTTATGGAATTTTCATAGCTTTTGTCGATTTGGGCGTTGTAAACTGATATGGTTTTCTGCCCGTCCTGGCAGAGGTTGAGGGCGGTCTTGCTAACCCCGAAGGCGTTGTTGAGGATTTGGCCGTTATGGTCCATCTGCACTTGAAATATATTGTTGCCGTCGGTATCTTTCTTGATCAGGAAGCCCCTGCTGGCGTTGGTGAGGTCTATGGCAACCGCCACCATCGCAGTCTCCAGGTCGTTCAGGTCCATCAGTCCCATTAGTTCATGCGAAATCTCGATGAGGTGGTTCATTTTCTCCATGCGCAGATTGATCTTTTGATAGTCCCAGGTGCGGACCAGCATGGCAGCGAGGTGGGATTTCACGTTTTTCAGCAAAGCCTGTTCGCCAGGAGTGAATTCCAGTTCTCCGGCATCGCTCAGAACCAGATAGCCGATTGCTTTGCTGCCGGAGAGCAGGGGCAGGATTGCAATGTGCTCTCTCTCATTGGTGAAGGTTACCAGGTTGTTGGATTGAATTGCTTTATCGACGTGTGGCAGGTAAGCCGGGGGCAGGATGGTCTCCGGATCGGTGTTATAGCTGTGGAAGTTGTAAAAGCTTCCCAGTTTGTCCGACCATACCAGCAGCAGAAACTTCCAGGGCGCGATGATCTGGCCGATGCCTTTCTCGATGAGAAATTTCACCCTCTGCACGCTGTTCACGTTGGAAATGTCGAACAGCATGTCGTTCCAGCGGCTGCGTGTGTTCCTGCGGCGCGAAGCTATGGGCACCACCCTGAATTTTGAAACGTCCTGCAGCCCGTAGCGCTTCACCTCCAAATAGTTGGTCCGGTCATCTTCTCTGATGCCTGTGGTGATGGCTTCCAGATATTTACGGTAGGCGGCAAATTCCTTCTCAGCCGCTCCCAGGGAGCCCAGTTCCACTAAAAGCTGGATCTTCAACTGCAGAAGTTCCTCAACCAATTGATAGTATTTCAAGCCGCGGCACAGTTCCAACTGCCTGTTGATACCGCGCAAAACCTTTCGCAGGGGGATGGATGGATCGGTCAATTGCAGCTTCAGTTCCAGCAGGTCAAGGCTATGTTCCCAATAGCGGTATTGGTATTCCTGGATTGCCGGCCTGGCCTTGGCGATCAGGTCTGCAGCCCGTGCTGTGTCGCCCAGACCGTAGTGGCAGGTGGCCTGCAGCACATTGAAAACTGCCATCGCGTAGTGGTTGTTGATCTCCCCGGCAAATTGCAGGGCCAGCTTCAATTCGTTGAGGGCAGTGGAGTAATCCTTCTCCATCATCGCCAGCAGGCTGAGGACGTTGTGGTAAAATTCCTGTTCCTGGATCTGGGCATAGTCGATATGGGCGTTTTTGCTGATCAGCCGGCGCAGCTTCTTGGGATTGGACATCTCGCTGAGGTAGTAGAAATAGGTTTTAACCAGCGGATTGATCTCTGAAATCGTGCCTTCGATCAGCTTGGGTTCGTGTTCGAGGATAAATTTGTAATAGTGGCCGAAATCGCTTATCTTGCTTTTGGCCAGGGCCAGGTTGCGTTCGATGGAAACCAGGTATTTGTTTGCTCCGACCTGAGTGATCATTTCCTTTGCTTCCTGCAGTGTTTCTTCCGCTTTTTCAAAGCGACCCATCTTGATCATCGCCTCGCCTTGGTTGAGGAGTGCGCGTCCCTCAGCCAGCAGGTTCTGACGGTCCTTGGCGAAGACCTGTGCCTGCTGCGCGTGTTTAAGGCCCAAAATGGTGAAGCCCTGCTTCAGGTAAAGGTCGGCCAGGTTGTTGTGGATCCAGCCCAAGTGGCGGCGGATGTTGAAGGAATTCCAGATATTCAGGGCGGTGTTGAAATGCTCGTCGGCCTCAGCAATGTTCTTCTGAATGCTGTAGATCTCTCCTAACGTGTTGTGTAGCGAGGCCAGTTCGATCATGGCATCCGGGTCCTGGCTGGGCGCCAGTTCGGTCAAAAAATCCTCCAGTCCCCGGGCAGCGCGGTCATAATCACGGTCACGGCTTTCGTAGGCAGCCATCAGGGTCGCCGCCTTTATCTGGAATGCTTGTGACACTTTGTCCAGAGCTATGCCGTCCAGGCATTTCTTCACCCGGGCAGGCTCCGTGCGGGCATAGATCTGTGCCTGGTAAAGTTTGGCTGTGGACTTCTGGCTGGCATCGGCTGAAAGTTTCTCCGCTTTCTCAAAGTTCTTTAGAGCGCTCTTGCGGTCCCCCTGAAAGAGGAACAGCGTTCCCAGCAATAAGTATTTTTCAAAGCATTCGGGAATGTCGGACTGGCGCGCGTAGATAAATTCCGCTTCGGTGGTGCAGCCGGTGATTTCAACCATACGGCGGAATTTCACCAAGTCTTCCACAATCTCTTCCTGCCGCAAATCAATATCCCCGCTAAAATCTATTCTCAGAGCATGCGCCAAGGCATCATAAGCTTCCTGCTGGAGGTGGTCTTCGCTGTGCAACAGATGCAGCCGCAGCAGATAACGCCGTTCGGAAGCCCTGTCACCTGCTGTGCGTGCGTTTCCGATTATCCCCATGCAGGTTTGAGGGTCGGTCACGTTCTGATTATCATAAAACTCCAGAACCCGCTTCGAGACCAGATTTCGCGTCTTTGGCTGGCAGCGGTCGTGGAGATAGGTTTTGGCCTCGGCAAAGGTGAAATGATAGTGATTGCCTTGTTTGAGCAGGATTTCGTTGTATTTTGCTTCGTTGAGGAGGTCGTAGATCTCTTCGTCCCTTGCCTTGCAGATATGACGGATCAATTCACGGGAGATGGGTGTCTGCACGACGGACAGCTTCTGAAGTTGCTTCATGCTGGCCGGAGTGAGGTGTTCCACGCGCCTGATAACGGATTGGAGCAGGCGGGTGGGGATGCTGTAGTTGTCAAGGTCAGCCGGGAAATGGTATTCACCGTCATAGCTGATCATTCCCCGCAGGGTGAGGTTGATCATGATTTCCCTGATCAGGAAGGGATTACCCGCCGAGCGGGTATGGATCAGCCTGCAAAAGTGGTTCGGAACGTCCCCATTAACCATTTTGCGGATATAGGCGGCCGATTCATCCGGCGTGAACATGGGAACATTGATCAGCACCGTGTTCCGAATCCGCCGCACCTGGTTAAAGTCTGTGCAGCTCATAACGATCATGATCCGGTTGTTTACCACAGTGTTGGAAAAGAAATTGAGAAACTCCAGGGAATGGCGGTGCAGATGCTGGATATTGCGCACGATGAAGATCACCGGCTTTGATTCGGCAAGCTCGGTGAGCAGGGCTTTGGCAAATTCGAAGTCAGCCTTAAGGTCCGCCTCGCTGGGCGTTACATCCATGGCTGCCTCTTCGGACATGAAGAGATACCGCCTCATTTTTTCCGAAATGTTTTGCAGCGAGCCATTGGCAGCGATCTCATCTTCCGAAAGGGAACGCAGGTATTCCTTTATCAGCGCGAAAAAAGCCTCATATTCCTTGCTGGTGCAGGTGTAATCGAAGATGAAGTAGCTGCCCCGCAGGATGTGATAGCGGAACAGCGAAAGAATATTGTCTTTACCCATGCCTTCGCCCGCCACCAGCGAGATGATCTTGCCGTTGGCTGCCTCAACTTGCGGCAGATAGTCCAGCAAATCGTTCACTATCCGCTCCTGCACCACATAGCTGTTAAACTGCATGGAGTTCACCAAGGACCAGGAGACGGAGAATTGATACTGACGGTTGGTGCTGCGGTTAATGTATTCGATTATTTCTTCGCTTTTATGGGGACGGCTTTCCGGATTGCGGTCCAGCAGTTCGATGCAGAGGTTTTGGAGAGGCAGTGGGATGTTCGGGTTCAGGTCCACAGGATAAACCGGCGAGAAATATTGCCGGCGGCTGCTCCGCATGGCGTTGATCTGGTCAAGTGTAAAGGGAAAACTGCCGGTGAGCATGCGGTAGATTAACACGCCCAAAGAGTAAAAGTCGCTCGCGTAACAGGCCCTCTTGCCGGTGTAGATTTCCGGTGCGATATAAGGCAGGGTCCCGGTTACGTATTGGGTGTCCAGACTCAGTTCCGGACGGGAGAAGCCATAGTCTATGACCTTCACCTCTATGCCGTTACGTGTCTTTCTATAAAGTATATTCTCAGGTTTGAGGTCATTATGCATTATATTCTGTGTATGAAGGGCGTTCAAAGCGTAGCAGATTTGCACGATGATGTCATAGAAGTCGTTCACCCGCGCCTTGTTGAAGCGGAAGTTGTTAAGCGTGGTTCCGTCAAAGTATTCGCTCACGAAGTAGATATGATCGCTAACGTGTCCGAAATCAACTACCCGGCTGAGGTTGGGATGCACGATCTTGGTGATGTGGTGCATGTCGGCAGCCTTGAACTGCTTGTAAAGGTCCTGCGACGAGAGGTATTGGAACAGCTTCAGGGTGTAAATGTTATCCGTGCGGACGTCACGCACCTTGAAAACGTTGGCCCAGGACCCCGTTCCCAAGATTTCCAGAACATCGTAGCGGTGGTCTATGTACATCTTTGAACTCCCAAAATGATTGGTTTTACCCTAATTTCACAGTGGCAGAGCTTGTCAACCGAAACTTGACGATTCCGGCTGGTTTTTGCAAGGAGGAGCTTGGAGTCGAGAACCACAAACGGCTTCTGGACAGCTTCAGGAGTGGATTTCTTGCGCCTGGTTCAGGGGGCTTCGCTCTGGAATCAGCCAGCGCCGATGCAGCCAGAGCCACTGCTTCGGATTCTGCCTGATGTAGCGTTCGGTGACGGCGTTAATCTCTTTCAGGAGGAGGAGTTGGTTTTCCGTGCTGTCACTCAGTTCCGGATGGTGGATCATCGGTTCAAAGCAGATGCGGATGCCCCCTTCAGGGTTTCGCAATGCGTAGCCCGGAATGATTGGAGCCTTGTAGCGCAGCGAGATTTTCGCCGCCCCTTTCCAATGCGGAGCCGGGTGGCCCAGAAATTCCAGAATCAGTCCCTCAGGACCGGCATTTTGGTCGGTGAGGATGGTCACCACCATGTTTTGGCGCAGGCAGGCCAGAAGGTCTTTCAGCCCGTGCCGCTGGTCTATGAGCCGCACTCCCTGACGGGTTCGCAAGGCGTTGTTGTAGGCGTCGAACAGGTGATTGTGCTGTTTTTGCACAACCGCGGCCAGCGGAATGCCGAAGAGCGGCAAAGTCCTCGCCGCCTCCCAGTTGCCCAGGTGGGCTGTGGCCAGAATTACTCCCTTTCCCAGCGCCAGTGCGGCTTCCAAGTTTCCCCTGCCGTTTATGCTGGTGCCGGAGATAAGCTGCTTTTCCGGCAGGAGGTAAAGCTCCGCGGCGCTGAGGCCAAGATTGAGGTAAACCCTTTTCAAAAGCCTTTTCCGTTGTTTGGGCGGCATACCCGGATACACCCTTTGGAGGTTTTCTGCCGCCACCTGGCGTCGAATGCCCAGTCCGTAGCCAATCCAGAGGAAAAGGCGCGTGAGCAGCCAGCGCCCCCAAGGGTAGGGAAGCAGCCTCAGTTTAAACAAAGCGAACCGGAAGAGCAGATACTCTGTCCGGTTCACGAGGTTGTTACGCTTCAAACTCAGCCTGGGTGACAATCAGCCGCGCAGTAGTTCGATTTTTTTCTCAAGCACCGATTTGGGCACAGCCCCGATGGAGGTGTCCTTGAGTTCACCATTCACGAAGAACAGCAGGGTGGGGATGCTCATAACGCCATGACGGGCGGCAAGTTGGGGAAATTCATCCACGTTCAGCTTTCCGATGGTTATGTCGGGTTGCTCAACCGCCAGTTCCTCCAGCGTTGGCGCTATCATTCTGCAGGGACCGCACCAGGCAGCCCAAAAATCCACAACTACAATGCCTTTTTGGGTCACAGTCTCGAAATTTGTATCGTTCAACTCTATCAACATGTTTGGCTCCTGTCATTTTTATCTTTTGATATAATAATCCAGCGTATCTCCTGCGCAAGTGGCTTGCTTTGACCGGGTTCTGAAACACGGAGAAGTTACCTGGCATACGGCGAACACGGTGAGCATGGACGACAGGATGTATTAAAGTATAAATACTTTGCTCTTTTCTGATGTCGATGCTCATTCCTCGCTCGACGCCAGCGTGTTGCCTTGCGATGCCTTTGGACCATTAAGGCCCTGTATCGTGATCCTTAAGCGCCTCCCGCCAAATACCCGCATTTGATGCGGTAATTATACGAGAGGTGGGGGAGGGCGATAGTCGCAAGGGCTAAGGGCGTGGCCGACAGGACAAGAGAGCCTCTCCATTCCGAGTCTTCCCGTCTTAACATATTCGCGCTCAGATATAAAGGCCATTATTAGCACTCTCGCCCAATAACTGCTAATTTAGCTTGACAATTTCCCCGTCCCGCTTATTCTATCCTCAGAAACGTATTTCAGATAAAGGAGAGTTTTATGCCAGAACAAAAAGACAAGCATACAGCGTCCAAGGACGAACTTAAAAAAGACAAGCAGGCCAAAGAAGAGAAGAAAAAGGCCAAACAGACTGCCAAAACCGCCAAAGACGTCGAAAAAGGCAGCCTCAGCATCCACACGGAAAACATCTTTCCCATCATAAAGAAGTGGCTTTATTCCCAACATGATATCTTCCTGCGCGAACTGATTTCCAATGCCGTTGACGCCATCAACAAGCGCAAATACGCCGATCCGGACTTCAAGGAAGAGGACATGAAGATCAGCGTTAAGCTGGATTCCAAAAAGAAAACCATCGAGGTTTCTGACACCGGCATCGGCATGACGGCTGATGAAATCCGCAAATACATCAACCAGATCGCCTTTTCCGGCGCGGAAGAATTTGTGAACAAGTTCAAGGATGTCCAGAGCAACATCATAGGACACTTTGGACTGGGCTTCTATTCCAGCTTCATGGTGGCGGAAAAGGTCACCATCGATTCGCTATCCTGTTCACCAGGCAGTGAAGCCGCCGGCTGGGAATGCGACGGAAGCACAGAATACGTGATGCGGGCCGGAAAACGCAAGGAAATCGGGACCACGATAACGGTACACCTGAACGAAGATTCCCACAGCTTTGCGGAGGATGGGAAAATACGCGGGATTCTGGAAAAATATTGCAACTTCATGCCCTGGCCCATCATGTTCAAGGACGAGCAGGTGAACCAGAAGGAAGCCCTCTGGAACCGCAAGCCAAAAGACGTTACGGAAGAAGAATACAAGGAATTCTACCGCAAGGTGTTCCACGACTGGCAGGACCCGGTTTTCTGGATACACCTGAACGCCGATTTCCCCGTCAACCTCCGCGGCATCCTCTATTTCCCCAAGCTGCGCGAGGACCCGGATTTCTTCAAGGGCGAGGTGAAGCTCTACTGCAACAACGTGTTTGTGGCCGACAACCTTGAGGACCTCATCCCGGATTTCCTCCTGCTGCTCAAGGGCGGGATCGACATTCCGGACATCCCGCTCAACGTCTCGAGAAGCTTTTTGCAGAACGACGCCCAGGTGCGCCAAATCAGCAAATACATCGTGAAGAAGGTGGCCGACCGCTTTGGCGAAACCTTTGCCGAAGACCGCAAGAAATATGAGGAATACTGGAAGGACATCGACACCTTCATCAAGTTCGGCCTCATCCGCGACGAGGATTTCTTCGAAGCCATGAAGGACCGGGTGATCTTCAAATCCGCTTCCGGCGACTATGTTACCCTCGAGGAATACAAGGCCAGAAACAAATCCGAGGGAGACAAGACCCGGATCTGGTATGCCTCGGGGGAGGATACGCAGGTAAGCTACCTCAGCCTGATGAAGGAACAGGGCATCGAGGTCATCTACCAAACATCGCCTCTGGACACCCACCTCTACCAGCAACTGGAAAGCAAGCTCGACAAGATCGAATTCATCCGCGTGGACAGCGAAATCAACGACTTGCTGGTGGACCAGGACAAGAAAGAACTGGTGGACAGGGATGGACGCGCCGGTTCGGACAAGCTGAAGGAAATCTTTTACCGGGCGCTGGGCCAGAAAGTGGAAGCATCCTTCAGCAAGGATAGCTACGCTGAATTCCTCAAGAAACACCCCAACGCCACCACGGCTCTCAATCCCTATCTGAAACAGGAAGAGGATCGCACCCTGATCCGGCCTTACGAAATCCCCTTCGACGTGCGCGAGGAACTTGGCGAAGAAACCCTCAAAGCCTTATTTGAACACGCTTACACCCCCATCAAAGTGGAGGTGAAAAGCCTCAAATCACCGGAAATCCCCTCCATGATCGTCTTCAACGAATTCATGAGGCGCTGGCACGACATGAGTCAAATTCAACGCCATAGCGACAGCGGCATGCTCAAGGACCACACCCTGGTTGTCAACCGCGCCAACCCTGTCATCAACAAGATCCTGGAACTCGACGCCTCAGGTAAAAAGGAAGAAGTGAACACCCTCTGCACCTATCTGCACGACCTCTCCCTGCTGGAACAGCGCGCCTTCAGCGGTGACGAACTCAAGTCCTTCATCTCACGCGCCAACCAAATCTTGAATTACCTTTAGGATTGGAACCTCAACGGGGAATCCAAACCCCTGAAACCGAGCATAAAAAAAAGGCCCGCTGACGGTAGCGGGCCTTTTCATTGGTGTTGTCTTTTATGAAGAATGGTAATGGGCATGGATTCGCCCGGCCATCTTCCTGCCGATTCCTTTGACCTTCATCAGTTCTTCTGGGCTGGCGGCCTTGATTGCCTCCACTGAGCCCAGCTCTTTCAGCAGCAGGAACTTTGTTTGCTCGCCCACTCCGGGGATGTCCTCCAGTTCGCTTAGCAGGGTGCGTTTTGAGCGGCGGGAGCGGTGGAAGGTGATGGCAAAGCGGTGTGCTTCGTCGCGGATGGCGGTGAGCAGACGCAGCGAAGAGGAGGAGCGGGGCAGGATTATAGATTCCGGGCGACCCGGCAAATAGACTTCCTCGGCGCGTTTGGCCAGGGAGATGATGGGGATTTCCGGATGGGACGAGGCGTCCAAAACCTCTTTGCAGGCTCCAAGCTGGCCTTTCCCGCCGTCGATGATGATCAGGTCGGGCAGCAGGCTTTCGTCCCTGGCTGTTTCACCCAGGAATCGGGTGAGGGTTTCCTGGAGGGCGGCGTAATCGTTTTGGGTGTCCACGTCGCGGATGATGAAATGGCGGTAGAATTTCTTTTTGGCCTTGCCGTTCTCGAAGAAAACGGCGGAGGAAACGGTATCCGTGCCCTGGATGGTTGAAATGTCCATGCAGACCATCTTGCGGGGTAGTTTTGGAAGGGCGAGTTTTTCCTTCAGTTCCTGGATGGGAAAGACGGTGCGGTTGGCTCTGCGGATGTGGGCCAGCTTGCGTTCCTCGATGAGCTGAAAGGCGTTGCGTTTTGCCATTGCCAGCAGTTTGCTCTTTTCGCCGCGCTGGGGCAGACTCAGTTTCCCTCCCAGCCAGGAATTCAGTTCCTCAAACTCGGCCGGTTCCAGCGGCAGCAGGATTTCGTCGGGCAGTTCATCCCGGCGGGAGTAATAGAGTTTGATGAAGGCGGCCAAAGCCTCTTCCGGAGTGTCGTTTTCAGTATTGCCGAGGGGATAGTCCTCCCGGTTAACGACCATGCCGCTCATTATCCTCAGCACCACGCAAACGGCGATCTTATCCTCCTGGTAAAAGCCGATCACATCAGTGTTCCGGGCATCCGGGGAATAGACCACCTGGCGCTTCTGGATGCGTTCGATGGCGAGGATGCGGTCACGCGTTTTGGCGGCCTGCTCGAATTTCAGTTCCTCGGAAAGCCCGTTCATCTCGGCACGAAGCTCATCCAGCACTTCCTGGTGCTTGCCCTCGAAGAAGCTCATCTGGCGCATCACCACGCGCATGTAATCGGCCTGCGAAACCGCTCCGATGCAGGGGGCGGGGCATTTCCCCAGTTGGTGGTTGATGCAGGCTTGCCTGAAACGCACCTTGTCGGCCGGAATCACCCGCGAACAGGTGCGGATGGGGAAAATCCACTCGAAATTGCGCAGGGTCATCCGCAGGGATTTGGCGTCTGTGAATGGCCCGAAGTAGCGGGAACCGTCTTTCAGCAGTTCGCGGGTCACCATGATGCGGGGGAAGGGCTCCGCGAGGGTGATCCTAACGAAGGGATAGCGCTTGTCATCTTTGAGCAGGATGTTGTATTTGGGCTGGTGGCGCCGGATCAGGTTGGCTTCAAGGATGAAGGCATCGTGTTCCGAGAGCGTGATGATATAGTCCAGGTCGTCGATGTGGCGCAGGAGTTGTTCGGTTTTAATATCTTTCGGGGAGTTGTTCAGGTAGCTTTTGATGCGGCTTTCCAGCAAGCGGGCCTTGCCCACGTAGATAACCTCTCCCTCGGCGTTTTTCCAGATATAGATGCCCGGTTGCTGGGGCAGGAGGTGGAGCTTTTGGGCTATTTTCTGCGGAATTTGTTCCATAGGCGGTCACGCGCCTCAGCCAGGAAATCCAGCTTCAGCAGCAGACCGAGGCCGTAGAAGAAGAGCAGTGAAGCAGTTCCCAGCAGGCCCAGCTTGACGAGTTGGGGCCAGAATCCCCGCGGATGGTAAAAGTGGTTGGCAACGAGCAGCAAAACCAGCATAAGCACGCAGATCCCCAAAGTTTTCAAAAAGTTGGGAAGGATGCCGGCGAAACTGATGTGGGGCATTTTTTTGCGGAGGAGGTAAAACTGGATGCTGAAATTGACCATCGCGGTGATGGAAGTGGCGAAGGCCAGACCACGGTGCTGCATGAATTGCATCAGGATGAAGTTCAGCACGATGTTCAGCCCCACCATCGAGGCGGAAATCTTTACAGGCGTGCGGGTGTCCTTGTTGGCGAAAAAGAGCGGGGTGAGGGTTTGGTTAAAGCTGAAAAAGATGAGGCCGAGGCTGTAGAAGATGAGAGCCTGCTCGGTCCAGAGGCTGGCTTTGGCGTCGAAGGCCCCGCGCTGGAAGACCACCTGCACGAGGTCGCCGCCCAAGGCTATGATCAGTGTGGTGATGGGCAGCATCAGGTAAATCAGGTTCACTGCCGCCACACGCAGGTTTTTGGAAAGCTCTTCCCAGTTGCCCATCGTTACCAGCCTGGAATAGGTTGGCAGCAGCACCGTGCCGGTGGAAACGGCGAACATTCCCAGCGGAAATTGGAAGAGCCGGTAGCCGTATTCCAGCGCCGAAATGCTGCCCACGGCCAGAAACGAGGCCATGAGGCTGTCGGCCACTATGTTGATTTCGCGGACGCCAACTCCGATCATCGAAGGCAGGAAACGCTTCCACATCGTGTTGAGGGCTTCTCCGCCGAAACGCACGAACAGCTTGAAGGGATAGCCAAGCTGCTTCAGGTAGGGGAAGTTGATGACAGTCTGCAAAAAACCGCCGCCAAACACGCCCCAGGCAGCCCAGCGGACCAGTTGCTCTCCCTGCAGGCCAAAGACGAAGCGGGGGACCACCATGATGAGGATCATGCCCACGTTTAGCAGAGCGGAGGAAAGCCCCGTCATGAAAAAGCGGTCGTGCGAGTTGAGGATGGCGATCATGGTGGAGGAAAGCCCGATCCAGAGCAGGTAGGGAAACATCACGCGGGTGAGCAGCACGGCCAGTTTGTAGGTGTGGGGCGCCAGGCCGGGATAGAGCAGCTTCACGATCCAGGGGGCGAAGATGATGCCGATAACCGTGAGCGTGAGCAAAAAGACGGAGAGGATTCCCAAGATTTGCAGCGCGAAATCTATCTGCTTCCGGCGGTCCTCCTTGATCCCGATTTCGTTGTAGATGGGCACGAACGAGGCAGAAAGCGCCCCCTCGCCGAAGAGGTTGCGCAGCAGGTTGGGAATCTTGTAGCCCACAACGAAGGCGTCGTTGAGGAAGGTGGTGCCAAAGAAGAAGGCCATCAGTTGGTCGCGCACCAGGCCCAGGACCCGGCTGATGAGGATGGCGACGGACATCATGCTGATGTTGCGGATGAGCTTGTTTTCAGCCATGTTCAGGCCCGCACGAGCTTTTTCAGTTCCACGAAGAGGTTGAGCATCACCAGTTGGAGGTTCACGTTGCCGTGGAGCTTGCGCACGTAATCCTCCATCAGCAGCACGAAGTTGATTACCCTGTCCGTATAGGCGGCGGGATCGACATCCGCCAGCTTTTCCCGAGTGCCGAGCAGGAATTCCTTTTTGTCGATGTTCACCATCTGCTCCGGGGCGTCCAGCACCAGGTTCAAATCGCCGGCGAAGAGGCTGGCATAGCGCAGCACCTCGATGGCGCTTTCGGCGTTGAATTTCTTCCCGAGCCCCTGCAAGGAGCGGAAGTAGGCCAGGTCTTTGCCGGAAGCGGCCATTTCCAGGATTTCAAAGGCGCGTTCGCGTAGCTCGGAAGATTCGTTGTGGGCGAAGTGGATGGCTCGCTTCACGCTGCCGTTGGCGATGTGTGAGGCGGTGCGGGCCATTTCCGGCGAAACGCTGAATTTTTCGCACAGTATGCCTTCAATAACGGAGGGGGTCACTTGCTGGAAATGCACCGGCTGGCAGCGCGAAACGATGGTCGGCAGCAGTTTGGCCAGATTGTCCGTGGTGAGGATTATCACGGTGGACTCGGGCGGCTCTTCCAGGGTCTTGAGGAAGGCGTTGGCGGTTTCGGTGTTCATCATGTCCGCGTCCTCGATGATGCAGATGCGGTGGCTGGCCTCGTAGGATGAGAGGTTTAGCCGTTTGATGAGCCAGCTCATGCTTTCCTTGCGGATCATGATTTTCGCGCTGAACTGGTAGTCCTCCCAGGGCGTTTCTATCTTGTTGCGGATGTAGCCTGCATATTCGGGGATGAATTCGCTTTTGGTGATTTCGCCGTCCAGGTTGAGGCCCAGGTTGGGAGTGGGGAAGAGGTAGATCAGGTCCGGATGGTCCAGCGCCATGAACTTGCGGCAGGAAGCGCACACTCCGCAGGGGCGGAATTCGCTTTTGGAAAGGCAATTCAGCGCCATGCCGAAGTAGAGCGCGGTGGTGAATTTTCCCACCCCGTCGCTGCCGTGGAACAGGTAGGCCTGGGCGACGCGGTTGTTTTCCAGTGCCAGCTTCAGGATTTTCAGGGCGCCCGCCTGGCCTTTGATATTACGGAACATCTATTCTGCCGCTACTGCCGGTTTCCCTTTCTCAGGATTTTTCGAAAGTGATCTTGCCGCGGCCGGCGTCCTCGCTGGTGCTGCGCTCAAAAAGACCGCTCACGTAGGGGCTGGTGAACTCCTCGGCCAGAATGTCGTAGATCAGCACATCATGGTATTTGCCGGCCATGAAGATGAACTGACGGCGCAGGCCCGCCGCCTTGAAGCCCACTTTTTCGTAACAGCGGATGGCGCGTTTGTTGAAGCTGTAAACGTCGAGGGTGATGTTGCGCAGGTTCAGCACGTTGAAGCCGTAATCCAGGGTGAGGTTCGTGGCCTCGGTGCCGATGCCGCGGTTCCAGTAGGTCTTGTCGCCGATGAAAATGCCGAACTTCGCGTGCCTGTGCACTTCGCTGACCCCCATCAGGCTACAGTTGCCGATGGATTTGTTGGTGACCTTTTCCACAATGGCGAAGGAATGGCTGTCCTCCATGATTTTCTGCAGTAACTCGCGTTCCTTGTCCAAATCGAAGATGGAAGCGGAAAACTGCATGAAGAGCCCCATCTCCATGTCGTTCACCCATTCGGTGTAGCGCTCCACGTCGTCCAAGGAAATCGGCGAAAGGTAGCATTTTTCGCCAACCAGTTTTCTGAAGTATTTCATTCTTATCTCCCGCTCCCCGCAGCGCAGGGCTTTATTTTCATAGATTTAACTGAAGGGAAATAACATTTGCGCGGGGGCTATCTGTCAAGCTAAATCCGCAGTTTCTGCTTCCCGAGGGGGGCGGGGCTCAAAGCAGGGCGCGGAATCCGGATATTCGCGTTTCCCTACGGACTCAACTGATCAACGGATTCGACGGATTCTTAATCTGTGTAATCTGTGAAATCCGCGTGAACTTCTTCCTTGCCGTTCGTTAACACACTCTATTTGCTGTCTGATGCGCCTCCCGAAA
>ERZ795052.3821-NODE-3821-length-16160-cov-6.304067_pt1 | contig 16160 bp, 12 predicted proteins | sample MGYA00375136_ERZ795052 | MGnify/ENA primary metagenome ERZ795052 (study PRJEB30181, sample SAMN05720156) | activated sludge metagenome | isolation source: Anaerobic digester | place: Japan | collected 2015-05-26 ... | reverse complement strand
ACGTACATCTTACTGAACAACATGCCCTACTTCATGTTCGGCCCGCTCGACCAGGGCTTCTGGCCCGACGGCCTTTACACCGCCCCGACCGACGAAGCGCTGCGCTACGACATCGAAATGACCAAGAAGCTCGGCTTCAACACCGCCCGCAAGCACGTCAAGGTCGAACCGCAGCGCTGGTACTACTGGTGCGACAAGCTCGGCCTGCTCGTCTGGCAGGACATGCCCAGCGGCGACATGGTCGATACCGGCGGCAAACCGGAAATGCAGCGCACGCCGGCCTCGGCCGCACAGTTCGAGCTCGAACTCACACGCATGATCGAGTCGCTTGCCAATCACCCGTGCATCGTGATGTGGGTGCCGTTCAACGAAGGCTGGGGCCAATACGACACGGCCCGCATCGCCGAGTTGGTTCGCAAGCGCGACCCGACGCGCCTGGTGAATGCCGCCAGCGGCTGGCACGACATGCGCATCGGCGACGCGCACGACATCCACGTCTATCCCGGCCCCTCCTGCCCCGAACCGGAGCCGGCCCGCGCCGCCGTCCTGGGCGAATTCGGCGGCCTGGGCCTGCCGCTGCGCGGGCACACCTGGCTGGCGGAGAAAAGCTGGGGCTACCGCAGCTTCACTACCCCGGCCGAACTGACCGACGCTTACGTCGGCCTCATCGAAAAGCTGGTTCCGCTGGTAACCGACGGCGGCCTGAGCGCCGCAATCTATACACAGACGTCGGATGTAGAAATCGAAGTCAACGGCCTGATGACCTACGACCGCGCCGTAGTCAAAATGGACGCAGAGCGCATCACCGAGGCCAACCGCAAAGTCTGGTGGCGGCCTCCTGTACATCGTATCTTCGCCCCGTGAAGGGACACGGCTGTCGCGGGGCGTTCTAGAGCCTGGACAGAGCTCCCCCGCTGCCTCTTGTGCTCGCGCCGCGCGCAAACAACGACCTGCGCCGGCTCGCCCGACGCAGGTCGCGGTTTGTGCAGAGCTCAATCGGAAGAGAAACTTGCTCGAACGGCTACATCGGGCCGAAAGTCTGCAAAGCCCGTACGATCGCGGCCAAGATGCTCACCAAGGCTACCCAGAACATAAAGACCTCCACTTGCGGCTACATTCCCGGCGTCCGCGGCTGGGGCACGCGGCGCCGGCAGTGTCCACCCAGACCTATCGGAGGCTGCGAACGATTAGTTAGCCCCTGTCCCCAAACGCCCGCGACAATGGCGGTTTTCCGCCCGGCCCGCGCATCGCCTGCGCGGATGCCATGCACAACCAGCCGTTAGTTCCACGACCGCCGCTACTTCGCAGATACCGGACGTTCCGGCCGCAGTTCCAGCATGCGGTCCAAGGCGACGCGCGCCCACCGCCGCGTCTCGCTGTCGACCGTGATGCGATTGACGACCTCGCCGTGCAGCAAGCGGTCGAGCACCCAGTACAAATGCGGCAGATCGATTCGGAACATCGTGGAACACAGGCATTGAACGCCGGCCAGCAGGCGAATCTGCTTGTCCGGCATCGTGTTAGCCAGCCGGCTCACCAGGTGTACTTCGGTGCCCACTGCCCAATAGGAACCCGCCGGGGCCTCGCGAACCGTCCTGACGATGTACTCCGTGCTGCCCACTAGGTCGGCCTGCTGGCAGACTTCCCACGTACACTCCGGATGCACGATGATCTGCCACGGCTCGGGCGCCGCCCGAAACGCGGCAATCTGCTGCGTATTGAAAAGCTGGTGTACGGAGCAGTGCCCCTTCCACAGGATGAACCGCGCCGCACGCACCTGCTCGCGCGTCAGACCGCCCTCGGGCAGCTCCGGATCGTAGACGACCATGCTCTCCAGCGGCCAGCCGAGTGCGTAGCCGGTGTTACGACCCAGGTGCTGATCCGGCAGGAATAGGACCTTGTGCCCGCCGCCTGCCTTGGCCGCCCCGTGCAGCGCCCACTCCAGCACCATTTTCGCATTCGAGCTCGTGCAGCAGGCCCCGTCGTGCCGCCCCACAAACGCCTTGACGGCCGCGGAGGAGTTGACGTACGTGATGGGTGTTATGCCCGCGCCCGCCCAAGGCGCTAGCACTTCCCATGCCGCCTCCGCCTGATCCACGTGGGCCATGTCGGCCATGCTGCAGCCGGCCGCCAGGTCCGGCAGGATCACCGCCTGCCGCTCGCTGGTGAGAATATCCGCCGACTCGGCCATGAAGTGTACGCCGCAAAAGACGATGTACTCGGCGTCAGTCTGCGCCGCGGCAAGCTGCGAGAGCTTCAAGCTGTCGCCGACGAAATCGGCGAACTGGATAACCTCGTCCTGCTGGTAATGATGTCCAAGGATGACCAGCCGCCGCCCCAGGCGTTGCTTGGCGGCCGCGATGCCGGCGCACAGTTCCTCGCGATCCAGGCGCGTGACATTCGGCGGCAGTTCCTGCTGACTTAAGGTGGGCTCAATCATTAGTGGACTCCTGCTGCGCTGGAAGCAGCTCGCGCCGGCCGGGGATTGCGGCAGCGCGGGCGGCCTTTGCCCGGCGGCGCCACTCCAGGACCGCGAGAACCGCCATTATTCCCAGCATATCCGCCAGCCAATCCTGTACGTCCGTCCCGCGCCCGACGAAACTCTGAGTCCACTCGTCCAGCGCCGCGTACAGGCCGAGCCATGCCAGCGCCAGCCAGACCAGCCAGGGCGGCGCGGGTTTGCGAAACGTCTCCGCAAAGCGCCAGAACAGGAAGGCCAGCAAGGCGAAACATACTACGTGAGCCACCTTGTCGGCCGCGGTCACGTGCGTTTTGAGCCGCAGTCTGGGGAAGTGCGTCATGCACACGAGGTAGACCCAGTAGGCCGGCAGCGCGCCGCGATACCAATGCTGCCAGCGCGAGAGTCGCGCTGTGGTCTTCGAGCTCATATTCCATCACACTCAGCAGGACCCGCCACGATTGACGTGCTCCCCACCACCGCGTCAGGCTCTTCCGAACGCCCCCTAGCCCCGGCGGCCGTCGCCCCTTCCGCAATGCTCTCAGCAACTGCTTGCCCGTCGCCGCTGATTTCGTGGCGCGCCCCATTCGCCAGCCCCAGCACCTCCAGGGCCAGCGCGTGGTAATCCTCGGCGCCGTTGCTGCCGGACGCATAGGCGAAAATCGTCTGCCCATAGCTCGGGCACTCGGCCAGCTTTATGTTTCGCCGCACGCGCGTATCGAAGACCCGCGCACCGTACCAGGCCGTGCCGGGTTCTGCCGCGCTCAGGAAGCGCTGTATGTCTTCGAGCACCTCCTGTGCCAGCCGGGTGCCCTTCTCGAACATGCACAGCGTCACGCCGGACACCCGCAACCCCGGATTCAAGTCCTGCCGCACCAACGTGACCGTCTCCAGCAAGCGCCCCAGCCCCTGCAAGGCCAGAAAGTGCGGCTGCAGCGGAATGATCACTTCCTCCACCGCGACCAGCGCCGCCAGCGTAAGCTGTCCCAGCGAAGGCGGACAGTCGATGATGCAGAAATCAAACGCCTCGCGATACGGCGCCAAAACATCCCGCAGCACGCGCTGCCAGTTCGGCCTCTGACGCAGCTCCAGCTCCGCTCCGACCAGATCGATCCCGGCCGGCAGCAAAGCCAATCGCTCGTTCACGCTCCGCATCGCTTCCGCAGCCGCAGCGTCGCCGACGAGGACGTCGTAAACGCCCGCCTCATCCTCGCCAAGCTGCACGCCCAGGTGCAGGCTGGCGTGCGATTGCGGATCCAAATCAACCAGCAGCACCCGCCGCCCCTCGCGCGCTAGCGCATCCGAGAGGTTCACCGCGGTGGTCGTCTTACCCGCGCCGCCCTTCTGATTGATGATCGCAATCGACCGCATGTTCTCAGTATAAGCGCGGGCTGGCGGCGGCGGGAGCAAAAAAGCCGGCGGCAATCTGCCCCACCGTGAATCGCCAAATGCCCAAATCGTCAAATCCGAATCAAATCGGGCGCTGCAACGCCGCTTTCACCGCTTGACGTATGTGCGGTGCCAGCGCATCCAGCGCGGCCTGCAGACCTTCCGCGCCTTGGGCCTGCTTCACCCGCGCCGCCGTAACGCGCAGTTCCGCATCCCGCTCTCCGCAGAACTTAGCGAACGCCTGAACGAGCTCGTCGCGCGACCAGTGCGACAGCGGATCGGCAATTCGCGTCTGCCGCCGAGCCCAGTTTATGAGCGAGCCCGGCTCATCCGTGTATTCGTATAGTGCGGCCACCAACGCCAGCCGCTGCGACGCCGTGCCCAGGAACCCCGTGACCTCCGGCGGCAAGCGCACCAGGCGCTCGTCGGGCGTGCTGCCGGCAACGGTATCCAACCAGCCCGCTTCGCGCGTCTGGCCCTCCAACTCGCGCGTCAGCTTGGCCGGCGGGATGTGCACCATCTTGTGCCCGGCGAGAAACTGCACTGAAACCCGGTGTTGCAGCCCGGCGTCGCCGCGGCTGGTTTCGACGCGCAGAACGGTACCCGCTCCCCATTCCGGACGCGCGGGGTTGTACACCCGTTGTCCGACCAGTCCCGGTCCGATGTCCAACTCGTCCATGCCAGTGGTTTCCATTCGGCGACGGCCGCCCCGTCTCGACGCTATTATCCTTCGCCTGTCCGGCTGCGTCACCGGGCTCGACTCAGATACCTTATTTTGTGCTCAGGTCGCCCATTTTCAACATGCAGCCTGCGATGGCATTGAGGCAGCGCCGCCGCGAGCCCGAGGACATGGACGACCCCGCGCTCCAGTCAGAACAGTACGCCCACGCCCTGAACAGCTTGTCGCGCCTCAATTTCGCCGCCGGCACCGCGCAGGTTTTCTGGCGCCACCTGCGCCCCATCATGCGCACGCGCCCACGCGGAACGTGGCGTTTGCTGGACGTGGCAACGGGTGGCGGCGACATCCCGCTGCGGCTGTGGCGCCTGGCCCGGAACGAGCGCTTCGATCTTCAAATCGCCGGATGTGACATCAGCGAGCGGGCGGTCCACCAGGCCCAAGCGCGGGCTGACGCCGCAGGCGCGAACGTTCAGTACTTCAGGCAGGACGTGGTGCGCGAGCCGATTTCCGGCGAGTACGACTTCGTCATCTCCTCGCTTTTCATCCACCATTTGTCAGACGGTGAGGCGATTTGTGCATTTCGAAATCTTGCGCCGGCTACGCGGCGCCTTTTGCTCATTAACGATCTACGGCGCTGCCTGTGGGGGTTGCTCGTCGCTTTCGTAGCAACGCGAGTATTGACCACCTCGCGCGTGGCGCGCGTGGACGGCCTGCGGTCCGTTCGTGCGGCGTATACGATGGCCGAGATTCGGGCGCTCGCCACGGCCGCCGAGTTGACGCAGGCCAAAGTCCTTCGGCATTGGCCCGCGCGCTGGCTGCTTGAGTGGAGCCGGCCATGAGCCCACAGGCCCCCGTGCTGCACACGCCGAGTCTGGATTCGCCTGATTTGCCTGCGATAGATGCCGCGGCCGCTGCGCTGCAACTCTGGGACGTCATCGTGATAGGGGCGGGCCCGGCCGGCGCGATGGCTGCCTTGCGCCTGGCACGACAGGGGGCGCGCGTGTTGCTCGTGGAGAAGCAGCGCTTTCCCCGACCCAAAGTCTGTGGCTGCTGCCTGAACGCGGCCGCCCTTGAGCTGCTCGCTGAGTGCGGCCTGGCGGATTTGACCAGTCGCGCGGGCGCGCAGCCTCTGTCGGCCATTGAACTGGGCGTTGCCGGAAAGACCGCGCGGCTTGGTTTGCCAACGGGGGCGGCGCTGTCGCGCGAGAGGCTTGATGCCCTTCTGGTCGGCGAGGCCATTGCCGCCGGCGCTTCGTTTTTGCCCGCGACTGCGGCGGGTGTGGGGCCGGTCGAGAATGACTGGCGGCGCGTCGCTTTTTCAAGCGCGGGTCAGGGTTTTGACACCGCCGCAAAGGTGATCCTGGTCGCCGACGGCCTTGGGGGGCGGGCGCTGCGCGAGTGTCCGGAATCGGAGGCATTCACGGCCGCGCAGGCGCGCGTCGGCGGGAATGCGGTCCTGGCGGGCCCGATCCGCGGCTACGGGCCGGGCGTCATCTACATGGCCTGCGCACGCGGCGGTTACGTCGGGCTGGTGGTGCTCGAAGGCAACCGCGTTGATTTGGCGGCCGCGGTTGACGTCGATTACATCCGGCGTCATGGCGGGCTGGCGCGCTCGGCTGCCCGGATTCTGGCAGAGGCCGGCTTTCCGCCGGTTCCCGGTCTTGAGGCCGCAACGTGGCATGGAACGCCGCGCCTCACCGCCCGCCGACGGCCGCTGGCGTTTGAGCGCGTTTTTTTGATCGGAGATGCGGCCGGTTACGTCGAGCCGCTGACGGGCGAGGGCATGGCTTGGGCGATGGCCACGGGCACGGCTGTCGTGCCGTTTGCACTGGCTGCGATGGCCGGCTCAGGTGCAAACGCCTGGGGCTCGCCGCCGGCGGCGACGGCTAGGGAGCGGTCACTGGCGGACGGCTGGGCCAGTTGCTATCGGCGACTACTGGCGGCCCGTCAACGCCGCTGCCACGTCATCACGCACCTAGCCCGTCATCCGGCGATAGCATGGCTAGCCGTCGTAGCCCTGGCCCGTTTTCCGATACTGGCGCGTCCGACGATCGCGGGCTTCAATCGCCCGCTGCTGCGACCGGTGCGCTGAGCGGAGCTGGCTCGGATCACGTGCCCTCGCGCTTCAGGCTCGGATTGGAGAACCGGTTGCCCTCGCTGCGGGCTCGGAGCGGAGAACCGGTTGCCCTCGTCGCGCTTCGGGCTCCGGTTAACCGCCCGCCTTGACCATGCCGCGAGGCGGCCGTAGTATGGCCCTTTTGCAACGCGGCCTGCCCCCATCGTCTAGAGGCCTAGGACACGGGCTTTTCAAGCCCGCGACACGGGTTCGAATCCCGTTGGGGGCGTATTCCCGCCCTATCGCGCCCGCCTCATTTTCCCCTAGCAGATCGCGGCCACCAGGACGACTTAGGATTCAGATTCACGACGACTTAAATTGACGATTCAAGACTGGCCCGTTCCTCTGTTCGGCGCGGCGAAGGGCTGATTCTGCTTCAAGAGCGTCCTTCTATTCGGGCGTGCGGAACGGCTGGTCTTGCTCGTACAGCGCCAGCCGGGTGCGGTATTGCTCGACCTCCGGGGCGTTGACGCGGCTGGCGGATTCGATTGCTTGCCGCGCGACGCGGGCGGCGTCCGCGAAGCGCCCCGCCGCGGCGTAGGCGGCGCCGAGTGTGTCCAGGTAGGAGTGTTGCGTGTGGCCGGTCGCGGTGACGGCGCGCTCCGCGAGTTGCACGGCCTCTTCCGGCTTGCGCTGCGCCGGATCGGAAGCGGTCGCCAAGACCCACGCCAAGCTGTTCGCCAAGCCGTGTGAGTTGGGCACGTGCTTCAGCCCCTCGCGCAATATCTTCTCACCGCCGCGCAGGTCCTTGTCGGCCTGAATAACGATTGTTGAAAGGTACAAATACGCGTCTTCGTAGCGCGGGTTGGTTTGCAGCGTGCGCTCGAATTCCGCTTTCGCCGCGGCGTATTGGCGCTCCCCTACAAGCAACAGCGCCAGTTGCTGCCGTCCTGGGAAGTAGTCCGGCTGCAAGTCCAGAGCCGCCCGCAGTTCGGCCAGAGCGGCGTCCGTCCGCCCCGCGGCAGCGTAGTGCTGCGCCAACAAGCTGCGCCGCACGGGATCGAACGGGCGTGCGGCCACGGCGGCCTGCATCACCGCCAACGTCTCGTGCGGCTTTTTGAGCTGGCTCATCAGAGCCGCAAACCGTTTGGCGGTCGCCGCATGCTCCGGGTGCTCCGTCAGCACCTCGCGCAGAACGCGCTCGGCCTCGCTCAGGTTTCCTTGCTGAATCAGCATTTCGCCGAGGCTGGATTTGGCGCTGTAAGCCTGCGGGCCCGCGGCCAGTACTTCGGAAAACAAACTGGCCGCCTCGTCCCATTTCTTCTCCGCGGCCGCGACAGTCCCGAGCGCTTCAGTAGCGGCGACGGTGCCTCCGGGCAGGGAGCGAATCTGCTCCAGAATAAGCCGCGCCCGCGCAACCTCGCCGCGGTCCGTAAGCTGCATGGCCTCGGCGCACACCGCACGCGGTTCCATTCCCGCGCGGCGCATCGATTCACCGAAAGGATCCTTCGGCTGCGGCGCGTTCCCTCCCACACCGGCCATCTGGACGTATTGTTCAGCCTCCGCATGCCGGCCCAGGCCTCGCAGGGCTTCGGCGGCGCTGTGCTGGGCGTCGGCGTAATAGGGCTCCAGGTTGGCGGCGATCAGAATGCTCCGCAGACCCTCTTCACGCTGTCCATGCGCGAATTGTGCCCGGCTTAGTCCGCACCAGGCCAGAACATCGTTGGGATCAAGGTCGAGGGCCGCCTGGTAATACTCGATAGCGCGGCTGGGGCTGGCGGGCATGCAAACGTCGCCCATGGCGCGCAATCGCGGCTGGTAAGCCGGTCCGATCCCGGCTGCCCCTTCGTACGCGGCCAGAGCCTCGGCGGGTTGTCCGGCCGCCTGGCAAGCCATGCCCAGGAAGTACCAGTAGTGGGGATCGTCGGGCTTGAGTTCGGTAATGCGGCGGAAGCAGGCAGCACTTTCTTCCGGGTGGCCATGCACGTAATACATGGCTCCCAGCGTCGCCAGCTTGGTGACGCTCTCTGGGTCACCGCACGCGGCGTTGTAAGCGCCGGTGAGCTTCATCTCGAGCGCCGTACCCAAAGCGGCGCGTTCGGAACTGGTAAGGCAGGGGATTTCGAACTGTACCTGAGCGGAGGCAGGTTCCGGTGCCGCGTCTTGAGCAGGCTGAGCCGAATTTGGCTTGCGATCGCAGCCGGGGAGCAATAGTGCGACGAAGCCGGCCGCGGAAAACACCGTCCTGATCGCCTTCATTCGAGACGTCATACGCCACGTATCCTGCTAGAGAGGAAAAAGCTTCGCTCGTGTTGTTGCAACCATAGCCGAAAGCGTATCGGCTCGATACCCGGTGCGCGCCGGCGCGGGGCGTATGCGGCACGCATGCTGCGCATCTTCCGATAAGATCGGCTGTCACTAAACGCGAACTGAAACGGGCAAGTGAAGGGGGTCAGCAGCCTCTTTCGCCAGGGTCTTCGTAACGGTGCGACGGCGACAGAAAGCCCTCACGGTCGCGCGCGGCGCGATCGCAAGCCCGAAAAAGTCAAAACGCGGGCAGGCGCCTGAATTCGTCTGCGTGGGCCATGCCCCCGCGCACGGCGCCCCGTTCGCAGAATCAGGCGATGTCGATCGAGCGTCCCATGCGGCGCCGGCGGTTGATGAGCTTGCGCCCTTTCTTGGTGCGCATCCGGACCAGGAAACCGCATTTGCGCTTACGCTTAATCTTGCTGATTCTGTGCGGGTAATGCATAGCTCACGCACCTATTCTTCAGGGCGACCGATGGCCCCGCCTCAGCGGGCCGGCCGGCCGCGGTGAAATCAAACGCTCGCCAGCCCCGTCGCTTGCGGGCCTGGCTTCCGACGAATCCCAAAGTATGCCAAATTAAACGATACGCGCCAAGCGCGTCCTTAAGCCGTATCGCACCGGATTTGTGGACGGTGCGCTCGGGCAAGGCCGGGCGAGTCGCAGCAGCCGGAAGGCCGGCCGATCGTAAGAAATCGGCTTTGGCGAACAGCCCCGGCACGGTACATTGAACGGCGACGGCGGCAGCTCGGCGCCAGGCACGTGTACCGGTTCTACGGGATGATCAATGCGCCACGCCACCGCCGGCAAGAGGGTGAACCAGCATGACGCGCAGGAGGCCCGTTTCGTGTGCTCGTCCGGACCGCCCGGCGGTGCTAGCTGAGCCTGGGGTGTCTGGCCCGCGGTCGCGGGAGCGCCTTCTAGTTGCGGTACTGCTGATGATCGTGCTGGCGGGCGTGGCCTGGACGCATTGGCCCGCATTGAGCTGCCAGGCTCTGGCGTTCGACGATACGCAGTACCTGCGCGACAATCTGCTGGTTCGCAACCCGAGCTGGAACTCAACCTGGCGCTTCCTGTCCGAGGTGCTCGCGCCTTCGACGGTCGAGGGGTACTATCAGCCGCTCACGATGATCTCGCTGATGCTCAACGTGGCGGTCGGCGCGAGCGAGGCCAATCGCACCCCGTTTCAAGCCACGAATCTCGCACTGCACTTGGCCAACACGGGCTTGCTGCTGATTCTGCTGTACCTGCTGTTTGAAAACGTATGGGCCGCAGCCGTGGCGGCGTTGCTGTTCGGTGTTCACCCGCTGACGGTGGAACCGATTCCCTGGCTGAGCGAACGCAAGAGCACGCTTAGCACCCTGTTTGCCCTGGGCGCGATGGTGGCCTATGTGCGCTACACGCATCGCCCGCGCGCCGCCACTTACGCCGCCCTGCTCGTGCTGTACGTGCTGGGGCTGATGGCCAAGCCGACCGTCATTGGACTGCCGCTGATGCTGCTGTTGATGGATGTCTGGCCGCTGCGACGCATTGGGCCTGCCGGCTCGGCACCAGCGTCCCGCCCCGGACGAACGCCCCGCGACGAGCCCGTCGCGGCACGCATAAGTCTTCGCAAGGCGATATTCGAAAAGACGCCGCTTCTGGCCATTGCGGGCGCGTCCGCGATTATCACGTACGTCTCGCAAGCCCAGACTTCGGCGGCCGTTCTACCGACCGAGAGCTCGTGGACGCGCGTGCTGCTGATCCTGGCGCACAACATCGTGTTCTATATTGGCAAAATCCTATGGCCGGCGAACCTCACCTCGCATTATCCCGTGCCCGAGCCCCTGACCCTCGCGCAGCCGGCGGTCCTGGCAGGCGTTGTGGGAACGGCCGTTCTGATGCTGGCGCTGTTGCTGTCGCTGCGCTGGACGCGCGGACCGCTTGTGTGCTGGCTGATCTTCTTCGTCGCCATCCTGCCGACCATGGGCGTCATCGGCTTCACGAACGCGATTGCGGCCGACAAGTACGTGTATTTTCCGGCCGTCGGCTTGTTGATATTGCTAACGGCGGGATTGAGCCAGGTGCTCCGGAAAGCGGCGGCGAACCGCTGGGCGGTGCCGGGCGTGGCAGTGCTGGCGCTAATTTTGGCGGGGGCCGAAGCTGTGGGTGTTCGGCGCTACCTGGTGCACTGGCGTGACACGGAGGCACTGTGTCGGCGGATTCTCCAGTTTGCGCCCAACGCGGGCATCGCACACATGGAACTCTCGATTGAGCTGGGCGAGCAGGGACGGCTGGCGGAATCTTTGGAACACGCGCGCGAGGCCGCCCGGCTGTACCCCGCCTACGCGAAGGCCCAGTACAACCTGGGGCTGGCTCTGACATTGAACGACCGGCTGGACGAGGCCATTGGAGCCTACGCCCTGGCCGTGAACCTGAATCCTGGGCACTGGGGCGCGCGGTACAACCTGGCGACAGCGTTGCTACTCCGGAGCCGCCCGGCGGAGGCGATTCCGCACCTGCGTGCGGCGGCGGACCTCAATCCGCTGTACGCTGAGACGTATTACCTGCTGGGCGTGGCACTGGAGCAAACGCAGCAGTATCGGGAAGCCGCCGCAGCCTATGAGCGGACAATCTCATTGAATCCGAATGACGAGGAAAGCCGGCAGCGCCTGGCTGAGGTGCGCTCACGCTTGTGAACGCCGGCCGACGGCCCGGGGCTAGCATCCTGCCGCAATCGGCGGTTTGAGAATCAGACGGTTCGTTCGCGCGCCGGCAGTGACGCCCCACTCAAATCCAAACCGCGAACCTCGCCCGGCCACGGCGGAGTCAGCCCCGGCGGCGGCGGCGCCGCAGCCTCCGCCGCCCGCGCCGCCCCTGGCGTGCGGAAGTACTCCAGCAGATCCAGCGCGTCGACCGTGGCGCTCACCGTCAGCGAGTCGATGCGATTTCGGCACAACCCGAAGAACCCCAGCCCGACGATCGCCAGCGCCAAGCCCAGCAGCGTGTTTACCAGGGCTTTGCTGATCCCCGCGGCAAGCTGCCCCGCGCTGGCCTGCCCGCCGGCCGCACCCAGTTCGCCGAACGCCTCGATCATGCCCCACACCGTCCCCAGCAATCCCAGCAGCGGCCCAAGGTTGCCCAGAATGTTCAGGTACTCCGCCTTGCGGAACATGCGCCCGCTAAGCTCGCCGGCCTTCTCCACCCCCGCCTCATGCATCGCCTCAAAACCGTGCCGCGCGTGCATCAGCGAGGCCGTCATCACCTGTGCGAAAAATGTCGAGCTTTTCTTCATCCGCTCCAGGCAACCGCGAAAATCGCGCGCCTCGATCAGCGACTTGGCCTTGCGCACCTGTTCCGGCGGCGCGATCGCCGCCCCGCGCACGGTCAGGAAGTGCTCCACCACCAGCGCTACGACCACCGCCGAGCCGGCCACGATGAAATACGTGGGGACTTCAATACCCTGCCAGAAGATCTGCAGGATGGATGTGCCCTGCTCCGAACCGCCTGCTGGCTGGGCCAGCGCCGGCGCGGCCGCGGCCGCCACGCCAAAACCGGTCAGAACTTGCCAGAAGCTGCCTTTCATAGTCGCTCCGCTGAGCCCGTGATGCTCTATTTACCCGCAACCGGCGATCTGCACAAACACCCAAGTCGTCACCTATCACCTTATCACCTTATCACAGGCAACGGAGTGATAAGGTGATGAAGTGATCCCACCGTGCTCTCGCCGCTCGTTCCCTCGTTGCTTCGCCGTTAAGATGCTCCGCTTGAGCTGCTTGCGCTAGAGATTTCGGATGCCCAAACTCGCCCGCACGCTTGTCAACAAGCCCGCCGCAACTACCCGCCCCCGCGCGGCTGCGCGCGTCGCGGAATTGCTGAACATGCGCCTCACTGCGCGCCAGCACCTCTGGCTCTTGGTCGTTCTGCTGGTAGCGCTGGCGGTGCGCGGGGCGTATTTCTGGGGCCAGTACCGCAACAGCCCGCTTTTCGATTTCCCGCAGATGGACGGCCGCGTCCACCACGAGTGGGCCGCCAGCATCGCCAGCGGCGAGGGCATGGAGCCGCGGCCCTACCTGCGCGCCCCGCTTTACTACTACCTGCTCGCCTGGCTATACATGCTGACCGGGCCACAGGTCGCCGTGGCGCGCATCGCCGGCTGCCTGCTCGGCGCGCTGAACTGCTACCTGATGGCCCGCCTGGCCGCCGCCCTGGCAGGCTTCCGCACGGGACTGCTCGCCGGGCTGATCGCGGCGCTCTACTGGCCGCTGGTTTACTTCGATTTCGAGCTGCTGACCGTCGGCCTCGAAGTCTGCCTCAACACGGCCTTGCTCTGGGCCCTACTGGCCGCCGGGCGACGCGGCTCGACACTCTGGTTCGCCGCGGCAGGCGTGGTCTGGGGACTGTCGGCCATTACGCGCCCCAATGTGCTCGCGGTGGCGCCGGTGATCTGGCTATGGGCGTGGTGGACCTCGCGGCAACCCTCGGCGGCTCGCCGCCTGCTGGCCCCGCTGGCCGCAACCATAGGCCTCGTCATTCCAATTGCCCCGGTGGCGCTGCGCAACTACTTCGTGGGCGGCGAGCCGGTCCTGATCGCTTCAACCGGCGGCATCAATTTCTACATCGGTAACAATCCCGAATCGACCGGCTACCTGGCGATCGTGCCCGAGGCCCGGCCGGAGTGGCGCGACTGGCTGGTCGACATTAAGCAGATTCCCGAGCAGGAACTGGGCCGCAGTCTTACCGATCGCGAAATCTCGAGCTACTGGTTCGGGCGCGCGATGAAGTGGATCGGCTCGGCGCCCGGGGCGTGGATCGGGCACATGGTCACGAAGCTGCGCCTGTTCTGGAGCCCACTCGAAATCCCGAATAATCAACCCATCTGGCAAATTGCCCGGCAAGCCGGCTGGATCGCGTGGCTATTCTGGATCGGCTTCCCAGTCGTCGCCGCACTGGCCATTCCGGGGCTGGCGCTGCTGCGCGGGCGCTGGCGAGCGTGGACGATTCCGGTCGCCTTCGCAGCAGTCTACATGGCGACTGTAGTCGCATTCTTCTGTCCCGCACGTTACCGGGCGCCAGTCATCCCAGTGCTGATCATTTTGGCCGCGTTCGCAGTTTGCAGTGTCGCGGAATACATACGCCAACGGCGATGGACGCCGGTAGCTTTGTTTGCCGCCGGGGTGGCGGTTGTCGCCGGCTTGATCGCCACCAATCCGCCGGGCAGTGCGACGTATCGCCAGCGTGTTGAAGGTGAGTATCACTTCATCCTGGGGCGGCATTTCGCAACACCGGCGCCATATGGCGGGCAAGACCTGGAGCGCGCCGAGCAGGAGTACCGGCAGGCCATCGAGTTGGCCCCCTACATTCCTCAACAACACACCGCGCTGGCGCGGACACTCTTTTCACTAGGCCGGCCGCAGGAAGCCAGACAGGAGTTCCTCAACGCCTTCAAGGCGGACCCCCGGGACGGATTGACACACATGTACTTTGGCCTGTTCCTGGCTTCAATGCGCGAGATGGAGCTGGCGATAAGCGCGTATCAGACCGCCCTGCACTTTCAGCCGTCTTTGGCCTTGGCCCATCAGCACCTGGGCGCGGCGTTGATGCAGACCAACCAGGACGACGCCGCCGCCCAGCACTTGCGTAAAGCCCTGGAGATTCGCCCGGAGCTGACTGAGGCACGCCTGAATCTGGCCGCAATCATGCTGCGCCAGGCCAAATCCGACGAGGAGGTGCAGGCCGCCGTCACCGAGTTCGAAGCCGTGCTGCGCGAAAAACCGAAGCAGACCACCGCTTGGCAGAACCTTGGCATAGCCCAGGCGCGCCTCCGCCACCCGGATAAGGCGATTCAGGCTTTTCAGCAGGCGCTCGAGCACGATCCCTCAATGACCGAGGTTAGCGTCAGTCTGGCGCGGCTGTTTTGGATGGGTGGGCGGCACGCCGAGGCCATTCAAGTGCTCCTGCGGGCAGTTGAACAAGCCCCAGACAACGCGGCCCTGTTGGCCGAAACGGCCGCCCTGCTGTCGACCGCCCCCGAAGCCGAGTTGCGCGACGGCGAGCGTGCGCTGCAGTTGGCGGAGCGCGCGGTACAGATGACGCCGCAACCCACGCTACAAATGTTAGACGCGTTGGCCTCTTCGCTTGCGGAAGTGGGACGATTCGACGAGGCCGTCGCGGCCGCCGAGCAGGCAGTGGCACAAGCCACGGCAGCCGCAGCGGAGCGTTCCGTCCGCGAATTCACTGCGAAAGCCGAACTGTACCGGCAGCACAAGCCACTGCGGCGCGGCGGGCAGTGAAGAACCGCCCGGGATTACAGCGGCTCCGACCGCCCCTATCGCCGAATCGCCAGAAAATTCCGGTGTACCGTCATCATCAGCCGCAAACTGGCGATCCCCAGCCCGATCCACCCGCACGACACCAGCATTTGCAGCGATAACAATGGCGCTTCCCAATCCGCACTCTCGGCTCCCAGTGGGCGCAGCCAGTTGAACAGCAAGCTCAGCACGCCGTTGACCCAGATGATGGCCGAGAGAGCCTGCGCAAAGCTGGCCAGCTTCACGTTCGGCACGCGCCGCATCAGCCGGGCCAAGCCCCGCATGAATGCGGCGCTCGGCAGCGTCGCCCAGCCGGCCAGCAGCAGCACCTGGAAGTCGCGCGCCCTGAAATATGCCGCCACTCCCGCCAGGATCAGAACCAACCCCGCGCAGATGCCGGCCCGGATCAGGAAGCGCCGGTGGAAGTACTTGGCCTCGTAATAAGCCATCGAGTACCGGCGCGTCAGCAGCACCATGCCGGTCGTCGCGATTACCGGCGAGAGCAGCACGCCGGCCCAGAGCGTGTCGAACCCCCGGCGGATGGCCTCAATTACATTCTGGGACGACGTGACCATGAACAGCATCGCGATAGCGATGATGACGCCCAGCAGCATGCCCCCGTAGATTACAACCCGGGCCGCCTCGTCCAGCCGGTCCACCTCCGCGCGGTCCGAATAAATGAGGTAGTCGCCGTACACGGAATCCGAGCACGGGTGTCCGCATTGCGGACATGAGCCGCTGGCGAATTCTCCACGTAGCAGCGTGCCGCACTTGATGCAGTGCAGTTCCGCAACGACCCGGTCGTCGAGGTCCACTGGGGAGGGGGCCAGTTTGGTTGAACGCGACCATAGCATGGGACTGAGAATGACTCCCGCTCAGTCAGTTAAAATCGACGTTCCCGCTAACGTGACACAGGTCAACAGCTCGCCAGCACACTAACATGTCGGGCGGATCTCGCCAAGTGAATATCTGGTACGCCTCCC
>ERZ795052.3814-NODE-3814-length-16179-cov-6.863495_pt1 | contig 16179 bp, 15 predicted proteins | sample MGYA00375136_ERZ795052 | MGnify/ENA primary metagenome ERZ795052 (study PRJEB30181, sample SAMN05720156) | activated sludge metagenome | isolation source: Anaerobic digester | place: Japan | collected 2015-05-26 ... | reverse complement strand
ACGCTGGAGGAAGCGATTCACGCGGACCTGCTGCTGCACGTGGCCGACGCGGCGAGCCCCGAGGTCCTGGAGCACATCGCGGCGGTCGAGCAGGTTTTGAAGGAACTGGGTGTCGCGGAGAAACCTACGCGTCTGGTTTTGAACAAGATCGACGTCGCCGCGGATACCGGAATGTTGACCGTCCTGCGCGAGAAGTACCCGGAGGCCACGTTGATTTCGGCCCGCACCGCTGCCGGATTGCCGGAGCTGCAGAGCGCCGTCGAGCAGGCCATGCGCGGCGAGCAGCGCCGCATGCGGCTGTCGTTGCCGGCGTCTGACGGCCGGGCCTTGAATTTTTTGGAGCAATTCGCGGAAGTATTCGATCGCCGTTATGACGATGGGCGAGCGATTCTCGACGTAGAGATCGCGCCGCGCGTGCTCGATCGGCTGCACGGCATCGCGTGCGATGTCCAACAATTGGCGAGCTGAACCCGCCCGCTGGGGCCGCTTTTTGACGAAATGAGCGGCGCCGGCGGGGCTTGGGCGGGCCTAAAAAATATCCGGAATCCGAGGTCGTCGGGGGCCGTTTTCCCCTTTGACAAGATTTACGACGGACTTACAATACACCGTTCCGGTTGAATTGACCGGGCGTGTCTCGGTGTATGTACGGCCGGCGGCCAGCCGACGGGCTGCGCTGGGGACGCTGCTGTAGCTCAGTGGTAGAGCGCCTCCTTGGTAAGGAGGAGGTCGTGGGTTCAATCCCCACCAGCAGCTTTCAGCGAGCCTTTCGCGGGCCGAACCACTGGAACAGGTGGCGAACCTGAAAGGTATTCAGAATTGGCGGCCGCGGTAGGCTGCTCCCGGGCTAACGTTGCCCGGGCGATGAGTGGAGAACATAAATGGCCAAAGGCGTATTTGAGCGAACTAAACCGCACGTGAACGTGGGAACCATTGGTCACGTCGACCATGGCAAGACGACCCTGACGGCCGCCATGACGGCGGTCCAGGCAGCCCGCGGCCTGGGCGTCTACAAGTCGTACGACGAGATCGCCAAGGCGTCCGAAAAGGACGGCCGGCGCGACCCGACCAAGATTCTCACCATCGCTACGGCTCACGTGGAGTATGAGACAGAGAAGCGTCACTACGCACACATTGACTGCCCCGGGCACGCCGACTACGTCAAGAACATGATTACCGGCGCCGCCCAGATGGACGGCGCGATTCTGGTTGTCAGCGCCGCGGACGGGCCGATGCCGCAGACGCGCGAGCACGTGCTGCTGGCCCGCCAGGTGAACGTGCCGGCGCTGATCGTCTTCCTGAACAAGGTTGACCTGGTTGATGACCCCGAGCTGCTCGAGTTGGTCGAGATGGAAGTGCGCGAGCTGCTCAACAAGTACGAGTTCCCGGGCGACACCATTCCGGTCATCCGCGGCTCGGCCACCGAAGCTCTGAAGGCCGCCTTCGACAAGAACGAGGCCGGCTACGGTCCGATTCAGCAGTTGATGGACGCCCTCGACGCCAACATCCCCGAGCCTGTCCGCGAGCAGGACAAGCCCTTCCTGATGCCCGTCGAAGACGTGTTCAGCATTAAGGGCCGCGGCACGGTCGGCACCGGGCGTATCGAGCGCGGCACGGTCCGCGTGGGCGACACGGTCGAGATCATCGGCCTGCACGCACCGGCCGGCCGCCAGACGGTCGTGACCGGCGTCGAGATGTTCAATAAGACGCTGGAATCGGGCATCGCCGGCGACAACGTCGGTCTGCTGCTCCGCGGCGTCGAGAAGAAGGAACTGGAGCGCGGCCAGGTTTTGGCCAAGCCCAAGAGCATCACCCCGCACACGAAGTTCATGGGCGAGGTGTACGTGCTGACCAAAGAGGAAGGCGGCCGCCACACGCCGTTCTTCCCGGGTTACCGCCCGCAGTTCTACTTCCGCACGACGGACGTGACCGGCTCGATCATCGAGCTGCAGGCCCGTGACGGCGGCAAGGCCGAGATGTGCATGCCGGGCGACAACATTCAGATGCGGGTCGAGATTCACAACCCGATCGCCATGGAAGAGGGGCTGCGGTTCGCAATTCGCGAGGGCGGCCGTACGGTTGGCTCGGGCGTGGTGACGAAGATATTGGAATAAGCCTGTCAGCGATCAGCTCCCAGCCGGATGGGCTGGGAGCTGAGGTCTGGCTGAAAGCTGAAAGCTGAGAGCTTTTCATGGCGAAGGCGCAAAAGCGAGAATGGGTCTGGCTGCAGTGCAAGGAGTGCTCCGACCTGAACTATCGGACTGAGGTAAACGTTCAGGGCGGCGTTCCGAAGCTGGAGCTGGCCAAGTATTGTCCGCGCGAGCGTAAACGCACGACGCACAAGATAAAGAGAAAGTAAGGTGAGCTATCAGCCGTCGGCTATCAGCCTTCGGCCTGGCGACCGCGGCGTTTTCTGGCCGATAGCTGAGAGCTGATAGCTGAGAGCTTTTAGGAGCGTAGCTCAATTTGGCAGAGCAGCTGATTCCAAATCAGCAGGTTGGGGGTTCGAGTCCCTCCGCTCCTGATCCCTGGGTCGGCCGCTGTTGGCCGCCAGTTGGTTCGTACTGAGCTGAATCCGGTGAAACACCCCGACCTGCGAGCGGCGGAGGCTCCGGTGGAGCGCTTAATGGCAGACGATAGTCTTTCGGTTGAACAGCCCCGCGAACCGGCGCGTCCGTCGGAGATCTCGCGCCCCGCGGTCAGCCCGCTGAAAATTTACAAGCCCGGGCAAGGCAAGCATGTCCGCTGGGGCTCGGCCATCGGCGCCGGTGTTATCGCCGTGGCCGGTGTGCGATTCTTTTATGAATGGTTGCGGCTCCCCTTGGGCGACAATCTGGTGCTGCGCACGCTGATTCCGGTGGCGGTGCTGGCGGCGCTGGGCTGGCTCATTTTCTGGCTGGTTTTCCAGAAGCACACCACCGTTGATTTCATGATCGCGACCGAAGGGGAAATGAAGAAGGTCAACTGGTCGTCGCGCAAGGAAGTGCTGGGCGCGACCAAGGTCGTGATTTTTACCGTCCTGGCGCTCGGGTTTTTGCTCTTCATCGTGGATACACTCTTCATGCTGGCCTTCAGCGGCATGGGCGTGCTGAAGATACCTTTGTGGAAGAGCTGGTTTGGAATGGCGCAATGACGGAGATGCCGGCCAAAGAGACCCCGGAAGAACCGCCGGCTGAGGCCCGCGAAGCTGCCCCTGCTGAGGCGCCTGCTACCGCTGCCGCCGTGAAGGCCGAGCCGGAGTTGGTCCGGCCCGGGATGAACTGGTACGTGCTGCGGGTGGCGGCCAACAAGGAGGACCGCGTCCGCGAGGCCCTGGAGCGCAAAATCAAGATCGAGCAGCTTGAGGAACGCGTCGGGCGCGTGCTGGTTCCCACGCAACGCGAGAAGCGCATCCGCGGCGGCTCGGCCCGCGTCGTCCATCGCAAGCTCTACCCCGGCTACGTGTTCGTCGAAATGGCCACCGACGAGGACGGCCGCATCCCCGAGCGGGTTTGGTTCGTCATCAAGGAAACCACGGGCGTCGGCGACTTCATCGGTTCGGGCGGCAAGCCGTCGCCCATGCCCATGCACGATGTGGAAAAGATGCTCGCCGCCGCCATTCGGCCGGAAGAAGGGGCAGCGCTGGCGAACCTGGCCTTCAAGAAGGGCGATCGCGTCAAGGTCAACGAGGGCCCGTTCGAGAACTTCGAAGGCGTGGTGGACGAGATCAACACGCAAAAGGGCACGGTCCGCGTGATCGTCACGATTTTCGGCCGCGCTACGCCGATCGAAATCGAATACTGGCAAGTCGAAAGCGTGTAGCCTCCGCATCCGCGCAGCACCCTGTTGCTGCGACTGCTCATTAAGTCAGGTGTGGTTCCCTATTGTTATGGCGCCTGTGCTCGCATGCGCGCGCCTTTAGCATGGGCATAGCACCCTGCACTACGGGCTCTTAACACCCGCAACGCCCGCATTTTCTATTGACCAGGGCGGGGGCGGTCGGGCATAATCGAGAAACCGATCCTGTCCATCCGTTCCGAGATAGCATGGAAACTGCGTTGGCGAGCCAGAAATCTGACAACGGCGACGCATTGACGTCCGATTCGAGTGAGGCATCCACGGCCGACCTAGGCGAGGCCGCCGGTTCCGGCGTGGCATTGACGGCCGATTTGGCCGAGGCGGTCTACTCACAGTTACGGTCCCTGGCGGCCGCCTGCTTGCGGCGCGAGCGCGCCAACCACACGCTCCAAACGACGGCGCTGGTGAACGAAGCGTATCTGCGACTGGCCCGCAGAAACGTGTGGCCCGTGAACGACCGGGCGGCGTTCTGCGCGGCGGCCGCCGCGGCGATCCGCCGTATTCTCACGGATCATGCGCGGCGCCGGCGCCGTCTCAAGCGCGGCGGGGCATGCGTGACTATGCGGTTGGATGATGCGGCCGTCGCCGCGGCTGAACCGCCGATCGACGTCGTCCAACTGGATGAGGCGTTGAACCGGCTGCGGGACGAATCACCTCGGGCAGCAAAGATTGTCGAGCTGCGGTACTTCGGAGGCCTGACGGAGCAGGAAGTGGCAGATGTGCTGGGCATCGCGCGCCGCACGGTACAGTGCGACTGGCGTTGGGCGCGAGCCTGGCTGATGCGCGAGCTGTCATGACGTCCGACACGAATGCCGGCCCGACGCGCCAGCGCCGGATAGTCGAGCTATTCAATGCGGCTGTTGAAATGCCGCCCGGGCAGCGGGACGACTTTCTGGCCCAGGCCTGCGGCGGCGACCTTGAGCTACAGCGCGAGATCGAGTCGCTCCTGGCTTGTGATACGCCGGCCGCGGTTCTGGAAAAACCGCTTCTGCCGTCTGTGCGTGTGGCGGATTTTTGTGTGCCTGCGGATCAAGCTCCGCTTCCGGAGCGTATCGGGGCTTTCGAAATACTGAACTTGATCGCCGTGGGCGGCATGGGCGTTGTCTATCGCGCCTGGCAGCAGACTCCGCCACGCACGGTGGCGTTGAAGCTGATTCGCCCGGACGTCATGAGCCGCGAAGCGCGCCGCAGATTCGCGACGGAGATGGAGACTTTGGCGCTGCTGCGCCACCCGGGTATCGCCACCATTCATGAGGCCGGTACTGTCGTAACGCCCGATGGCGCCCAACCTTACATAGCCATGGAGTACGTAGACGGCCCGCCATTGCTGACGTTTGCCAATGAGCAGCCGCTTAGCCGGCGGCAGCGGGTTGAGCTGCTGGCACGTATCTGCGAGGCGGTCGGGCATGCGCACCAGCGCGGCGTGATTCACCGCGATATTAAGCCGGCCAACATCCTGGTTGAGCGGCTCGATGGCATTCCGCAGCCGAGGGTGATCGACTTCGGCGTGGCGCGCGTATCCGGCCGCGACGCGTCTGCCACGGCCGTTACGGTATGCGGGCAGGTGCTGGGGACGCTGCGCTATATGAGTCCCGAGCAAATCGATGGGGACCCGCGCGCAGTCGACACGCGCAGCGACGTCTACTCGCTGGGCGTGGTGGGTTATCAACTGCTCAGTGGCGCCCTGCCGGTTGAAGTTCCCGAGTCGTCCTTTTACGCCGCCGCGCGCGCCGTTCACGACAGTTCGCCGCTGCCCCTGGCGGCACGTGACCGTAGTCTCAGCGGCGACCTGAACACCATTATCCTCAAAGCGCTCGGCAAGAACCCCGATGAGCGCTACGAGTCGGCCGCGGCGCTGGGCGCGGACTTGCGGCGCTACCTGGCAGGCGAGCCGATTCTGGCACAAGCGCCAAGCACTCTGTACCTCCTGCGGAGACACCTGGCGCGGCATCGCATGTTGGTGGTGGCCGCGGGCATCGCGCTGTTGAGCCTGTTTGTGGGATTGTTCGGAACCGGCTATGGGCTCATGCGGGCCCGGCAATCCGCCAGCGCGCTTGAAGACCTGTCGCGTCAGACGATCGACGCGGCCACATTCCTCGTCGAACGGACTGCCAAAGATCTCGACCGGGTGGCAGGAACGGCCGCGGTTCGCCGTACGCTACTGGAGCGGCTGGACGCGCAGGTTGACGAGTTGCTGCGACGAGAGCCGGAGGATGAGCAGCTTCTGACGGCGCGCGCCGCCGTTTGGGCGCGGCAGGCGGAGTTACTGCTCAGCGAGAAGCGCCACGACGAAGCTTTGACATTGCGGAAGCGCGTACTGGAACTGCGGCGGCGCCTGCTGGCATCCCAACCGCAGTCGGCCCAGCGCGGGGCCGAGGTGTCTTTGACCCTCGTGCAAATCGGTGACGTGATGAACGCGCTGGACCAGCGAAACGAGGCGCGGCGTCTGTGGGAAGAAGCACTGGCCATGGATGAAGAGCTGGTCCGGCAAAACCCGGGGGTCCGCCGGCATTTGGACGACGTCGCCTGGGGGCACGATCGACTGGCCGCCCCGCTGCGTGAAGGCCGGCTGGACGAGGCCGAGGCGCACTGTCGTCAGCGGCTGACGATCAATGAGCAACTTCTGGCGATCGAACCGGATAACCTCATTACGTACCACGGTATCTGGGAAATTAACCAGATAATCTGCATGCTGGAGAACGCCAAGGCGGATCGCCACACCCAGGCGGAGGACATTCAGGCGAGCCGTGAAGCCGCGCGGGCGGCCGCCTACGCCGGTTTGGAGGCGGCCCGCCATATCGTGTCGCGCGATCCGCATAACCGGCGCTTCCTCAGTGCCGAGGCGTCCGCCTTGGTGCGGGTCGCCGGTCAGATTCGCGGAACGGAGCCGGATGAAGCGGCCCGGTTGTACGCCGCGGCGCGCTGCGAATAAACGAAAAATTGGCCGAGCTGGATCCGGAGGACCTCATGACTCGGCGGGATCTTGAACGCACCCTTCAGGAGTGCGGCGAATTCGCGGCGGCCCGTGGCGAACATAGTCAAGCGGATTACTTCCTGACGCGTCTCCGCGACCTGCGGCAATCGGGCCAGCCGGGCCGTCTCCCACCGTCCGATACCGAGGACCTGCTGGGCCAAATGCGCGCTAGCCTGGGCAGCCTCTCGCCCAGTTCTCAGCCGGCGGCCGAGTCGCCGGCTCGTTCCAGTCCGTGAAAAAATTCAAATAATCGCTGCGCTTTTGTGGGCGGATGGCGCTGATATGGTTGGTGGCAGCAGCAGCCACGCCACCGTCGTTGAGAACGGTATACATCTTCAGCGTTATGGCCGCCGGCACCCCCATGGCCGGAGGAGTGAGGTTGCATGACTCTGAGTAGCTCGGTACGCCGGCGTAGACGGTTTCAAAGGGCAGGGGGGGTTGCTTGCGAATTGCCCGTGCTGTTCACGCCGGTACAGTGGCCCGTGATTGCGAAAGTGCTACGGCTTACACCGCGGCAACGTGCGGTGGCGGAGTTGCTATGTGCGGAGTATTCGCAAAGGGACATTTCACAGCGGCTGAAAGTATCGGCTAATACCGTCAGGACGCACCTGCGGGCGCTCTACGCGCGGCTCGGCGTTCGATCACGAGTCGGTGTGGTTATCCGATTGATTATGGCGGAACGAGAGAGCTGGCGGTGCCGCCAGTGACGCTATGCTCAATCCGACGGCATGGTTGCGGAGTGTCGGCATACACATTGTGCGCTTGCCGCAACTAGTCGGCGTGACGGAAAGGCAAATTGGCGCGGCATGCCCGCGCTTATAGCTTGGGCGTGGCACCTACGGCACCAATGGCACCGATAAGTCCATGGCAACTGGGGCTGGTTCTGCTATGTCCGATGTGGTGGCCCTATAACCAAAATACGGACGTAGAGTGCTCGTTCCGTATCGTTGGGCCATCGTTCGCGAAAGCGATGACAAACCACAAATTGTCTTGAAGTCAGGGCATGCTAAGGGTATAGTGACTATTAGATCATCTTGATTCCGGATGTGCGTCGTCGTGAACGGTTCTGTGATCGTCGACTGAGGAAAGAGGTGATTCCGAATCGATGTGAGGCTACGCCTCAGTTTCTAACACTAGAGCTGCGTCCACAGGTCGCATCGTCGGAGCAGATCGATCTGAGGAGGTAGTACGTGGCCGATGAAGGGCGTTCCTTCATCCCGGCTATATGACAAGGAGTTACTGGAGAAGGAGGTATTCGATGAAGGTAGGTATAGTGGTGTTGGGGGTGTTTTTGCTTGCGAGCGCCGCGCTGGCTGATACGATCAGCCCGTGCGCCGTCGGCCCGGCTGCCATGTCGCCCGCCGTGCGCGGCACGCTGGGAAATCCGTATGACGAAGTCCAGCAGTACGGCAGCGCCGCCCAGGATTTCGAAACGGCGTATGACGCCTACGACATCTGGGTGGTTTCCGATTTCACGACTTACGAAGATTACTACTGCGAGACGGTTACTGCCCTGGGCTTCACTAACGGTGGCGTCGATGGCGTCGGCGCCAATTTCCACATCTACGATGGGTTGCCGTGGGCCGGCGGGTCCATCGTAATGTCGGCCTCGGGCGGCTATGACACGCTGTTCTCGGCGGGCTTGATTGGCGCCGATTTCGGACACCAACTGCTGCCGGCGGGCAGCTACTACATGGTTTTTCAGTCGGTTCGTGAGTTCGGAACGAGCGGTCAGTCGTACATCTACCAAACGTCGCTGGGGAATAACAACGACTACCAGTGGAACCCCGGTGCCGGATTCGGGTTTAGTACGACGCCCATCCTCGATGCGGACTCGAACCCCATTGACGTTAATTGGCAGCTCGTGGTGACGCCCGAGCCGTCCAGCCTTCTGCTGATCGCTGTTGCCCTGCTGCTTCGTCGGCGGTAATCTCGATTCAGTTCGATCTGTAATAATCCCCTTGCGGTCCGGCAGGTTATCTTGCCGGACCGCTTGCTTCATGCATCGCGGAAGCGGGCAATTTTTCTGCTTCCCCCAGCGCTTGCCGGTCTTCTCCGCCCATACGTCCCATCGCGGAAGCGGGCAATTTTTCTGCTTCCCCCAGCCCCTTACCGCGCCCCCATGCGCTTCGCCGGCGCTTTCAGGAGCTGCTCGCGAATGGCCGCCAGCAGCACCTCCGGCTCGCTCATGCGCCCCGGCCCAATTGCCCGGCACGCCAGCCAGCCTTCTTCGGGACCGACGAACAGGAACCCGGCCTCGCGGAGCCAGGCCACGTTGCGCCGCACGGCCGGGTGTTGCCACATGCGTTCGTTCATGGCCGGTGCCAGCAGAACGGGGCTGTCCGCCCCCAATAGCAGCGTGCTCACCAGATCATCCGCGATGCCGTTGGCCAGCTTGCCGATGACGTTCGCCGTGGCCGGTGCGACCACGACCAGGTCGGCCACCTCGGTTAGCCCCAGGTGACGCATGTGGATCTGCTCGCCCGTATGCCACATGCTGGCATTGGTGTACACGGGCCGGCCAGTCAGGCCGCGAAACGTCACCTCACCGACGAAGCGCCGCCCGTTGCGGGTCAACGCTACCGTGACGCCGCAGCCTAACTGTACAAGCTGTGAAACAAGAACCGCGGTCTTGTAGGCGGCGATCCCTCCGCTGATGCACACCAAGACCTCGTAGCCGGCCAGCGGCTGACCGTTTGCAGCGCCCGCGGGCACGTTGCCGCCGGCCTGCGACTCGTTATCCCGGGCGGGCAATGCCGGAGGCCTCATAATCGATGGCGATCTTATCGTTCACGATCTCATCGATGACGATTTCCATGGTGGTCTTGCCGGTTGGATCCACCAGCGGGCGGGAACCCTGCATGAGTTCCAGCCAGCGCTTTTGAATCAGGGCGGTGAGCTTGAACCGGCCGCCGGCCTTACGGATAAGGTCGTCGTTCTGCAAAGGATTGATCATTCCCGATCGTTCTCCTGCTGGATGATTTCGATGACCCGCTGAACCGAATCCTCAAGTATATCGTTAGTGACGAAATGATGGTAGAGGCCGCTGGCGCGGGCGTGAGCGATTTCATGGCTCGCCGTGGCCAGCCGGCGGGCCACTTGCGCCTCGGATTCCGTTTGCCGGCCTTCCAGGCGCGCCTGCAGCGTCTCCATCGTTGGCGGCAGGATGAAGATGCGGACGGACTCGGGCGCCTGCTGCGCAATCTGGGCCGCGCCCTGTATGTCGATCGCGAGAATGACAATCTCGCCGCGCGCCAAGGCCTGCTCGACCGCGCGGCGCGGTGTGCCGTAGCCCTGGCCGCAATATTCGGCATGTTCCAGTAGCTCGCCCGCCGCAACCATCCGGTCGTACTCCGCCCGTGAGATGAAGTGGTAATCGCGCCCGTCAACTTCGCCTTCTCGCGGCGGCCGAGTGGTGGCGGACACGGAACAGCGGCTGTTCGGCAGCGCGCGGAGCAATTCCCTGCAAATCGTGCTCTTGCCGGCGCCGGAAGGGCCACTAATGACGACCAGTTTGCCGCGTTTCTTATCCGCCATGGGCTGGATTATGGGCCCCAATGGGCAAGCGGTCCACCGCCGCGCGCCGGCCCGCCAGCCACGCGGCCACGTCGCGGGCCGCGGCCGGCCGCCCGAGGGTGCGAGCGGCTTGCGCCATCTGCTGCCGCGTGGGCCCGTCTGCCAGCCGCTCGAGTGCGTCCGCGAGCGGGCGATGGTTCGCCTCGGCGGTCTTCTGATCATCGATCAGCACAGCCGCGCCCGCATCGACCAGCACCTTGGCGTTCGCATGTTGATGCCGGTCCTTGTGATAAGGATATGGCAGCAGGATGGCCGGCTTTCCCAGAGCGGTAATCTCGGCCAGCGTCGAAGCTCCGGCCCGCGACACGACCAGGTCGGCGGCGGCCAGCGCAAGCCACATTTCGTGCATGAAAGCGACCACGCGGACCGACCCGCGCGCCTCGCTTGTGCCAGTGCCATTGAGCAGTGTGGGGCCGTAAGCGCGGCGAGTTTCGGCTTCGTCCGCAGCGCCCGTCAGGTGCAGAAGCTGCCAGTCGGGATGTTTGGCCTGGAATTCAGGCCACACGCGGCAGACCGTCTGATTGACGGATCGCGCGCCTTGCGACGCTCCCGTAACCAGCAACAGCGGCCGATTCGGATCAAGCCCAAGGCTCCGTCGCGCATCGCCCGCGTCAATCGGTCGCGCGAACTCTGCCCGGATCGGACAACCCAGAACGTGGCAGTGCGTTCGCTTTGACAGGTATCTGCGCGTGACATCCCATTGCAAAACAGCCAAATCGACGCGGCTGGCGAGGAAGCGATTGGCGCGTCCCGGTATCGCGTCGGGATTGAGGATCGCCGTGCGGATGCCGAGTCGTCGTGCCGCGGCGACCGGCGGCCCGGCGGCGTAGCCACCCAGGCCGAGGACGGCGCGCGGTTGATGGTCCTTGAGCCAAGCAGAAGCGGCCGCGACATTCTTGAACCAGGCCGACAGAAACGCCGGAATTCGCCAGGGCCGGACGGTCAGCGGACGCACCGTTTGCTGCACCTGGCCGTAAGGCGTTCGCGCCAACAGGTCGCGATCGAGCGCCCGCGTAGTAGTAAAGAAGGTTACAACCGCGTCGGGTTCGATAGCTCGCAGCGCTGCGGCCACGGCCAAGCCGGGGAACAAGTGCCCGCCGGTTCCGCCACCAGCGAGGACGTATTCGTTCGGACTGTTCATAGGGGCATAGTGGGGGCAAGAAGGCAACAAGGCAACCCGGCGGCGGCGCAACGGACGGCGCGACGGCTGCAAGAGTGTTCGGGAGCCTGAAATGGCACCTCGGATGAAAACTGGTAAGGTATGTTCCGACTTTTTGCCGTACATGCGAGTTTGGGCAGATGTTCCTGATCTTCGGACGGCGCCCTTCGGAGCGCTTGAGTGCCCGCCGACCCCGTGCTGGAGAGCCGAGATGTTGAAGTACGTTGTTGCATGCGTCGTCGCGGCCGGATTGTGCTTAGCCGCCAATCAATCGCGCTCGTCCACGGAAACGCCGCGCGGCGCGCAGCCCGCGACGCGCCCGGCGTACACGCTTGACCAACTCGCATGGCTGGCCGGCCGCTGGGAGGGTGAGTTGTCGGGAGAGCGTATGGAGGAACATTGGTCCGCGGCCGAGGGCGGCCTGATGATGGGGATGTTTCGGCTGATGAGCCGTGATGGTCAGACACGGATGCTCGAACTGGAAACGCTGCGCCAGACGGCTACGGGGGTCGAGCTTCGGTTCCGGCACTTCGCGCCCGATCTCGAGCCGCGCGAGGAGAAGGGGCAAACGCCGACACTAATTTTGACTGAGCTGACGGAGCAGCGCGTGGTCTTTGAGCCGCCGCCCGCTGCTGAGCAACGCCCCGGTACGCCGCGCCGCCTCATCATGCTGCGCTCCACGCCCGACCTGTACCGGGTGCAGGTGATCGTCATGCGCGACGGCGAGGAAAAGCTGCTGTTCGAGGCGGAGCTGCGGCGGGTGAATGCGGTGTCGCCTGGTGCGGTGCGTGCGATTTTTAAGGGGCGTGCGGCAATCCGCGAGAATGGGCGATACTGGACTTGAACCAGTGACCTCTTGCATGTCGAGCAAGCGCTCTAGCCAACTGAGCTAATCGCCCGTGCGTTCCCATAAGGGATGATCGTCGCTTAGGCGGAAGCTGTCAAGCGGTTCCCGTGACGCGCGGCGGCGTTTGATTTGCGTTCGTTGCCTACGATTTGAACACTTCCTGAGGAACCTGAAAACCCTGGCCTGTGAGCGGCCCTCGATGTCATCCAACGTCCCGAATAAACCGCCTGGCGTCCCCGACGGCCCGCCTCAAGCAGCCGCACCTTGGGTGCGCCTGCAATGTGACGGCGAAGAAGGGCCGACCTCGCGCACCGTCGCGGCCAGCGTCGTGCTTATCGGCAGCCGCCGCGACTGCGACCTGCCGGTCACGCATCCCAACGTCTCCAAGGTTCACTGCGCGCTGATCAACACCGGACGGGGCATCCTGGCACGCGACCTTATCAGCCGGTGTGGAACCTTCCTTAACGATCAACCCATCCGCACCGCGGTGCTGGACGCCGGCGGCGTTTTACGGCTGGGCTCGGTTGTTGTGGGCTTTGAGTTCCTTGCGCCGTCGGACGGGCAGGCCGGCCCTGCTCATGCGGCGCGCGACGACGGACCGGCCACCGTCGCCATCCGTGGCCAGATATTGCCGCTGGCCGACAATGCCCTGGTAATCGGCCGCCGCAACACGGCCGACGTGGTGGTCGACACGCCGGATACGTCACTGGCGCACGCCCTTCTTTTCTCGCTGAACGGGCGGCCGGCCATCCAGGACCTCGGCAGCCGATCGGGAACGTGGGTGGACGGCGAGCGCGTCGAATTAGCCTGGCTGTCGAACGGGGCGGAGATCGGGGTCGGTGGCGAACGATTCACGGTATGTTGGGAGGAAGGCGCCGTCGAGGAGGAGAGTGCCGTCGCCGCGGAGCAGCAGGCACAGGCGGGAGGCGGAAAGACCGCTTCCCCCGCGGCGCCGTCTGTCGGTCAGCCACCAGCACTAGAGAACGCTCCGGCCACGCTCGATGAACTGGAGCAAATGGTTGCGGCCGTTCATAGCCATCTGGCGGCGGCGCGCGGCAGGCTGGACGAACGTTCCCGTGAGTTGGACGAACTGGCGGCGCGGGTCGAAGCCGAAAAGGCTGAGGCGCAATCCCGCGCGGCTGGGCTGGCGGAACGAGAGGCCGAGGTTACGGCGCGGCAGGCACAACTCAGCCAGGCCGAGCAGGAGCTGGCGCAACGCCGCGCAGAACTGGAAGAGCAGGCGCGGCAGGTGTCTGAAGAGCGGTCGGCGCTGCAAGCGCAGCGCGCCGAAGTAGAAACGCTTATTGCCCAAGTGAATGATGGCCGCAATGCAATGGAAGCCGAGCGTGCGGCGCTGGTGCAACAACGATCCGAATTCGATCAAGCCCGTGCGGCATTCGAGCGCGACCAGCGAGCAGTCAATGAGGCCCGCGAAGCCTGTCGGAAAATGGAAGAGGAATTGCAGGCGCGCGCGGCCGAGATGACCGGGCAAGCTGCCCAGCTTGAACAACAGCGTGCGGAGCTAGCGGTGAGGCAGTCGGAGCTGGAGGCTACGCAGGCCGCACAAACTGACTGGGCCGAGCAGTTGAAAGAACTGGAAGCGCGGTTGGGGGCGCGCGAAGCATCGCTGAAAGCCGAGCTTAACGAGCTGCTGGGACGTGAAACGGCGCTGACCAAGCGCGCGGCGGAGCTGGAGGCGCGCGAGGCCGCGATTGCCGCACAAGAAGCCCAGAATGCTGACGTTGATCACCGCATCCGCGAATTCAAGACCGCCTTGATGCGCGCAGGCGAGTTGTTCTCCCGCGCTGTCCCAGACTCAGCCGCGCCAGTCTCTCGCGCGGTCAACGCGGAAAAAGAACCCGCATTGAGCCCGGATAATCCGGAACGTCGCGGCGGGGATGGAACGCGTGCTGGAGAAGCCACCGGACAGACGATGAGCGCGGGGAACCCCGCGACCGGCGCCCCAGCGGGTTCAAACGAATTGGATGATCTGCCGGCGCCGATCGTCGATAAGCCCCTATTCTCCGCGGACGCAGTGCCCGCTGACTGGCCACCGAAGCTTCGTGAGCGGTTTCGGGTGCTTCGGCGCGTGAGCCGCAAGAGTGACGCAGAGCTGGCCGAGCAGGTGTGGGCAGAGCGCGAGCGCGTGCTAGCTGCGCCTCCGCAGCCGAGCGGGCAGGGGAAGCGCAAGCGGCGCTTTTGGGGGAATTAAGGCCGGTGCAGTGAGCCTCCTGGTGATTGCTCACGCAAAACGTTGCAAGCGAACCTCACGAAACCGCTCCCATTTGCATTCACACTTTTGAGCTACGTGTCCGCCGGCTCTGCGATTGGCCTGCTGCCATTGCCGCAGTGGGCGAGTGACTAAAGCCGACTGACAGTGTCGGAAAACACTATGCCAGAAACGAGCGGAAATTTGGCGTTTTGCGCCCGTTTGTATCGGATTTTTTTGCTTTTCTCCGCTAATACTGTAGAATTTAGATAGCCTTTAGCGTATTGCCCGCGGTCGGACCGGCAGTGCCGATCAGCAGAGGTCATCGAGGTCGGCCGCGTTCGTTAGGCCGGCATTCCGCGGGATCATTAGGTTTCAACTCGAAGGCACTTTGGAGGAGCTGGGTGTCCGCCAATGAGCAGGACGTTTGGTTTTGACACTTTAGCCAACCTTCTGAGCGGCGGCGACTGCCCACCCGGTAGTTCAGCCAGCGGGCTCAGTGCGTTCCAGTCCGGCAAGTTTCAAGGCGGGGTTGGGCATCGGCTGTCCTGATGCCCGCCCCCCTTGAAGCTAACCCTGCGCCAGGCGCGCAAAGGCGCAACGGCCCCGCTAATCTCGTCGGCGCAGCGCCCGGCTAACAGCCGGCCAGCGTCTAAGTCAGCCTTGCGCGGCGCCCGCGGCGGTTTGCGGGCCCTCAGTTTTGCCGCGCGCTGCGCACGTTGCCGATCACCATGAAGAAGGCCGGAATGAGCAGTGGGCGTACAAAGAAGGTATCGATCAGCACGCCCAATGCCAGGGCAAAGCCCAGTTGCTGAAGCAGTGAGAGCCGGCCCGCCCAAAGCGAACCAAGTGTGGCCGCCATGATGATTCCACAACTGCTGATGACAGGACCGGTGCGCACCACTGCCGCGCGTACCGCCCGTGCCCGAGCCTGCGACCGGACCTCCTCGCGTAAGCGCGCCACCAGGAAAATGTTGTAGTCCTGCCCCACTGCCATGACGATCACGAACAGAATCAAGCGGACTTTCCAATCCAGACCCGGCAAACCCATGGCGTGCACGAAGAACAAGCTGCTCAACGTCAGCGTCGCACCATACGTCAACAAAGTCGTCAGTACCATGAACGCAGTCAGCGCGACGTCACGCACGAGCACCAGCACGATTAGCGCAATCACCGCCGCCGCCAACACCACTACGCGGCGTTGATCCGCATCGGCAATGGTGCGCTCGTTGAGAATGTACGCGCTCGGGCCGGCCAACATGACGCGCGGCCGGCCTGCCTGCGGCGGCAGCGCTTCCATGCTTACTTTTCGCGCCACCGCCGCGGCCCGCTCGACCGCTTGAAGCGTCTGCGGCGCAAACGGCGCGTCATTCGGCAGCATTTCAATTCGCATGACCGTTGACCCGTCCGCGGCTTGTGACACGTAATAGGGGCGTGCGAGCGATTGCACCGCAGATGGTAACTGCCCGCCGGGGGCGGCCGGCGAAGTCAGCGAGTACACTTCGGCCACTCCGGGTATAGTCTGGACTGCGGCCGTAACGCGCGCACTCAGGCTTTCCCATTCAGCCTCAAGACCCGGG
>ERZ795052.3803-NODE-3803-length-16203-cov-38.597288_pt1 | contig 16203 bp, 8 predicted proteins | sample MGYA00375136_ERZ795052 | MGnify/ENA primary metagenome ERZ795052 (study PRJEB30181, sample SAMN05720156) | activated sludge metagenome | isolation source: Anaerobic digester | place: Japan | collected 2015-05-26 ... | reverse complement strand
TTATTTCATTATCATCGCACATAGTAACATCAGCGCCATTCTCTACAGTAATCATGTTTTCACTATCGTTGATCTCACAGCACTGTAGATAGCCGCTGCTGCCACTCCTGAATTCGATTCCATACCAGCTTCCTGATGAAGCCTGGAAAATGATAGGGGCGGCAGAAGTACCTTCAGCAGACAAGGTACCGTACACCCTTATAGAAGCGTTATCTTCAAGATAGAGTTGTGTCCCTTCTAATACTTCTAATGCGTGACCACTTGCCATCGTAACATCCCCTAATACATTCATGTTTCCGAACCAGGTTTCATCCGAAGAAAATGTTCCGCCCGTAACTGCCGTATAAGGTAGATAATTGTGCTTCGTAACTGTAATATAAAGTGGTCGAACAGAAGTAGTAAACGTATAACTTTGAACATTTGGTACAGTGAAATGGTAGCTACTTCCGGCATTGCTGCTGCTGACACAAATATCGCAGCCGATAATGCCGGCATTGACGGTAATACTATTGGTATTGTCGGTAACCGATACAGTTGAAAATTCTGAAGGTTCATCGGTCCAGATTTCCATCGAAGGGTCACCGAAATAATGGAAAATTCGAAAAGTTAGCTCATTATAGACCCAGGGATCTTCCCATGTTTCCTCCATTCTCAATTTACCCTGGTTTATCACATGTCCCATTTTATATATAGGGTTTTGGGAAGTGACAGTAGGATCGGAATTGTGCGGAAAACTAGGCACCAAACCGGGCCAGATGGCATCAACCATACCTTCAGAAAAAGCGTCATTATACCCACTATACGAACCTTGTGTTGCCCCTATTATACCCACACAACCACCGTTTTCATGTCTTAAAAACGCCTCACAAAAACAATCATATTGGAAAGCACCAGTCCAACAATTGATTGAGAAAACTACAGGGTGTTTTTCCCCATTTGTAAGGTTATTGATATGTGTAGTTGAATAGTAGGGAGAACCCCAGTTTTGGATCGCACCATGATCTCGATGTAAAACCAAAAAACAGCCACTGTTGATTGCAGTTGAAATCTGAGCGGCATCGCCATCCCAGGCATAATTGGGTTTTTGCAGATAATCGGGAATTTCTTCGCCCCAACTATATGTACCATTATTCCAATAAATTGGGTCAACATTTTGATTTTCCAGACAATAGCACATCTCAAAATCATAACCCAAATTGTTAAGGTACACACGCTGTTCCTCGGATGTTTGGGCAAACCTGCGGTCAGCATAATCATCATAATCTCGATCTTGAAAAAGTCCAGCGGATAATCCGTTGTTATAAAAACTGGCATCGTTTGGCGGAACAGTTTCGTACCTGATAATTTTATCTACCACTTTATTTGCATTTGCGGCAGAAGCCACCGAAATACGCCCATAGGCCATTTCAGGGTAAATATCATTATCTCCATCCATGCACACATATCGTAAGTCTGAGACGGTACTTCCGGGATAACGTTCACTCGCAACATAATCGTCATCTCCCAAAAGAATAAGGTATTCAGGCTTTGGCGTCAAATTTTGATATGTATCATGTACATATTGTTTAATGTCACCACTGGTGCTTCCAATCTGGGCGGTTGTTTTAACGATTGCCTTATACCCTTTGCGTGTATTCCATTCCGCCAATTTATTTGCCGCATCAGAAAAATCAGAATGAGTGACTATTATCATCGTCGTATCAACATCATCACTTGACATCGTTTTATTAAGCGCTTTTGGAGTTTTGGCATTGTCACCATTGATGGCAAAATTACTGAACACTTTGGCAAAGTTATCTGAATACTGATTTGCATCACTGAAACCGGAGCCACCAACAAATGTAACCTCGACTTCTATTCGAGAATAAACTCTTAACTCTTTTTTAGCAGGATTATATTGAACTGGACAGAACCTGATATAAGTAAAATGAAACCCACGCATAATTCTAATGTTACCGGCAGAGACCACATCTTCCGGATAGAATATATCCGTGTTATAAAACTCCTCAACCAGCACAAGTCGAGGTTCTTCTTCAATACTGTCTTTTGCGGGCTCTAAGGCAGGATGGATCAGGTAGTCTTTAAAGCTTTTGTATTCAGACCGGATGATTTCAATCTGAACTCTAGCACCAACTGGAACAGCTATTGGATAATTTCTCGTTGGAAGCGCAGGTTTACCAACATCACCAAGCTTACCAAATCCCGGGATGTTTATAAGTTGATAACAAGTTCCATCAACCTCTCTATCTGAGATCAAAACGCCATGAAATGTGTAATCAATAGAAAGGCCACTTGAACCATTATCTTCAAAAACCATTTCAGGTAACGAATCTTCAGTTTTTCCATCCAAAGTCAACCAGGTGGTTTGAGCAATTCCCAGGTTGCAAAGAACAAACAAAAACAAGATAGAAAATACCTTCTTCATAACACACCTCCTTTTATTGGAAATGTCAACTTATTCATTTTATAATGACCTCCGTCGTCTTAAAAATGCGGAGTGCCCCTCGGATTCGTAATTCCATCGACATTGATACAGCTCTCTGAAGTAGTCGTAAGAATCCCGTCCCCAACTTCATCAACGGGCGTGCCGAGAGATGTATCTATTTTGTCTGGATAAATATGAATATAATTTCCATCGAGAAATCCGCCCCCAGCTACAGCATAATCTGAAGAATAAATGTAGAAGTCATTTTCGAAAAGTCTTGGATTAGAAGATTCGAAACAGGCAACACAGATGCCATAATCGGGAGCGGTGAGTGTTGAATACTCAATAAGAGGTGAAGAGTTGTTGACACAGCTAATTATTCTGCCTCCAGATTCAATAGCGGGGACATAATATGGAAATACACAATGGCTAAAAGTAGGCGATGAATTATCGCATAAAATAACATATTCCATGCCAAAGTATTTTTCAAAAATACAATAATCCAGGCGGGCATTGCTTTCACAAGAATCGAAACTCAAACCACACCAATAATCTTGATAGCCTATCACAGAAGTATCCAACCAAGCTGTAAATCTAATTGAGTCGGTTTCTGTACCAACAGCCGACAATTCACCCTTTACGATTAGTGTGCACCCTGTCTTGAATTTCACGGTGACTCCCGGTTCAATAACGAGTTTCTTTCCTTCCTCAACAATGAATGTATCCATGACATATGGGCTGTTTTCTTTTGTCCAGGTAGTTATAGTAGTATCAGTATCGCTATTATAACTTGTCGTATTATCACAGTTCAGGGCGGTTAACAGTAGAATAAAGCATGAAATTAGAAATAATGGTAAAACAATTTTAATTGATATCATGATTCATTTCCTCTCTTTTTGGGATTGACTAAAACTATACAAATAGTCTTCATTACTTGTTGCCTGATACCGCTTTCAATTCTGCTACCTCGGCTTGCAGTTCCTGTACTGCCGCCAATAAGGCTATCGTTAATTCCTGGTAGTTGATTGCTTTGGTAGTTACAATTTCCGACTTTTCATTTACTTCCCCATTTTCATCTTCAATCGGTTGAGAAACATCAATTACCACTTCGGGAAATATCTTCTCTACCTCCTGGGCTATAAGACCGAAATGCTCCCCACCTTTTGTATTCAAAGCCGGTAATCTTTTCCCTTGTAGTTCATTCTCAGTTAAAAACTGAAAGCGAACCGGCCTTAATTGCCCGATCTTTGAAAGCATATCTGCTCCAATTAATGGGCTTATGTTCTTTTTTAGTCTTTCATCTGAAGACTGATAAGTTCCAGTAGTATAGACATTTCCGGCAAAATACCCCGCCCAGTTATAACCACCACCTGTAGCATATCCATAGATTCCATAATTGGTATATCCCGGAGAACTAGCACGACCTTGTATTCCATAATTATAAATCGCTCCTGCCGCTCCATTACTTTGGACATATAAACCTGTAAGGAGACCGGCCCCACTATAATTATTGATACGAAGTCGATAGGATGAGGAAGGGGAAGTGCCTATTGCGGCATATCCATTAATAGTAGCATTACCGCCAAATGTCGCATGACCTGAATTGTTAATTGTTATCTGCGCTAACAGAGACGAAGAAATGAAAAGCATCAAACAAAATGTGAGTTTCTTAAACATGATAACCTCCTTATATTTATTGAAAATTGAATCTCTCCTCTGCTCATATATACTATTTCATCAGAACCATTTTCTGTGATTTGGTAAAATTACCGGCTTTCATCTGGCAGATATAAATTCCGCTGGGGACCGGATTCCCAGAATGATCAGTCCCATTCCAAGTAATGGATTGGTACCCAGCCGGTTGAGTCTCGTTCACAAGTGTGATTATTTCTTTGCCAAGTAGATTGTAAACTTTAATCGTAACTTTTGTCTCCTCTTTCAAACAATATTTAATGGCGGTAGTAGGATTGAAGGGATTGGGATAGTTTTGAGATAGACTGTAGTTTGCCTGTAGGTTATTTTGCTCAGTTTGAGCGCCGTCTTCACTGGTGTTTTCGTCATTTTCAACAATTTCATAACTATTTTGATTGGAATACGAGGCGACCTGTGCCGTTCCACTACTAAGGGATGCATCAACATACGCATAGAATTCACCACCTAACTCCACGGTAAAACCAGGCTGTAAAGTTACTTCATTATCATCGCACATAGTAACGTCAGCACCACTCTCAACAGTAATCATGTTTTCACTATCGTTTATCTCACAGCACTGTAGATAGCCGCTGCTGCCGTTATTAAAGTATATTCCGTACCAGTCATTTGGTGCTGAAGTTACTGATTGTAAAACAGCAGGATTAGCAGAATTGCCCATTACGCAAAGCTCTCCGCTTACCGTAAGGTTAGTCCCAGTAGAGAAATTAACATTGACCACTGGCGCAATTATTAAACTAATCCCGGAAGGGACGATTATGTTCCCAGTGACATTAACAGTTCCATACCAGACTTCATTATGTGAGAGTGTTCCAGAAGTGGTTGGTGAGTATAACAATTCATGAGAAGAGAAATGATTGGTAATGAGATCCAGATGTGCGCCATTATATATATTTATGTCAGCCATCGCAAACGCAGACGCTGCGTCACGTAGCTCGGGTGATGAACCCCATATATAATGGCTTTCAAGAAATAGTATATCTGTAATATCCCGGCCAATATCTCCCCATATCTCCATTAAAGCTGAAGACCAAATTTGACCATCGTCATGATGCCAATCAATGTGAATTGGAAGATCTGAATATTTTAAATCTTTATCACATCTGCGAGCAGGCCAAAATATCCCAGTTCCACTACTTGTAATCCCAGCATCCCAAATAAATAACTGTCCCCATTCGAATCCGGATAAAGAACGAGAATAAGAAGCCGCCCAGTAATCCGAACAGCCTTCTTGTAAAGAGTATGTCTCGCCTGAATATGACATCCCTCCGGGAACAAAATTTTCTTGAAAAGAATGAGCATGTTCATGCCAGATTACATCTGCATCCTCCGCATCGTCTACATTTCCTTCGCCAAAAGCAACGTAATTTAAAACAGGATCGTAATGAGAATTGTCATCGCCACTTAACCCATGAGGATCAGCTTTGAATTGTAGTTGTTCAGGTTCATTATATCCAAGTTCAATAAGTCTTCTTGTCGATTTATCTATATGGTAATAAACCATTACAGCCTCGAATTCTTGCTGACTGCGGGGGTAATTAAAATCGCTTGAATCAGACAATTCAGGGAAAATATCACTAGGAGTTTCTTCGTCCGAAAGAACACAATATGGCCCATTTAGTTTGTATTTCCTACTGTTAGTATCGAAAGTAATATCTTTTAGTGTAACTGAAATTCTCTCTGCATTCAACTCAGATATATCATTGTCATTATTATCTACATAGGGCGAGCCGTAGTAAGCATCCGCAGTTGTTAATGGATCTGGATTCCAAACCATGCCCCGTCCATTTGTCGTTCTATACATCATCCTGTCTTTCACGTGAATAATACGCCTATCGTTTGCATTGACAAATACTTCCCAGGAACCAAATGGTTGCGAAGCAGGAATATTAATTCGCCAGGACAGTTCAGCGCCCCGGTCCTTACTTTCAAAAATCATTAGTTCTGCTTTTTCTTTACCACGCATTTTTCCTGTAACGTTTAGGTAGTCTTTTGCAATTGAAATTGCCTCTGAACTATAAACTGACGGCAAGGTACTTTTCATAGACAAACCTGGCCGATAGTTATTGGTTGCGAATGTTACCGTTCCCTGCTTATCAATAGTAACAGACCCCCTCGAGTCATAGACTGGAATATCCTGTATATACTGTTGGTAATAAACATGCGATCCGCCTGGAGTATTTTTGACATCTGTCACTTTTATCGTATTCAATTCCTCATCAATCCCAAATTGTTCTTTTTTGGCCTTCAGATAGCCGAGAGCAATATCTCTGGCATCTCCAGTTAAACCGCTAAAATTTTCATAATAAACAAACCTGGTTATCACCCTTTCTTCTCCAATTTTTCCATTGGGTTTAATTGGATTTCGCTCGACTTTCAAATTATCAATTTCCAGCACTTTATTCTTTTCGTATGGTCGCTGAGCAAATGTTGGTAAAGTAAATACTACCAAAAAGTATACCGTGATCCATGTAATTGTCTTCATCTTTTACTTCCTATTTTAGATTAGAAATAGTTATCTCTGCCGAATAATCACTTGCAGTATACAAACTATCCTTATGCGGATATGGTAACACATTAATTAGTGATATGTTGTAATTGTTGATTGTTGTATCTGTTCTAAAACCATAATATGTATTTAAGGTAAATTCAATTTCTTCTACTTTATTAAAAATAAATAACAGTTCGGCATTTCCTTCCCATTTGCATTCAGTTCCTATTGCACATCGAGAATCTGTTATCAATGAATCAAAAGTAATCCAAATATCTTCATCATAGTTAAATAAAGTATCTTGATATACTATTTTCAAAGTATCATTGAAAAATAAGTTGTTGATTTTCCCCGAAGATACAATGTCATTATTCCCACAACTTAAAATATTTAAAATAATGACTACACATATAGATATAATAAACAAATACTTGCTCATTTTTCTCTCCTTTTATAGATCAAATTAATAGAATGAAAATATGCATATTATTTTACTTCATCAGAACCATCTTCTGTGACTTCGTATAATCCCCGGCTATTATCCGGCAGATATAGATCCCGCTCGGCACTGAATTGCCAAAACGATCGGCCCCATTCCAGATAACCGACTGGTATCCGACTGGTTGAATTTCATTGACTAAAGTCGCTATCTCTTTACCAAGTAGATTGTAAATCTTAATCGTAACTTTTGCTTCTTCTTTCAAACCATATTTAAAGGTGGTGGTAGGATTGAAAGGATTGGGATAGTTTGGAGATAGACTGTAGTTTGCCGGTAGGTTATTTTGCTCAGTTTGAGTGCCGTCTTCACTGGTGTTTTCGTCATTTTCAACAATCTCATAATTATTTTGCTTGGAATACGAGGCGACCTGTGCCAATCCACCGCTAAGTGATGCATCAACGTATGCATAGAATTCACCACCTAACTCCACGGTAAAACCAGGCTGTAAAGTTATTTCATTATCATCGCACATAGTAACATCAGCACCACTTTCTCCAGTAATCATGTTTTCACTATCGTTTATCTCACAGCATCGTAAATAGCCGCAGCTGCCATTGCTGAATTCGATTCCATACCATTGAATAGCTTCAGGCTTAAAGATAACAGGATTGGAAGAAGTGCCAAGAGCAGAAAGTTCACCCGCGATAGACAGTACTTTATCCATATCGAATTTACATTCTGTGCCTGAATTAACATTTAATATAACGTCACAATTAACATCGAAGTCAATTGCTAAGTTCTCTTCGCCATACCACTCAATCTTTGATGAATCGTAATAGGTATGATGCATTTCATCCCAGGAAGCATATCTGGTAAATTCTAACAGTCCGGAGATGCCATCATACTCTGGATCATAACGTCCTCCTTTACCATCATCGCCTCTATACGCAGTGTCATATTGAAAATAAATAGAAAGACCCTTAGCCCAATTAAAAGAGGAAGTATTAAAATTATCAAATATCGTTGTATTAATAGCATTTTTAACGCTATCAGCAGTTGATTTTAAATCGGTAGGAATTGATTTTTGTGAAAGATAGTTACAAAAATTAAATATGTCAAAATAAGTTGCCCATTCAGTGTAATCAGGTTCAGTATATTGGCTAAAGCCACAGAAATATTCACCGGTTCCGCCGAAAAAAACGCATGTACTATTTTTATGGCAATCAACCACAGCAGATTTTATCTGGGAAGAATAATTATAAAGATTACTACACATAAGGTGTCCCAGCTGATTCAGTTTTGGAACAAGAGTGTCACCGATTCTATTAATTCGGAATGCAGAAAGAGTTACGGCATTCGAGGAATATGTTTTATAATAATCTATAATGTGGGAAGCCATCGTTTCCGATGACATCGTAGGATCAGTAGATAGTTCGGACAGGTAAGTATATTCCCAGCCGTCACCCGGTTCCTCTTCTTGTGATGCTACTCCGATATTTACATAACCAACGAATTGATACCATACCTCGACATCCGCCATCAAGCAAGCATCCATACCCAATAGATCAATTTGCGTTTGTCCGGTATTATTATAGATATTAATAATGGCAGTCCTAAGTTCATTCATTCTTAACCTGTCAAAATTACTACTCCAATCTTCGCATATTCCCTTAAAAGGGCCTCTTAAGCGATCATCATTCTCGCCATTAGATGTTCTTTTGGCGAGCGCTCCCGATCCGTGATTCCAGAGGATAACCGCAATCTTGTTAGAAGGATATTCTTCAATAGCCCAGGTAACGAACTTTTCAAATACCACGCCATCGCCTGTATTTAATTCATCGCCCCAGGAAGGGTCAACATCACTCAGCGGTATAGTGGGAGAAGTAATAATTTCAGGATAAAGATCAGCTTCTACCTCATAAATATAAGTACTCTGATTCCCCCAATAATAATTCCATCTATCAAATAATGCAATAACGTAGGCGTCGTTAACATTCCGTAAACCATTTTCCATCTCATTTATATCCTCTGCACCGCAACCGTCTAAATTGTTATCTGCGGCAACATAGACAATGATTGTCCATTCTCTTTGGGTATGAGCTGCTCTAACGGTGGATCTACCACCTATATTAAATAAGAATATAAGAACGAATGCAAATATAATTTTTGCCTTTTTCCTAAAAATGATTTTATTCATCATCACTTACTCCTTTTTAGTTTAACTAATAATCTATCAGGGTATCTGATGGCATAATGTTGCTTACGTAAATATACCAACATCCAAGTAAAGTTGAACGGTACATCCGCTGAACTCTATGAATTGTCCAGATGAGAGCAATGCAATAATCTTCGGATTTGGCGGGAATATTACATAGGTCAATATAACTTCCGGTAATCGTGTAGAAAGGTCCGCTTTTCATTTGACCTAAAAAATCTAAACTATAGAAATCACCTGCCTCATAGTGTCTTCCAATTACAATTATCGTATCGGGAATTGAAAATTGACTGTCAGGCATGTTCGCATTGATCTGCAATTCCTCCTGAAGACTGTCTATTTTCGGTATAATTAGGGTGCTATCACCGGAACTATCCAGCCGCTTTTGCCAATCAGCGATTTCTAGCTCTATGCCACTGATTTTAGCTAACCTGAGTTCTCTTTTAAGAGAGTCAACACCTTCCGGGAAAGAACGGGAAAGGGTTATATTCTTCTCAATAGCCGTATCATTTGAACTAACTGTAAAACCATCCTCAAAAAACAGCTCAAAATCCTGTCTGCCAGCATAGATTGCAAAAGTGTAATCCGTATCAGTAGTCACTTTATTCAGTGTGCTTCGCTGAGAATGAACTGTATTTCCTGTTGTTTGACCATTTCCTCCCCCATCTAATAAAAGCATCTTCTTTGTGTTTGTGAAATTTGCTGTTTCAATCCTGTAGAGATATACCCCTGCGGAAACCTTATTACCCATCCGATTCGTTCCATCCCATTGCACCTGTGAAAGACCTTGTGGATAGGTTTTATCTGTCAAGACCTTTACGAGTTGCCCCCTAATATCAAAAACAGAAAGTTTTACATGGTCTAGTTGGGGTAGTTCAAATTTTATTACAGTACCGGGATTGAAGGGATTAGGATAGTTTTGATATAGTTTAAATCCCTCTGGTATTGACTCTGAATTATCATCAATACCAGTCTCTTTCAGAGTTAAGTCTACCGAGTAATTTCCAAAAGAATCTGTCTGGACAAAATGAATATTTTCAGTATAATCAGTTTCAAGATAAACAAAATTAATATTCACGCCGGAAACTGGATTTCTATCTTCGTCAGTCACTTGTCCAAAGATCGTAATAATATCATCTTCGGCCAATACACGTTTTGGAAGTATCGTCCCAATAAATGTAAAGATAGCCAAAGAAAAAACAATCATTAAATGAATGATCTTCATGGTTTCCTCCATTCAAACAAAATTACTTAATAGTGTTAAAAGATTAAGATAATTTCTTGGAATATTATTGTCAAATATCATACTCTTCTTTTAAATGCCTACTAAAACTGGATAAATTGGTATTTATTACTTGTTGCCTGATACCGCTTTCAATTCTGCTACCTCGGCTTGCAATTCCTGTACTGCCGCCAATAAGGCTATCGTCAATTCCTGGTAGTTGATTGCTTTGGTAGTTACAATTTCCGACTTTTCATTTACTTCCCCATTTTCATCTTCAATCGGTTGAGAAACATCAATTACCACTTCGGGAAATATCTTCTCTACCTCCTGGGCTATAAGACCGAAATGCTCCCCACCTTTTGTATTCAAAGCCGGTAATCTTTTCCCTTGTAGTTCATTCTCAGTTAAAAACTGAAAGCGAACCGGCCTTAATTGCCCGATCTTTGAAAGCATATCTGCTCCAATTAATGGGCTTATGTTCTTTTTTAGTCTTTCATCTGAAGACTGATAAGTTCCAGTAGTATAGACATTTCCGGCAAAATACCCCGCCCAGTTATAACCACCACCTGTAGCATATCCATAGATTCCATAATTGGTATATCCCGGAGAACTAGCACGACCTTGTATTCCATAATTATAAATCGCTCCTGCCGCTCCATTACTTTGGACATATAAACCTGTAAGGAGACCGGCCCCACTATAATTATTGATACGAAGTCGATAGGATGAGGAAGGGGAAGTGCCTATTGCGGCATATCCATTAATAGTAGCATTACCGCCAAATGTCGCATGACCTGAATTGTTAATTGTTATCTGCGCTAACAGAGACGAAGAAATGAAAAGCATCAAACAAAATGTGAGTTTCTTAAACATGATAACCTCCTCCTAATTATTTGTTTAATATTCCATATGTTTTAGTGTTATAAACCTTAAAAGGAATCCTACCACTGCTCCTAAAGTTGCCATAATTTGATTTGTTCCGATTGACCGGAATATTGTTTCTTTGGAAATCTGAATCTCGAGACAACTCCATTCCTTTCCTCCAATCCTTCTCTTCTGAGCTAGAAATAAAAAATCATACGGTTTTCCGCTTTTCTGGTTTCATCGAAGACTCTTCTTGCTTCTAGTATAATCTATATGATGGGGGGGTAAAATCAAGAGTTTTTTTAAAAAATTTTCCAATATTTTTATAGTATCACAACTTTCAGTCCATTATTATTAATGACGTGACTAATTTAAAAGTAAGTTAATCGGTTTATGTCACAGTGAATTTATCGAGGGAACGCTTTTTGATATTCTTTTATGTTTTAAATATCAATTATTTTAACCTGCTAAAATCTCTATAAAAATCATTTATTCAGGATCCGCAATTTTTCCGCTTCTACTCTGCCCTTTTCTTCATTGACCAAACAGAGTAAAATTGCCCCAACCAGAAATAATATTCCAATCGAACCAATTCCAATCCGCGAAGCCAAATCAGCCGAAAATCCGGCGCGGCGAGCCAATAGACCCACAGTCGCGATTAGAAACGGCCCAAAAATTACCGAGAACTTACCAATCATATTGAAAAAACCATAGAATTCGGCACTCTGTTCTTTGGGTATTAACCGTAAATAAAACGAACGACTAAGAGCCTGAATACCACCCTGAACACATCCGATTACAATTGCCAGAATATAAAATTCTCTCACATCTTTCATTAAAACGCTATAGGCCGTTACTCCCAGATAGACGGCAATTGTCGCAAAAATTACTTTCTTTGGATTCCATTTTTCAGCTAATTTACCAAACACCAAGGCCGCCGGAAAACCAACAAACTGAACAATCAATAAAGCTACAATTAATGAACTCGACGGAAATCCAATTGACAAACCATAATCTACCGCCATTCGGATAATCGTATCAACGCCGTCAATATATAACCAGTAGGCTACTAAAAAAATCATTACAACTTTGAGATGGCGCACTTGCTGGAAGGTTTGGCTCAATTGCTTGAATCCCTGACGGATATACGTAGAACGTCTATTCGGTTTCGGCTCCCGGCGTTTTTCTTTGACATATAGAATCAGCGGAATAGTGAAAATTCCCCACCAGAGCCCCACCGATAAAAAACTCACCCGAATCGGAAGATTCTCTTGGGCTGGAGTAAGATAATCGGTTGTAATCGTAATCCGCCCACAGTGATTGGAAAGTCCCTCCACTCCCTCAATCCGCTGATCGCGAAATGATTGATAAGTAATCGGATTTCTAATGATAATTCCAGCGGAATCTCCCGGACTCAATTTTTGGTTCAGATTGCCAATCAAATATTCATTCTTACTATGATTTTTAGCGACGATCTCACCCGATTTAAATTGACCGAAACTAATCGCAGACACTATCAAGTCCTGATCAACTTCAGGTGGAACAGGCACACTGATCCAGACTGAATCATCAGAATGATAATCAACTATCGTGATGGGTAATTTAATTTCACTGGTGACAACCGCTTTACCGATGGAATGCTTCTTGGGAATCGAAAAATCCTTACCTGGTTCGATCTGGATAACCGTAGCATTTTGAGTGAGAGCTTGATAGACATTTGCCTGTTGCTCAACCGGAAATCCAAAAGTCGCCGGACTAAGATACCACAAAACATTAATGAGAAATAATAATCCACCTCCCAGATAACCCAGCGCATAGCCTTTGGCAGACACATAATCAATTTTATGAGGCGGGGCAACCTCCGGCAATAAACTATCGTAAAAGGTATTCGCACCGGCAAAACCCAGCGACCCAGCCACATAGAAAATAACCGCCCACAACCATTGCCCATAGTCAACCATAAAAAGACAGGTCGTCGTCAGAACACCCAGATAAGCAAAAAATATCAAAAAGCGTTTCTTCGATGAACTCCGATCGGCAATTGCTCCCAGAATTGGCGACAATAGAGCTACAATTAGCGAACCAATCGAGTTAGCGTATCCTAACATCGCGGTACTGACATTCACATCTGTACCGGCACTCCAATAACCTTTGAAAAACACCGGGAAGAACCCAGCCATTACCGTCGTGGCAAAAGCCGAATTAGCCCAATCATACATCGCCCAGGCAAAAACTTGCTTGTCTTTAATTAATGACACTGTTACTCATTATTATATTTTAATTTATTTCTATTCATTGCGATTCAATTGCTAATTTTGCGTCGTAATTTTCTCAACCTTAACCTTTTTACCAATGACCAATGACCATTTTCTGCCTTCGCCTCTTTCAGAATAAAAATCCTATATCAATATACAGCTGACTGCCGGACTCCTCATTAAAAGCCATTTCAGCATAGACAATAAAATTCTCATTCCAACCGATATGAACTCCGCCGCCTTTTCCAGTATGCAAATTGGTAAAACCACTTTTTAAATCATTTTCATCCCAGACCCGCCCGAAATCGAAAAAAGCATTAGCCGTCAGGTAAAAATCCTGACCAGCGAACTGAAATTCATAAAAACGGTAGCGCAATTCCATATTAATAATAAACTTGGCTGAGCCAACATAGCGGTTTTTATAAGCGCCGCGAATCGAACGATAACCACCAACGCCTTCATCAATACGGAATGAACCACCTAATGGATAATACAACAGAAGAGGCGCCTCGCCAAATATATTCTCAACTATAATTCGATTCGCATATACCAGATTCTTATGAAGTGTAAAATAACGGCGATCAGTCAGCGTCAATCTTAAAAAATCATTATCACTGCCAATTAGACCGGTGTACCATTCGCCCACAATATCCGTCCAGACTCCGCGATTCGGCGCCGGTTCATTATCCCGCGAATCGTAAACCAACCCGAATTTGAGGTAATCGTTAAACGACTTATCAGTATCCCGTTTTTTTAGGATTCCAACGTTAAGGTCTTCTTCAAATTTGGTGGGAATTCCGCCGTTATCATTTGCGCCACAACCTAGCTGGTAAAATCCCAGTCCACCCAATACTGAAATGAGCGGCCGCCCATCCTCCCGATATTTCAAAGCTTTCAAAATATTAGTATAAAAAATGATTTGCTCGGAATTAAAAGTATAGTAATGCTTGCCGTGCAAGGAATCAAGACTATTGCCATCCTCATCAACTTCGATATAACTGGGATCGAATTCCGAATCGTTGCCCAATCCATAATAGGGCTGGAATTTTTCTTTTTTATAACGGGTTCGGACGCTTATTCTGAAACCATTACCCAAAATATAGGGCGAATCGAAAAAGATGGTGTGGTCCTGTTTTCCACCGGTCGTGAAGAAAATTTGGTTATCAATTTTAAAATAGTAAGGCGAATAGCCACCTTTGGCATAATTGAAAATATCAAAGATCATTCCGTAACCAAATCCCTCATCGGCGTTGTAATTGATAGCCGGAACGCCACCCCAACCCCAACCGGTGCGCTCCTTAGCCATTGTCCCTTCGATGGAAATTAGCGATATTAGTGCTACTATTAATAATAAGTCTCGCTTCATTTTAACCTCAAAATATAAATAGGAGAAGCCGTAACGACTTCTCCTATTTATCAATTAATCCTGGCATAATTTTACAGCTTTACCTGAACGCCGAAAGCTACGAGATAATTAGTCTGATTGTACTTTTCAATTCCGCTGGCATTCTCAGCCTCAAAATAGAAGGCATCCAGCGCACCTACATTGAGCTTTACTTTCGGTGAAATTTGATACTCAACACCACCGCCTATTGTAAATGCATCGAGATTAAAGTCCATATCGGACTGCGATTCCGGTTTTGCACCCATTATACTATATTGTCCACCGAGACTGACTTTTAATTTTTCGGTTAAAGCATATTCAGCACCCAACCCAAATTCCGTCGTATTGTCAAAGTTTCTCTCATCGCCATCCCAGTCAACGGCACCGTTATTGTAATAATTAAAATCCATCATTAGTTTAATCTTTCCCATATTATAAGATACGCCAACGGCTAGCTGAGAAGGTATATCGGCTCCATATTTAGCGCTATCAGGGAAGAGACCGGTATCGTCTTTCTTCGTATCATTTTCCAGTTCCATCTTAGTGATGGTCTCATAACGAATACCGATATTCAAGTTTTCATTCGGGCTGATATTAATTCCAAAAATTCCCGCAACACCCGAACCACTCTGAGCGGCGTCAACTTCCTTGTCAGCTGTTTGAGCATCTAAATTGGTACCGTATGAAGTCATGGTGCCAGCAACTGTTGTATAAGCATTTTGAACTTGAGCCACAGTATAACCAGTTGGATTGATACCTGCGGCTATTAATCCACTTTCTAATTGCGCAACCTGTTCTTCTGTTAAATATCCTGCTGCCTTAGCATCTTGTAAAGTAATATTTGGCGCTTCAGCAACTAAAGTTGATAAACTATTTGCCGCGCCAGTCGCAGCTGTTGCAACCCCAAAAAAATAGGTTGAAGGTTTTTCCCAATTACCGGATCGTAAAACCTGAATATTCTTCAAATATCCGGTGTAGCTATTACTTGCCATTACGTAACGTGCGCCTCCAAAAACCGAAAATATCTCATTGATTTTATATGAAACACCACCCTGCACACCGTAGTAGATCGAAGAGCCTTCAAAGTTTATATCAAGCTTATAATCTGTAACCCCGGCACTTGCCAATGCAGTTTTCAGAGCCGAAACCGGAACTTCAAAGGAAGGCAAACCCTTCTCAAATTTGGCACTGCCGC
>ERZ795052.3782-NODE-3782-length-16246-cov-9.668458_pt1 | contig 16246 bp, 9 predicted proteins | sample MGYA00375136_ERZ795052 | MGnify/ENA primary metagenome ERZ795052 (study PRJEB30181, sample SAMN05720156) | activated sludge metagenome | isolation source: Anaerobic digester | place: Japan | collected 2015-05-26 ... | reverse complement strand
GGTTCAGATCAAAGCTCTCAAGGCATTTGTCCTCATCTGCGGCAAACAAATCAGCGAAAACGTCTTTGGTGTGCGCGGAACTGCTAAGACCCGCCGTTGAAGGGGCGGCCGCATCGCTCTTTTTTTGGTAGCAGCAAAATTTATATTTTTTGCCGCTGCCGCACATGCAGGGTTCATAAGGGTCTATCTGTCTCATGCTTGAACCTTTCTTATAGGCTTTGTTACGAGTTTCGATACCGATAGCGATCCCGATTGGGATAAAAAACTCCTAATTCCTAAATCCTAACTCCTAAATTCGTCATGTTTCTCCTCGAAGAGAGAAACATGACGGAAGGCTTCTCCGTCGAAAAGTCCTTTGTCCGTGAGCTTCAGGCTGGGGATGACCGAGAGCGAGAGGAAGGAGAGCGTCATGAAAGGCGCCGCGAGTGGTGAACCTAAAATCTTCGCGAGACGGTCACAATCCGAATACGCTCTGGCCACCTGTTCGGCAGGCTCGGTGGAGATCAGGCCAGCCAGCGGCAGCGGCAGGGAGGAGAGGATTTTACGGTTGCTGTCGGCCACAGCCAGGCCGCCGCTGTGGTGAACCACCTCGTTGATCGCGGCTGCCAAGGCATCGTCCGAGGCACCGATCGCAATCACATGGTGCGAGTCGTGCGCGACACTGGTGGCGAGCGCACCACGCCGCAAGCCGAACCCCTTGACCAAGCCGATCGCAGGAGCGGCGGGGACGTAACGGTTGCAGACAACGAGCTTTGCAAGGTCGCGTCCGGGATCGGCGACGACTGCGCCCTGATCCACGCTGGGCGTCTCCAGCAGGTGGGCGGTGGTGACTTCGCCGTCGCGAACGCCAATGACCCGCACACGGCACCCGGGCTGATCCGGGATGCGCAGTGCGTCGACATTGATAGGGCGTGCCGCGAAATTGTTTTCGACGCGCGGCTCACCAGCGGGCAGGAACGAGACGCCATCGCGGGCGACACATTGCCCACGCAACCGAACTTCGCGCGGCTGGAAGGTGCGCAGGTCGTCGACGATCTGAAAGTCCGCGCTGTCGCCGAGTTGAAGCAGACCGAGCGGGAGACGGTAGTGGCGCACGGGGTTGACGCAAGCCGCCTGCAGGATGGTCTGAAGGGCGAGCCCCTGCCGGAAGGCGGTGGCCGCAATGAAGTTGATATGGTCGCGTAGCAGATCGTCCGGATGCTTGTCATCGCTGCACAGCATGCAGAGGTCCGGGAAGCGCGGCAGCAGAGGCAGGAAGGACTCGAAGCGGCGCGCGGCCGAACCGTAGCGAACCAGAAGCTTGATGCCGGCCTTGAGTTTCTCACGCGCCTCTTCGAAGGAGAGGCTCTCGTGATCGGTCGTGATGCCGGCTGCAGCATAGGCGCGCATGGCGTTATCGCGGAGACCGGGTGCGTGCCCGTCGACGGGCAGGCCGCGCTGGTGCGCAGCATCAAGTTTGGCGCGGACGGCGGGATCATTTTTGAGCACACCGGGCACGTCCATCATCTCGGCAAGGTGCGTGATGCCAGGTAGGTCGAGCAGGCGAGCGACTGCCTCCGGTCCCAGTTCCGCGCCAGCACTTTCGAAGGGAGTGGCCGGCACGCAGGAGGGGACACCAAAGCCGAAGACGAACGGTGTTTGGCTGGCGAGTTCGAGCATCAGCATCACACCGCGCTCGCCTAGCACGTTGGCGATTTCGTGGGGATCGGCCACGGCGGCGAGCGTGCCGTGCGTTACGGCCGCGCGTGCAAAGGCGGCGGGGGTGAGCATCGAGCTTTCGATGTGGACGTGCGCGTCGACAAAGCCGGGCAAGATATAGCCGGGATCGGGATCGGGCTCGTGCTCGATGGCGGCGATCGTGCCTTGCTCCGAGAGGGTCAGGCGGGCACCGAAACTGGTTTTCTGGACAGGATCAACCAAAGTTCCCGTAAGGGTATGCGGCGTAGCTTTTTCTGCGTTCATTTCCTTTGCGTTACCTCACATCTCTCGGTTTTAGAACGATCAGCCCCTTGGTCATTGCCCACGCCTGATCAAAAGGCAGACGCTTCAAGGCATGGCGCGGCCCCCATGAATCCGAATAAAGCAACGTGTTGTTTTTTTCGTTATAGCCGATAATTAGGCGTACATGACCGAAAATACCGGGCTGACCTAGTTCCGGCTCTTCCGGATACATACCCACCAGGCACGACCACAACAACGGTACCCCCTGTTCGGTATACGTCTTGATGTTTCGCATAAACTTGTTCATGTCCTGCCGTTCTGTGCTCTTGGCCGTCAGAAGGATCTCGGGGTCCATCGCCTGCCAAATCGCTTGCAGGTCCACCACATGATCGGTTGTGAACTCCTGCCAGTCTATCACAGCCGCCTTTTTTTTCTTTGCCGTAGCATTATACCGATCAAGCTGTTTCATGTGTTCGCTACGTTCGAAACTGCCCTTTGAGTCGATCAAGATCAGATCACGTTTGTCCAACTGGAACTGCCGACCGATTTTGCCTACGGCCGCTGCCATGCCCTCGATTGTAGTGCCACCTTCTGCTGCAGTCGCGGCGAGCTGGGCGACCTGGTGCTGGTCTATCGCTAACCCATAATAGCGCAGCACGCGTTCCGATGAAGCCGCCGCGCAATAACCTTTCTGACCTTGGTCGACCATCGGCACGTTTTCGATCCAGACATCTCCGTCCGCATTGCGCTGCACATTTTCCTTTATGAGTCTGCCGCTCTTCGCGCGGCTCGCCCGCATTCCCCCCGTGATCGCGGTCATTGAGTTCCCGCCCTTTTGCAGCGGCACCATCACCACCTTGATGTATTCCGCACCGTATGCCACACTTTTACCGCCTGAACGGTGCGGCTCGACATAAGCCCACTCCAGTTGCACGCCCGGCGTGCGTTTGACCCATTGGTGACGCTTGACCACGTAATTAGCGCGCTCGCTGGCCGTTTTGCCGGTCATTCCGCTGTCCTGCAAGTGGCCGCTTATGTCCGCCTTAGTCTTCTCCGCCAGTGCGTCAAAAGCCTCGCGGTCTTTTACGCCGGCATCACCCTTGTTGTAGATCGAAAGCTCAACCCGGCGCAGCGATGATGCCGCGAAGTAGACGCGCGCTTCGAAAACCGGTTGGCCTAAGAATTGTAACGATCCTTTGTCGGACGACATCGCGCTACCCTTGCCGTCAAGGAAACGAAATCCGAACTTCTGGTAGTCACCCAAAAAAATTTCGGCGTCGATCTCCCAGCTCTCTGCCTTGCTGAAAACCTCACCTAGATCCACAACTCCCGACCGCGCCGCTGCCGCCGCGCAGACGGACACCACTACAGCCAAAATCATTCTACGCATGGATACACTCACACCTTAGCTATCACATCCTCAAACTTGTCGCCTCTACGCCGATCTCCAATGCGCCGTCAAAGCGCATCAATCGATATCCACTGCGGCAGTTCTCTCCCTTTTTTTGTCATCGCCTGCATTATACAGGATTAGCCAGGGCGGAGTCACCCCTTACGTAGCGCGGTGCGTCGATTTAGGATTGAGGAGTTAGGAGTTTGGCACTTGAGCGTTGAGCGTTGAACGTTGAGAGTTGAGAGTTTTCCGGGCTGTGCGCGAAAGGCCTGGTGGCCTGAAGGGTCACTTCAAGGAGGCGCACCCTTGCGAAGCGCCGACGGGCGAGCGCCCCCACGAGCCGCACTTAGTCGCAACACGTCGTCGTTTACACCTAGTCCAAACACTTTGTCGCTAGCGCAATCGACTAGGTGTAGCGACTAAGCGTAACCGACTAAGTGTGTGGGACTAAGCGTTCTCGCGCGTTGCGCGGAAGTCACGCGGGCAGGAACTCTGCTGTGACGAATCCACCGGCGGCATTGGCGGCCGCGACGATCTGCGGGATGCCGTTCACGCAGTCGAGCGAGGGCCTGTGGATATGGCCCGCGAACACACCGAGCAGATTCGGCGCCGCGAACACATCGCGCCTGAAAGACAGCGTGGTCGGCGTATGTCCGGCTTCGGGCCACTTCATGCGTCGCTCGATCTGCCAATTCTTGTCGCGTGACGCATTCCAGTCGGGATGGCCGCATCCGAACCCAATACCGCGACCAGGCGCATAAAGCGGAATGTGCATGAAAAGCGCCAACGGCATACCGCTGGCCACCTGCTCGCGGAAGAAAGCAGCCTGCTCCGGCAGAATCTCATAGGTCGAGTCGTCAATCACCACGGCGCGCACGCCGCCCACATCTACCGCCGCCATCAGCGGATGACGTCCCTGATACAAGGGCGCGAGGCGTTGCGCCGTCCACGTCGCGCGCAGGTCATGGCTCGTGCCCTCCATGCCTTCGTAATGCCAGTCGTGGTTTCCCGCGATGTAGAGGTAAGGCACGCCGGATGCCTGCAAGCGCGCATGCGCCCACTCGACAGCGGCTTCAGAGGGAAAGCTCAGGATGTCGCCCACCAGCACCAGCAATGCCACGCGCTCTTCGCGGGCACGCGACAGTGCCTCCTCGAAACACGCCTGCGGTGTCGTCGACGCACCGGTCGCCACATGCTTCGTCGTATTGTAGGCTTTCGCCATCCGTCCGCTGTAGGACTGATACGGTTCACCGCGCGCATCATCCAGAAAGAGATGCGTATCGCCGATCACCATGATCTTCAGCGGCGCACGCACCGCCGGGCTGAAGATCCGCAGACGTTCCGCATCAAGTGCGAACCCGCCCCGCAGACAGCGCGCGGGCGGCTGAGAAGAGGCTGCGGACGCGCCTTCACTGCGGACAACGGCCGCCGTTCCGGCGACCGCCGCCATTTGCAAAAACCGTCTACGCGCAACAGACACAAAGCCCCTCCTAAATCCTAACTCCTAAATCCTACTTACTAACTCCGGCGCAGCCGGTTAGAGGCGTAGCCGGTTAGACCTCGACGCACCAGCCGTGGGTGTCCGGCAGCCGGCCGTACTGGATGCCCTGCACCGTATCGTACAGCTTTTGCAGCACCGGCCCGCAACCGTCCGGATCGCCGGTCGTGATCACCGTGTCACCGCGCGTGATCTCGCAGATCGGTGTGACGACCACCGCCGTGCCGCACGCCGCGACCTCGGCAAACTCCTTGACCTCGTCGAACGGCACCGGGCGCACCTCGACCTTCATGCCCAGATCAGCCGCAATCTGCTTGAGCGTGTCGTTGGTGACACTGGGCAACACCGAATGCGAATCGGGCGTAACGTATGTGCCGTCCTTGGTGATGCCGATAAAATTGGAGGTCGCGAATTCTTCGATGAACGTGCGGGTCTTGGCGTCCAGATAGAGTTCCACAGGATACCCCGCGCGCTTGGCCTCCTCATGCGCGTACAGGCTGGCCGCGTAGTTGCCGCCGATCTTGATATCGCCCGTGCCGTGCGGTGCCGCGCGATCGTACTCGTCCACCACCAGCGCACGCACCGGCTTGAGCCCACCTTTGTAGTAGGGTCCCACCGGCATGACCATCACCAGAAACGTGTATTCGTTGGCCGGCGCCACGCCGATCTGCGGTCCGGTACCGAGCAGCAGCGGACGGATGTACATCGAGCCGCCCGTGCCATACGGCGGCATGAAATCCTCGTTGGCCTTGACCGCGCGCTTGACCGCGTCAACAAACATATCCACAGGCACCGGTGCCATGCAAGTACGGCGCGCCGATCCGATCAGCCGCTCGCCATTGGCGTGCGGACGGAAGATACGCACCTTGCCGTCTTTGCAGCGAAACGCTTTGAGGCCCTCGAACGCCTCTTGGCCGTAGTGCAGGCAGGAGGCCGCGATGTGCATTTTCAGATACGGCTCCTTCACCAGTTCGCCCTCGCTCCACACGCCGTCGCGCCACACATAACGGATGTGGCAATGCGTATCCATGTAGCTAAAACCCAAACTCGCCCAATCGATGTTCTGCATGTCTCTGCGTCCTTGTATTCTGCCCGCGCCTTCCGCAAGCTGTTTTTGAGCCATTCATTTTACCTGATCCGCCGCCGGTTGCAAGCCTACCAATCGATAATGCGGTGCTTGGCAAGACATTCACCGCATGAGCCGGAAATTCTTAACAGGGGAGGCTCTTGCAAAACCCCTCGTGGCATGGGCGTCTCGCCCATGAAACACGGGCAAGATGCCCGTGCCACATTACGTTAAAACCTAAACCATGAACTACACAAAATCAGTGCTGTGCCTTTTCGTGTATTCCGTATGTTTCGTAGTAAACAAACCTCGCCCCTGCCCCCCAAAAAAATCTTCGTGCCCCTCGTGTGAGAAATAACTTGTTTTTTACCGTGCTTGTCGAGTCGTAAGGCACTAAAGTTCAGCCAGTTTCTCAGCAATTTCCTGTTCAGACAACCTACCCTCTTTTAGTTGTTCAAGAACGGTCTTCCAAACTTTCTTTTCAAACGGCATGGCCGAGTTAGAAGATATGAGCGATTGCAATCGTTGTTTCAGCACACGAGAATTCTTGCTTGCCGAATGCAAAGGCAATTGCGCTTGAATCACCGTTTGCGGAGCTTCGATTCGCGGCGCTTGCCATTGCTGGCCGGAAAGCAGGGCATTAAGCAGATCATACGCCCCGCAGCGATCTGGCTGAATCACGGTTTCACGGGAGAATGCCGAGAGAATGCAGTCGATACATCCGTGCAGACATGCTTTGTGATGAGTGGCATTCACATACAGTAATTTCCGTGCTGCCCGCAGCCAGTCGTCGGCACTTTCCATAAGATCGCGAACATGACCGCAACCGCCCGGTATGTCGTCGTAGAGTAGAACGCCCAGGCCGGTTCCGTTCTCCCCGGCGGGAAAAACATCTATCATCCCAAGCTCGCGCGCATCAATTTCCAAGAGCCGCGCCCCTGAGAGTTTCAACGCGGCGGCGACAGCGGCAATGATGGCGTCATGCGGTGGGACGCCGAACCTGAACAACCACGGAGAAAAATCCAGCAGCAGAAGTTCAGTTGTCTGCTGTGCGGCAAGCGTTATGTTGCGCAAGACAGGTGCGCCTTCATCCTTCCAGCAATGGCTCAATGGATTGGGGTTGGTCAGAGATGCATGTTCCGAAAAACCATTTGGCAACCCGATGCGGCCTGAGCCGCCATGTGCGTCTTCGCTGTCCGCGAAACCGCATTTAGTGCAGATCGCAAAACCTTTCCCCTTCTCGCCATCGTGAATAGCTAAAATTTCGCCATCCTTGAACCACGCGGCTGACAAGCCAGAAACGCCTCCGAAGTCAGTGACTGATTGTGTCAGCTCGTGGAGCTGGACATGTACAGGACAGCGATAGCTGACAACATGTGGTTCATACCTGTACTCAGGTTCGTCCCATGCAGCAGTCGTATAACCACTCCTAGGCAACAGTAGATTTTTCGGCACCCCTGCCACGCCTTCCCCGCAGTAAGGACAGTTACCTACTGAAGGCGTTATCGTGTAAAAAGAATGTCCATTAACACATGTCGCCAGTTGACCGCTAAGCCCCAGCGCACGTTCACCGACACCATGTTTCAAGATTCCGTGCGAAGTCACGGTACGGTTCCCCGCCATCACTTTAGAGCCCGGAACATATTCTCGGAGCGCTTGCAGGCTTTTCCGCTCCAAACGGAAATCTCCCCTGTTGTTCTTTTTTGATGCGACAACCTTTAATGCGTGAAGGTCAATAGGAAAACCGTAACGTGGCAACACGCGACAGTTTGCCAGTGTCTCAATCACCGTTATCTCTGAGAGCAATTTTAACTGATGATAGAGTTTGTTAGCGAATCGTGATTGAGCGGTATCCTCCCAAGCCTTCAGAATCTCTTCGTAATCTTTGCGCCACGGAGCAAGCGCATCCGTAAACCGCTTTGCGGCGGCATCAAGAAGTTCAGGGATGCTTCCACCCAACGCCCCCGCCCCCCCGCATCCGGCGCGGATGCGAGTGCGTGCCGCATCGAACTCTGCCAAGACGGACGTGTCCGTTTTAGCTTTATTCAAAAATTCAACAAACAGGGTGAGCCCAGATTTTTCATCACTCGCGGAGTTTTCATCGGGTTTGCCCGATTGGTGATCCCAAAATGGAACCGTTGTCAGATTGCAAAACCACCTCATCCGACCATAGGCCGTCATTGTGCCAGTCTCTTCACGGGTTAGCGTCCGGTAAAACTCACCCAACAAAAAAGCATTCCAATGCCGCTCAACGATTTGCGTGCGATCAAGAAATACATTCGGCCGCCGTAACGGACTGTCAAGATAATGGTCAAATTTCTTGAAAACTTCCTGCTCGTAGGCACTCGGGCGGGCAAATCCAATGACCGCAGACGAGCCGTCGGCACGGCGTCCAGCCCGGCCCGCTCGCTGTAGATAGTTGGCCTTGCCGGGCGGCAGATTCGCCATAAGTACCGCGTTTAGGCCGCCGATGTCGATACCGAGTTCAAGTGTGGTGGTGGAACTCAGTAGATTACGAAGGCCAACTCTGAATAAATCTTGAAGGCGACGGTTCTCTGGCGGTGTAAGTTGCGCACTGTGCTCATCGCCCCAAATACCTATTTCAAAGAGTTTCGATTCGCGATACTCCCGTCGCTGCCGCCCCAATCGTGCATCCTGATCCAGCTCTTCTGGCGTCACCGGCTTTAAATCCAGCCGAACACGCGCCGGGGCATCGCCTGCTACCGAACGCGGCCAGACCTGCCCCGTGGTCGCGCATCGAAACAACTTTAACGGTGTGCGCAAAGCGAGTTTGGGGAAATTGATTTGCAGAGCCTTAACCGTTCCCACCGAGGAGTTTTCACCGCTCTGCTTATCGGCAACCGCAAGCCATGAAAGCGTGTTTGTTGCCTTTTCTGCAAGTTGCTTGAACAAACTCTCAAACACTAAACTTGTCCATCGATCAAGTTCGCTCTGATCTGGCACAGGAGACACCGCTTTCCTTATCAACGACTGCACGAAAGCGTTTCGGCGGTGACGGTTCGTCCCTTTGAGCTCGATAAGCCAAGGGCTAAAACTGTTTTCCAAAGAGAACCACTTGCCGAGGGCGATGTATGGCCTGTCCTCATTGTATCGCTTATCCAGACCGCAATCTCCGAACGTCACGGCACCGTCAGTGCGCAGAGAGTCCAATATTGACGCGGTAAACGCAACCCAGTTGGCCTTGAAAAATTCGCTCAATGCAGGTGGCAACAATCCGATCAGCATGTCAGGGCAGGAGAGTTCTTCCAGTCCCGGATACACGACCTCTATCAAGCCCAATGTCTCCAACGCGATTTGCGGCCAACGCGGACGCAGTGCCAGTTCGCTCATAAATCGTAGCGGCAAAATATTTTCCCGAATATGTTCGGAGTGTTTCTCCCATTCCCGTTGGCTCCATTTTTTGTGGTTGTGTCCACCGGACTTTTCGGCATCAAACACTTCGGGAACCAGCGGTGACTTTTTTAATATTTTAAGCCATTCGGCAACAGAGCCGCCCACCGTATACTGGCGCAGTTCGCGCTCTTTTTCTCGAAGTTGATCTTTAAGCCGCTGTATACGACTGATCGAAGCCACATCACAAGACAGTTTTGTTTTGACGTCCTGTATCTCTTCGTTAATCATCTCGATCAATTCCGGATCGACAATCGGTGCCTCTCGGACAATCAGCGCACGAATAATCTGCCGGTTGTGCTGGCGGGACAGGGACGGCCCCAATTTGGCGGCGGACGAACGGCTGTCGCTGAAAGCCAACAGTCGCCGTCCGCGCGCGGGCAACCACGCGGCGTCTGCCGTCGCTTTGGGGGGAAGTTCCGCAAGAGCGGCTTCCGCCGCAATGTTGCGGATCAGGCTGGAGAACGTCACAAATGCGCGGAACGCCCGTTTGTTGGCATTGCAGTGCCAACAGGAGACAACTTCTCGCAAAGTGACACCTTTGCTCCCGTGCCCCCCATATTTTCCGGTAACAGGATTGAAAACATATTCCATGCTAGTCATCCCGTCGGACGCATCTTTCGTAGCAGCCAGAAAAATTTCCTTGGGCGTCTCGCGTTCTTTATTTTCATCATCTTCATTATCATCACGCGGCAACGGCGGTGCGGCTGTCAATGTCCCCTTGTTTTTGTTCACCACGGCATGGAAGAACACCTCGCCGCATTCGTTGCATCGGGCAAGGCTGAGACCGCAAACTCCTGTTTCGGGACAACGCTCAAAATATCCCGGCACCACCGTCCAGCCGTTCCACGCGAAACCGTTTTTTCGCTTAATCGAGTCGAAGAATACCGTGAACCCCTGCGCCCCCCGGAACAAAAAATGAATCCGGTTCGGTAGGATGGGGAGGTCGTCTATATTTTTCCGTGTTAATGCGCATAGCCCCAGTAGAACGCGGGTGGCTTCTTCGGCTCTCTCAGAGTTTTCCGCAGGAAAAAGATTCGCGGATAATTCGGAGAGACGAACAAGCTTTTTGTCCCATAGCCTGTCCACAAGCGAATGAACCAATGGCGTCGCACCAAGCACCTCTTTTTCCTGCGGCCACATACCTGAACAAATGTCTTCCATCGATGGCATTTGGCCTTTGTCAATCGGCGGCAATGCCGGCTTCTTTTGCTCCCCGACGATAACCTGTATTAACGTTTCGTCTTTGGAAAACAGTTTAGCGGCGAATGGTTTCAGGTCGTCGGCTTTCCCCAGAGTCGCCGATGTGGCAAACTGCAATACATCGCTTGAATCCAGACAACACCGCAATAGTAACCGCCGCTGCAATAACGTGATCTCAGCCGCCAGAACCCCCGTATACAGATGGGCCTCGTCAAGCACCAGCGTCCGGAGATTTTTCCCAAAAAATACATTGTCCTGCGGGCGGCAAAGCATATATTCCAACATGGAATAGTTTGTCACAAGGATACGGGGGACATGGTGGCGCATGCCCTGCTTCTCGTGTTTATCGTTGTACCATTCCTCTTGCATCCGTGCCTCTTTACGTGTACGGATACGGCAGACATCCCAATAATCAGTGCCATCGCTGTCGGCGTCCTTTTTATCCTCTGGTGTTTCACTGGTAAAATTGAAAAGCGTTAAGTCCCGCTGTCCTTTGAGCCATCTGTACAGACGGTCGACTTGATCGTTGACCAGCGCGTTCATCGGATAAAGGATGATGGCGGAAACCCCTTCTCCAGAGCGCGGAGCATGGCGAAACAAATCGTTCAGCATAGGGAGCAAAAAACTTTCCGTCTTGCCTGCACCAGTCCCCGCAGTAACAACAATAGCGGGTTTATGTTCCTGATCATATCCCGCTGTAGCCGCCCGCAGACTTTCGGACTGATGCGCGTAGAGATTCCGGTCGGCGGGGAACTCCTGATTTCTGGCCAACAAATCTCGCAACCCTTTGCAGACAACTCCCTCGGAGACTAGCGTATCCAGCGTATCGCGGGATGGAACGGACGGAAAGGCACCCTCAACCCATAAATCGCTGAGCAATCCCCCGTCGTCTCCTTTGCCTGCCCAGACGCGTCGCATATTCGCGCTTAATTTGGGGTCGCGAACAAACATGTCGCTCGCCGTAAAATCTGCCAGCCGTTCCCGTATCGCGTCCGCCATACGAATCGCGTTCAATTGTTCAGCCATACATCAGATCCTCGGATTGGAGATTAGAAAACACGTCAGTAGCCGCCGGAACATTCGGTTGGGCAATAGTCTTGCCACATTTCCAGCCCATCTGCCCTCAGAAGCACCGTGCGTTGTCAGCAAATGCCCAATGAATGCCGGATGCGAACCCACGTTTTTGGCAACTTCGAGTTTCGCACAATTTGTCGGTGATCTCAGAATTTTTTTGCACAATTCATTTGTATCAACGTTCCCCGCCACACCGGCAATCTTAGCCGCAAGACGTGGCGACCAGTCCAGCACATCATCCAGTAATATTGAGAGATCTTGTAATGTCAGATTTTCGACATCGCCACCGAACATCGTTATGATTTCACGGCACACGTCGTCGGCAATGTCCAAACGTCCCGTTCCAATAAGCGAAGAAACCGAATAGCGAAGCGAATCGCCACCTGCAGTCATCGAAACAATAAACGTCTCTCCGTCTATTGTCATCGTGTCGTCGCCCGATTCGCTCCAAGCCGCCAAAAACTCCGCCGGGTGCGCGAGCAAATACTCCCGCATTGTATTTTTGAAAACCGGCAGAAGAAACGGCAACTTGAAGAGGGTAATAATCTGAATGGCTTTCTGAAGATCGGCATTGGCAAGACTTGAGGAGAAGAGCGTTGCATTCTGGTTCCAAATTGTACCGAGTCGTCGCCCCCTGAAAAACAAACCGACCGCCAGCCAACCGTCCGTCAAAAGGTCGGATTTCAAACAAGTGCCGGTCGGATTTTTTTCGGCAGGGCAGGAATAGAGCGACCAATCTGGGCGTACAACCACCAACCGATGTTCACGGTTTGTTTGCAATGGGTGCAAAAGCTTAATGCCTTCGGCATCTATTTCACCGAGGATCCCCGTATCGATAACAGCGCGTGAAACACAACTGCCTTCTTCCGAGTGCGTATTAAACCGGCTAAAACCCACCGTCAGCGGCGCGCCGAAACCGTGTAGGTTTTTCAATGCCGCAGGCTTGGTCTTCACCCGTCCATGACAGAAACCACCCTCGAAAACATAGTAACTATGCGCATCGCCGTTGACTCTGAACAGAAAAAGCGTCGTCTTGGCTTTACCCGCATGCAGCAACCTGTCCTGTTGTGCGCTCCGCTTGAAAACTCGCCCAGGATTTGCTTCCCACAAAACCGCACCGTCCACATTCGCATAGACACGTCTCGATATGGAACGCATTTCCCCACCGACTTCGATCGTGAGTTGGAGCCGCACACCTGAAGCATGTTCCGCGTCCGTCAAATCCAGTGGCTGACTCCACCAGAAGTTGTGTCTCCAGTCTCCCGGCAATGCTTTGCCGTCCCGTCGGATATGCTTCAACGAGACTCCTTCGGGAACACTTACTTTGATACGATGCCGCGCGGTCAGCGCCAATTCGCCAGAGAACACATCTTCACTTGCCACAAGTTCCGCCCGTACTCCGTCCAGATTGACAAGAGGACGCTCGGTTACGGTCAGAGTATTAATCACCGTTCCGTCGTTAAAACAGACGTCGATTGGCGTGTCCGTATGTGCCAACAACCGTGCGATCATTCCTCCGGCAAAACTTCGGCTTTCTTCAGGCGCAGGATGAATGACCAAGTCGGGTGCAGTCAAAACGGCATATTCATTTCCGACCTTCAGCATGATGCCCTGTCCCTCATCTATCAGGGCAAATCCGCCCGCCGTCAGATCAAACACCACGACCTCGGCATCTTCGTCCCATAGTTCGAGGCGCTGTCTGACGACACACATGGCCGACTCGTTTTTCAGTTCGACATCCATGGACGGCAAGGGATGTTGCACCGAAATGGCAGGTGATTCCGCACGATAAGATCCGTCCGTTTGCTTCAAGAACCGTCCGGCCTGAAAACCACCCACCCAAAAACTGTACTCGGAATCGGTTAACTCCAACGCATCGAGAGCTTCCGCCTCCACCGACAACTCGTAACGTGGACTTTCATTGTGACCCCAGACCAGACGAGGACGTGCTAAAAAACCCTCCTCCGCTGCTTCTTTCTCAGAAAAACGAGGAGTCCAATGGTCATCGTTTTCGTCTCCATTATTGGTGCGATAAACGTAATCGTATTCTCGACGCTCCAACGCCTTACTTACGAGCGCGTCATGCCATTCCGGCAGCACCCACGGGCTTTCGCGCAAGCAGTCTCTGATTTGTCGCTCGGACAGCCTATCCTTTCGGAACAACCAGAGGTGCTTCCAGAGCTTGTAAAACGAATCCGATTTCTTTTCTCCTAAAAGCAGTTTACACGGCGTCGGCATGACATTACTTGGCAACCACTCGTGCAATCGCCGTTCAAAGCCGCTTTTCGTAAACCCGAACTGCAGCCGCATGGACACGTACCATTCCATCGTGTCTTCATTGCCGTACACATGACGCAACCGGAAGCGTCTGGCCGTATCTTCCAAAATTTTCCGGCATTTTGATGTCGGCTGTCCTGCGCGATTGAATATTTTATCTCTCCACGGCATTTCCGAGAGCTGCCGTGAAACCGGCACCCAGAAATTATCCTCTCCCGCATGGCGTCGCCCGCACTCGGCCAGCGCGATCGTCAGTGCAAGTCCCAGCCAATCCGGCGGTTTTAGGAAACACTTTTGATCAACCTGCTTTAGGTCATCCAGAAGACCATGGTAATCATCACTCGACAAACCAATCTCACAGACAGACCACATCGGCTCATCCTTAAACCGATCGACCCAAGCGAGAACTTTATCTTCAACGACCATACGGGCATTTTAACAAGAACTATTATTAGCAACAACCATGAAAACAATGGCCGCGATCGCGATCGGTTAGTGACAGGGGGCATGCGAGTTTAGTGCGTGGTTTGTGCCCATTTCGGCATCCGCAAGTCAGACGAAAAGATTTGTGGCGGCAAGCGGCATTCCGTGCGACGCCGCTTTTTAGCATGAGTATGGTGGCAGGGTGGCGCGCAAAAGCGGTGCCGCGACCCGCGCCAGCGCGGCTCTTGTCACCGCACCGCCTCGATCAGACGACCGAGCTTAGTAACCCATCCTCTGGTTGTACGTTCCGCCGTGATGAGCCGGGCATCATGCGCCAAAGCCAGCGCAATGTAGGTAGCATCGTGAGTCACGATCCTGACGAACGATGTCATGAGCCTCGGGGCGGATACGCAGACGTTCCGTTTCCGCACGCACCTTCTGCAGACGCTCCTTATAGCTTAACCGGCGTCGCTCATCCTTCTTGGTGGCCACGTAGACGGCCAACGCTTCATGAACCAACGCCTTCTTGCTACGGCTGGCACTGAACCGGAAAGCCTCATCAAGCAACCCGTCATCTAACTCGATATTGGTTCTCATGCACAAACTATACACCTGTAATGTGGTGTGTGTCAAACGCCTGGTTCCGCGCATGCGCGGAACGTGATTTAGGATTGAGGATTTAGGAGTTTCCACTTCTGAGTTCGATGCAGCGTATTCTCCGCATGAACTACTAAGGGACGAACTACTAAGGGACAGGTATTTAGACGGTTCAAACATTGGGAACCACGAATGGACACGAATAAACACGAATTGTTATTTAAGGATGAGGCTCCTAAATCACAAATCCCCAAGGCCTATTCGCATCATTCGCGCAATTCGCGGTTAAAACTGAGCAGCCCCCCCCCCCAAAAAAAACCTTGGCGTTCTTGGCGTCTTGGCGGTTCAAAAAAACCGAGCCATGCCCCCCAAAAACCTCTGTGTCTCTGTGCCTCCGTGGTTAAAAAAAACCGAGCAGCGCCATCCCCAAAAAATCTGTGTCCATCTGTGGATGAGAAAAAACCTATTACTTATTACCTATTACCTATTACTTCCCACCGCTTCCGGGCGGAAGCGGTACCGCATTGACCATCAGGCGCACTTGGCGTACACGGTTCGCGTCGGCGAACTTCTTTACCGCCTTTTCGATCTGCGGCAGGTGCGTGCGGCGGAGTTCGAAAAGTTTGATCGAAGAGGTCACATAGACGAAGAGGATGCCGTTCTCCCACTTACCGGGACGCGCCACGTGCGCCACTTCGGGCGGCACCAGCGTGGGCCACGCACGGCTCAAATCATCCAGCCAGGGCGTCTCGTTGATCTTCAGCCGCTTGAGCGCCTGCTCGATCATCGATGCGAACGGTGCGGGCTCCATGCGCGTTTCGGGCGGGTCGGCATCGATCGGCAATCCGGGTATCGCGCGCCGGAATAGTTCGCCTACGCGGCGGTTGCGCTCTTTATCGCGCGGCGTGAGCGTACGGCGCGCCCCCTTCGGCCGCACCATGAAATCGGCCTCGTCCGGGGCGTTGTCGAACATAGCGGGTTCATCCCCACTTTCGTCGGGCTTTTCAAACAGAGGTTTGCCTTGTCGCATGCAGAAAGTATATCATACTGTTTTGAAAAAGGAGATAGCGGATGAAAAAAGGCAACATGCTGATCGCCCAGAGCGGCGGTCCCTCGATGGTCATCAACCAGAGCTTGGTCGGCGCGGTGCTGACGGCCAGGGAGAACCGCTCTGTCGGGAAGATTTTTGGGGCGCTGCATGGCATTCAGGGCATTCTTGACGAGCGCTTCATTAACCTGCGCAAAGAGAGCCGCGCCACGCTGGAAGCGGTAGCCCAAACCCCCGGGTCGGCGCTGGGATCAGTGCGGCGCAAACCGACGCCCGAGGATTGCCAGGCCATTTTCAAAGTCTTGCGTAAACTCG
>ERZ795052.3775-NODE-3775-length-16268-cov-8.555912_pt1 | contig 16268 bp, 20 predicted proteins | sample MGYA00375136_ERZ795052 | MGnify/ENA primary metagenome ERZ795052 (study PRJEB30181, sample SAMN05720156) | activated sludge metagenome | isolation source: Anaerobic digester | place: Japan | collected 2015-05-26 ... | reverse complement strand
ATTTAATGTAATCAATCCACGTAGAATAGGCGTTTGTGGGGTTTTAACTTTAAAAAACACAGCGTGACATTTAATTAGTTTTATTACGTTGTTTCCTTTTTCTTAGTCTTGCCAATTCAGTATCTCTTACTTTTTGGCATTCATCACATCTAGTTTTAGTCATATTACGAGCATCAACCACAACCTCTTTCCCACAATCTTGACAAATAATAGTTTTGGTTTCTATTGGGTTATACTGAATACAATCTCTACAGTATACTAAATTATTTTTCTTATTCTGTTTAAAAATTCCACCACATTCTTTACATTCAAAATATCCCCCATATACATAATTTAAATATCTAATTTGGCTTAACTGGAAGCTCTCCAATCTGCTCCATAACATCACAAATAAAACTATTGCCGTTTATTTTTTTGTAAGTATCAAATGTTTTATCAAGAGAATCTCTTTCCCATTGATATATAAATTTTCTATCCATAGCCTTATAATATATGTCAAGGATATTACATCTAAGTAAGCATTGCATACCTCCGATTAAGCCATCTGATTTTTCCTGCTGTTTTTTTAGGCTTTTCCATAGCTTACCTACACATAATGATAATCCGCTGAATAATAATCCTATAAACCATTTTAAGCCGTATTCTAAAACCCATTCTAACATTTTTCTCTCCTTTACTTTTATGTTTATATTACACCTATAATTGTAACAACTTGCGAAGCATTATATATGCCGTTAGCGGTTGATAACTCTATTGTAAAAGTTGTACCTATTAATGCAGTTGCAGAAGATGAACATTTTACTCTGACATAGGTTGCGGTCTGTTCAGATATTGTAACCTTGCCTTGCTGTGCAGTTGATAATACTAAATTCCATATAGCCGTTATACCTGTTAATTCTGTACCATTCTTATCAAAGAAATGTGCAGTAAATGTTTTTGCCACATCACTGGTACGCACCTGTGCATATCCACTATAAGTTATAGTTGCCGTTCCAGTAGTTACACCCTCTGTTACTTCAATGCTCTTTGTAGCAGTAACATTATGTTCAACCCACATTGCATTAATTGTAACAGTTCCCTTTGCAATAAACGTTATTGCACCGCTATTGTTAATAGTAGCAATACTACTGTCAGATACACTGTACTCTATTGTGGGGTTGCTTATCAGCGTTGTATCACGCATAGCGGTTACTGTAATAGTAGCCGTATCATCAACATTATAACTATCATTAGCATTAATAGCAAGGGAATAGGTAGGCTCTGCTGTGCTTTGAGTACGGTCTACATAAATATATGCAATACCTGCTCTGTAATAAAGATTTATAATCTTATATGTACCACCGAAAGCTACAAATGTATTATCTATTGCAAGTAATCGGCTGTTCTGGTTATCCTCTGTAAGCAATTCAATGTTACCGCCAACCACTGAAATAGTTGTATTAGAAATTAGTGCGGTTGCTTGTAAATCCCCTGCATAGCAATGAAGCATTAATTCCTTATCCCCCGACAAAACAGAAATATTTATATTGGTTTTGAGCAGGTCGGATTTATAATATATATCATTTTCAGCGGTTTCTTGATTGATAGCAAGATATATATTATTTCTGAATTTCAATAATTTGCCCTCAATCAGCGGTGAATCAATTGAATAAAATATAGTTGTTTTGTCCTGCTTGCTGTTCTTATCACTGTTACGTCTGAATAAGCACTTGAATGACGTTCCAGTATTCAGCAGGGTAATATCCTTACCCTCTCTTATCATTGCATCAGTGAATTGTGAATTGACTGTATTATACATAAAATTCCTCCCTTAATTATGATACATGAAATTAAAGCAACTGTCCTTTTTTCCCTCTGTATCTGGAATAGTCAATATTCTTTTTTCAATGTCATTCATACGCTTTTCAAGATACTGATAGGCTTGTCCTGTGGTTGTAAATTCTGTTTCAACCTTTCGGAATAAGTCAATATTATTAGCCAGTGATTGCAGTACATCATATACAGTTTGCAGGAGTTGCTTCTGGTTATATTTTTTGTTATAATCTGCACCTGCTCCTAATTCATTTTCAGACAGATACATTGATAATACATTATCCTCATAATATTGCTTGTTGGATAATTCGATTTTAAGACGTTCAAGATTAGTCATGGTATTAATTCCTTTCATATTGTTTTATAGGCGGTTATTTGTATGGTTATTTACACTAAAATCAATTGATTTTAAACGTGTAAGGCATAGGGGGTATAATTTATAGGGTAAATTTATAACGTTAAATTTGCATATATTTTAAAAGGTTTTTTGCATTGTTTTCAAGCGTGTAAATACTTGAAATAATAATGATATTATTTTGTAATAAATGCTTGCATTTTGTGGAATATGTGGTATAATGGAAAATAAATAATTATTGGATTAAAGGACTGATTTTATGACACTTACAGATATTAGCTCTATGTCAGGTATTGAGTTTGAAAGCCTCTGTCAACAGTTAATGATTAAAATGGGTTTTGAAGTTGAAACAACTAAAGCCAGCGGTGATGGTGGTATAGATTTAATTGCATATAACCATCAACCTTTTACGCAGGGTAAATATATTGTTCAATGTAAAAGATATACAGGCAGCGTTGGAGAACCAGTTATTAGGGATTTATACGGTGTTGTTATGTCAGAAAGAGCAAACAAAGGTATTCTTATTACAACTGGAACAATTACCGCAAGTGCATTTGCTTTCGCCAATGGAAAACCAATTGAATTGATTGACGGTGATAAATTACAATCGTTATTGTTTCAAAATAATATATTAAACGAGTCTTTAACAGAAGATACTTTATTTTCATTAGAAGATATTTTGGGGTGTGATTTTTTGTTTGAAGAATATTGTACAATAGAGATTGATAATATCGAGGATAAAATAATATTGTCAGATGCTTGGGTTGAACCATTAGAAATACTTAACCTTCATAATAAAATTAGCGAAGCAAAAGATAAAGTGATAAAATTAATTTAAAATAATACACAATAACCAGTAACCAAAAACGTCTACTGGTTATTTTTATGCAATTAGTTCAAGTTCTTATATTTACAACCTGTAGGAAAATTTTCCTTAATGTGAAAATTTTGTTGGCAGAAAAAATGTGGATTAACTATCTTTTCCGTTGGTAAAAAGGGGGAGGCATCATCAAAATTTGCTTGCATATATGTGCATATTGTACAAATATAATTATAAAAAATCTACATTTATTACAAAAATACTAACAAAAACAAAAATAAAGACCTGCTCAATGCAAGTCCTTATTCTCAAATTCTTTAATTAATCTATCTAATGTCGGTCTTGACACATTCAATTCCTTAGCAAGTTGTACCTTGTTAAGCTCCCTGCTCTTGTATTTATCATAGTAAGCACCAAAGTTTTCTATTGCCTTAACCTGTCTTCCTTTAAATTTACCCTCACGCTTTGCTATTGCTATACCTTCACGCTGTCTTTCAAGCAGGTTAGTACGCTCAAATTCATTGATTGCACCTATCATAGTAAGCATTAATTTTCCTGTAGGTGTAGAACTATCAAGGTTTTCTTTATTGCTTACAAGATGAATACCTTTAGCAGATAACTGCTCAACTATACTCAATAAGTCCTTTGTGCTTCTTGCAAGCCTTGAGAAGTCATGTATATAAATTGTGTCACCATCTCTGGCATAGTCAAGCATAGCCTTGAACTGTGGGCGGTTAGTATCTTTAGCCGATACTTTCTCGGTGAACCATTTATCAATACTATACTTCTGCAATCCTTCTAACTGTCTTGCTTCATTCTGCTCTACTGTTGATACTCTTACATAGGCTATATTTGCCATAAGATAACACCCTTTCATATGTTTTATTTGTTATCTTTATTATAGCATAATGTAATGTATATGTCAAGCACTTTAGTTACAATGTGTAAAATAAACATAAAAGCAATTCTATTTTTACATAAAGTTTGCTGTTTTTAAGCAGTTTTTAATGTAAAGCTAGAGTGTAGTCTAATTTTACATTACAACATAAAAAATAAAAGCCATATAGTTTCCTATAGCTTCTTAAATATCTGCTAGTCCGATATTAGATGAGCAGGTGGTAATTTATGGTATTATATAACAATTCATAGTTTAAGCTTAGTATTAAGTCCTATATAATATAATCAACGATACATTTTTAAGCTAAACACTGTGAAAATTTATACATGAATTATAAGCTAAATAACATCATATAGTTTACAACCGCTTTTATATTCATCAGATTACGCTATTAATATAGTTGCTTTGCACGATAAATAATATTTAAATATATCTGACAGATACAAACACATATATTTTTATACATACTAAATTCACTGCATTGAATATTACAATGAAGTCAATTTAATATATAAAATTGGTGTCAATAGCAAACGGTTTCTTCTAACATTTTTTCTAACCAATTAACACAAAACGTGCAGAAAAAGAATCTTGACTTTACTTGATTTATCTGGAAATTAACAATAAAAGCACATAAATACGTCATTTAGGCAGTAAAGCATAATGTAAAATAATACGAGAAGAGTATCAATAATCAATGACAGATTGCCCTCATAACCCGAAGGCCGTAGGTTCAAATCCTGCCTCCGCAACCAACGTAGATAAGCCGTTTGAGGTAATTCAAGCGGTTTATTTTTTGCTTGAAAACACTATTTTTCTAACACTTTTCTAACAAACGTGTTTTTCTAACAAATCAAAGCGTTAGATTTTTTTCAAGAGTATCAACCATTTTAAATTTTTCTTTCATATCCACATGGCTGTATGTATTGGCTGTAATGCGGAAATCAGCGTGTCCTAGCCATTGTTGAATCTCAACAAGATTAAATCCTAAAGATACAAGTAGACTAGCACATGAGTGCCTCAAATCGTGATAGCGGATATGTCTTAACCCATTCTTTTTAAGCAAAGTATTAAATGTATCAGATACATAGTCGGGTTTAATTAAATCACCCATAGCATTGACACATATATAATTATCATACTTATGGATATAAGAATTACCCATTATTTCAGCGTTATTTTTCTGTTGTTCTAACACTTTTTTAAAATATTCTAACATTGTATCGCATAATGGTAATGTACGGAAGCTTGTTTCTGACTTCATTTTATCAAGTTCAATAGAGGTTAATTTACCATTTTTGTCTTTTCCTCGTACAACTTTATTACAAATCTTTATAAGCTTGTTTTCAAAGTCAATAGATTCCCATTTTACACCTAAGACTTCTGAACGTCTTAATCCGAAAAAGCTTGCAATAATAATACATGGTTCTATCGTTGTACCTTTAGCAACTGTAAAGAGTTTATTGAGTTCATCAAGATTATAATGTGAAGCGTAATAACGTTCTTTTTTAGGCTTATCAACTAAATCTGCAATATTCTCTTTTATCAGATTAGTTTTCACCGCATACTGCAATGACGTTCTAATAATACCATGATGTTTAATTACAGTGTTAGGAGAAAGTCCTTCATCAAGCTTTACAGAATAATATTTCTGAATATCCATAGGCTTAATTTTTGAAAGCATAATTCCCTTTTCTTTAAAGTACGGATAAATGTGTTTATTAAGCATATGCACATAACCGTCATAGGTTGTAACCTGTACATTGTGTTTATCCATTTCAACCCATTCTTTTAAGAAATCACAAAATAATTTCTTTGACGGTTCAATATAATCTAAACCTTCATACTCTGCAATAAGGTCTTTTAATACCTGCTCTGCCTTACGCTTATTGCCACGCTCTTGAAGTTCAGTTGCAACCCATTTCTGTTTACGCTTACCCTCCTTGTCTTTAAAATTTAAAACTGCATAGAAGTATCCATTTTTTATTTGTAGTGAGCCAGTCATTATAATTCCTCCATAATAATAACCGCTTACTATTGACATAATTATTATATCATAGTAATTGGTATTTGAATAGTGTTTTTACGCTGATTGCATTAAAAATTCTATAATTCTAACTTTTGGGATTTTATGTTTTGTTCCTATTCGAATACTTTTAATCGTACCGCTATTAACAAGTTCATATGCTTTATTCTTACCAACACCCAACATTTTCATTAACTGCTCAATACTAACCACATCTGGATAGTCTTTAAAAATTTGATTTTCGTTCATTCGATTTTCCTTTCATATATGATTTTCAAATAAAAAGAGCAGGGTACACGAAATTTCATGCACCTGCTCAATATCATTAATAAAATTTATTACTCAACAGTAGTTTCTTCTGTATTACCTTGTGGAAATATTTCCATACCCTGCTCTGCCTTAATCCTCTGCAATTCAAGCGGTGTATCCATAGAATAAGGCGATAAGTCAATGATAGATTCAATTGAAATAGCACCCATATCATGTTGAGTTTTCAGTTCATTCATAAGGCTCTGGGTATCAACTGGTCTGTTTACGTTAAATCCAATATCTAAACTATCCATATCATCTTCACTGAAGGCTTTACCGCTTAATTTCAATAGCTTGTTAATATACTGAAACCGCTTGAATATGCCCTCTTTAAGGACTTGTATAGTTTGTTTTGCTTTATTATCAGTTTGGCTGAATAATAATTTCAAGCTAACCTCTGATACATTAGCAATATTGCTTTGTCCTATAACGCTTGCAGGAACTCCTGCTACTGCATATAACTGCTGTGTAAGGCTATCAAGTAGCAATTTTATATTACTGTAATCCATAGTAGCATTGACATATTTAAAATCACCGCCATCTTCAAGCGACAATGTAGCACCTACAATATCTTTCGGAATACTATCGGTAATTCTCTGTCCTATGCTTATTCCTAACGGATTTAAAGACAAAGTAGTAATAGCATCATCAAGCTTGGATAATAGTCCTTCAATCTGATTCATGATAGGTATTAAATCATTAAGCATACTATCACCGAAATGATTATAGTCAGATTTATCCATCATAGCATAATGAATAGGCAGTCCGCTTAAATTGGTATACTGGTCTGTTAATGTACTGTCCTCATATACCTCTACATGGTCTGGATAATACACAATATAATTGCTGACAGAAGTAGTTATATCTTCCCAATGCTCCACAAATGCAATATAATTGAAATTGTCATCATATACTGGATAACTGTCCTCATTAGCAATAAGTTTTGATTTTATAATACCGTCTTTAAGATATACATATTCAAACGCATTGCCGTATTTATATAAGTCATTCGCAACCTCATAATCTGTCTTGTTATACATTCCTTTGCGGTAAATTTTATTATATGTGCTTACAATATCCTGCTTGCCTGTGATTGAAATAGGATTACCCACAACATAAGACACATGGAAATTCAAGATGGATTTAAGCGTATTCAAAACTATCTTAGCCGTTCTGAAAGTTTCCTCTTTGAACATAAAATCTTTTCTTTGAAGAACGCTGTGAAGCCTTAGTAAGTATTGTTTTATATCCAGTACATTAGAAATTCTTTTCATATGCTCGGTTTTATCTATTTCATCACAAAACCAGTAATTATTTTTTATACTTTTCAAATTGTTTCCTCCTTTATATATAATTTACTCCTGACTTAATACCAACAATAGCCAGTGCAAAACTGATTACTAAATCGTCATGGTTTCCTTGAATTGCTCCCATTTTCCCATCTTTAAAACTGAATATTTTCATTTCAGATAATAAGTCTTTGGAGTTTATAACCAGTTGATTAGTTTCAAATAGTTCTACAAAATCATTTATCATAATAGGCTTAGTTTTGCTATTGGTAACAAAACCAACTTTCTTTTTAGCATTGCCCCTTGCATCATATTCCTTGTACTTGTACATATTGGAATACTGATAATCGTTTTTTAGCTTATCGACTACTGTATGCCCTGCACTTGCTTTTTCTATGACAAGCAAAGCCTTGTTATAATAGATACCTATATCATTTACCAACTCGGCAAATTGAAAAGGCTTAATATTATTACTCTTAAATTCTGCAACCTGCTCACCGTCAGAAGATAAAACCTGTATAGCAGAAAAGTCTTGTCCTAACCCTTCGCCAGTATCTACACCGATATAATATTTCAGTCCGCTTAAAGGTGTTTTCCATATATCCAAACCACGATTAAACCACGCTTTAAGGCTTGTAGGAAGATTATTCGGCTTATTTACCGTCTTAACCTCATGTATGTAATTCAAGCGTTCATGTATAAGTTGAGGATTAAATATATTGTTGCCAGTAGTTATAAATGCTTCAATCGGATTAGAAGGAAATTCCTGTGCAAATGAGTTTTCACTGCTGTTGGCAATTTTCATTCTTCTCCAAACTAACTGCTCTATGGTTGCCCCTTGATTGAATAAATCACGTTCTGCACCGTCTAAATCTTCCTTAGTGGGTAATACACCTTTGAGATTAATATAACGCTCACAAAAAGACTTGTATTCATCTGCAAACATAATCTTATCATTAATCCAACTAAAGAAAAAAGGCTTGTACATATTATCTTTACGCTCTGACTTATTCCACATTTCAGAAAAGTAATTCAAACCGTTAGCCGTTGATTCAAGAATGATTTTTCCATTAGGTGTTAAAGCTTGTTCAATAGCCAGTAATTGCTTATCAACATTATCTTTCATGAAAGCGACTTCTGATAAATGGGCAAAGCGGATTGTTAAACCTCTTGCAACATCTTTACTTCCGCAGGTAGCACAAATAATTCTACTGCCGTTTACAAATTTAAGTTCTTTTTTGTTATTGGCAATAAGTTCAATCTGCAATGCTCTGGGTAATTCATTATATATTTGTTTTAATTTTTCAAAAATTGAAGTAGCACTATCAATTGAATAGGATACTAAAAGGCAGGTAGTGTTAGGATTAGTTGAAGCAAGATAAATTGAATAAGCACATGAAAGGGTAGTTATTCCTAACTGTCTTGATTTAAGCACAATATTGTATTTATCCATATCTTGAAGCATCTGTTTTTGCTGTGGATTAAGTTTGAACTTAACCACATTGCCGTTTTTATCAACAACATTCATAAAATTTTCTATGTAAAGAATAGGACTTGCAATTATTTTTTTTAGTTTATCCTGTACAGTCATTTTAACCCCCTTTCATATCATTGAAATTTATGCAAAATACACGCAAATTTAAAGCCTTAATTTTACCCTTATAATTTAACATACAACTCTCTAAAGTGTCTGTATAAGCCTCGTAGAGCGTTATACGCTATTCTATTTCATCATCTTTAATTCCTTGTAATATTCCTAATAATTCACTGTCTTTCTGCTCCGCAAAGAACTTTTCTGAAAATTCAATAAAGGCTTTAAATGCTTGAGTATCTTCCTTAGCCTTATCAAAATATAAATTATACAGTTCAATCATTTTGGCTTGATGTAATCTATTTAAAAGCCACTTAATAGCAGTTTGCACATTCTGTTCAGTTAGCCAGTTATTACAGTTCTGCTCTGTCATACCCTCTGTAAAGGTTTTATAATTATTTTTCAATTCATCAAATGATTTTAAATTTGAATTAGGTAAAAGTTGAGGGGCAAATTTCCATAATATAAAATACACTTTAGCATCTGTTTTAACCAGTTCTTTTATTTTTTGAATAATACTCTGCTCCTGTGAAGTGCTTTTACCTGCTCCAAATCCGTCAATCTTCCCTCTATTATTAGCCATTGGTTTCACCTAACATCTTGAGAATAATATCAAGCTTGCTTTCAATTCTGTTTAACTGCTCTTGCATAGTTTCCTGCTTTTTAGATATATTACATACTTTTCCGTATAGCATATTATCTTTTATAGCATCCATTTCTGCAATTACCATATTTAAGTTATTGTTAGTGTTTATCATAACGCACCTCTTTCAATATTTAGATTTTCAATTTATTTACATCTATCATTTCATGTTAATTATTACAGTTGTGAAAAATAGGATTGATATTAATATTTCCATTGGCAGAATAATGTCAATTTTACCTTTGATTTTGTTTAATTGTTTCTGTATATTTTCTAGTCTATTATTTTTCATAATGATACTTCCTCTCTTGTTTTAGATTTTCATTTATGTGTGTAAAAGCACGTAGAATAGGGCAGAATCGTTTAAAGGGTAACTGATAAAAGAATATATTATTTATTAGTTACCCCTTAAAGCCTTGCGTTGCACTATTTTAAATTGCTTTTACTATTACTGTAGTTAAATAGTGAATATCAGCAGGAATATTATATTTAATTTTATTATCCTTACTTGCTTTAACTTTAATTAATCCATATGTATTGAGTATTTCTTGAATAGATTTCTTCCATTGAATTTCAGTTAATCCTTTTTGCTTTATATCTTTTTCAAGAATATAACCCTGTGCTTCAATGGTTTCAAGTGCCTTAACTGATAATTTTATAGTAGCATTATCTGATTTCTCGGTAGTACCTAAAGAATTTTCGTGTATGTATTGAGGATAACATTTGTTAGCAAGTTCAGTTCCGAATGTTCTTAATATATATTCTCTGCTTAACCCTTTAAGAGTAATATTATTAGCTTTCAATGTCTTTGCAATTTCTTCACTATTTCCAAACTGTAAAACTCCATATTCAGGAAAACTATAAAAATTAGTAATTTTCTTGAATCCATATTTAGCGGCAATATGCTTTGCTTTCGTTAATTCTTTTTCTGGAATAGATTCTACTGGAAGTTTTTCAATCATATTAAGTAAAGCAAATAATGTCAATGACTGTGACAAAATTTTACGACTATCTTGTCTGATACCACACACGCTAAGTAAATTCTTATAACTATCAAAGAAAATTGGTCTTTCCATATTTTGCATATTATCATTTACATACTGTGTGAAGTGCAATAACATTTTTTGAATATGTACTTTACGGGTTCTAATTAATTTTGATAATGTTGGAAACTGTAAATCAAATTCTTCTGAATCAAGATAATTAGCATTGTCAATTAACATCTGCTGTTGTTGTTTCACCCAATCGGACTTTTCAAGTTTCAGATTATAAACGGATTTTATAAATTCGATTGCTTGACTTTTCTTGCATTGTGCTAACTTCTCTGTAATTCCTATAATGGTATAGCACTTATTGCAGCCAAAACACTTATATACTTGTGTTCCATCATCAGTAGTATAAATATGTGCAGAAGGTGAATCATCTTCATGTTCAGGCAAAATACAATTTACATATCCATCAATGCCTAAATATTCCGATAAATCAATAGAATTAATATATTTATACAAATCTTTCTCATTCTCAAATGAGGTTTGCTCTAAAGTACCCCTAATAGAAGAATATAATATATATTCTTTATTAGGGGTACTTTTTAGTAACTCTTTCATTACATCTACATTTAATGCTCTAATTGCTTCAAGTTTAAGTGCCATATTCTCGTTTGATTCTGTATTAGAATATAAATCTAGTTTTTTTTTACATGATTTAGGTTCAATCGACTTATCACATTTTAACAAGGGCAATGCCTTATAATATTTTTTTATAATTTGCTGTGCATTAATCCTTTTATTATAAGAATCACAAATTAGTGACTTCCCACCAAAGAAGATTCTAGTACAATCTTTTGTCACATTATCTGATTTATTAAAAATAGAAATAAGCGTATTCTGCAATTTATTTCTTGTTTCAACATCAGTTATAACCGTATCAGTACAAAATACTAATCTGAAATGATGTTCCTGCTCTGAATGGCTAAAACTCGTATAGCCAAAGCAAGGGTATATCTTCAGTTCCGCACATTTATTAATCTGTTCATCAATCGTTGTATCATGGTCAAAATCCAATGCAAATAATTGTTGTTGAATCCAGTCAGCGGACTTAGTGCCGTTGAGTAGAGCAGGTTTGAATGTTGCTCCCTGTGATAACGCAGTAGCAAGTTCAGATATTTCTATTGTAGTTTTCTTTAAATTCTTTTGAACATCTGCTACTTCATATCCAGTAGGTTTATTATTAAATTTTTTATCATAGTACATTATTTCGACTTTCATTTTTTTACTCCGTTCTTTTTCAAGGCATAATAAAAGCACTCTAACTTTTGGTTAGAGTGCTGATATTACATATATTTACTTTGTGTCCGTTACGGACATCTTAAAATGTCAGTAGTTTATTTCTATTATCCTGTTTGAAAACAAATACGTTTTCACCGTCTTTTGCTTTTGCTCCCCATACGTAGCAGGGAGTATTTTTCAATTTCATCTGCATAGCAGTATATGGGTTGTACGTTGTGTACAATCTGTTTGTTGTTGTCGGATTGGTTTTCAATTTAATATTGCTGTAAGGATATTTGTGCTTTATTTCCTTTTCAGTATAACTATGTCCGTATAGTTGCTTTATCCTTTGTCTGGTTAGAATTTCATGCAATTTCAAAACCACCCTTATATTTCAATTAATTTATTTTCTTGGTTATTAGGTTTTGTGTATTCGCTTAGTGCTGTTCTTATTTCATCTGTTAAATCGAATACCCAAAAAGGGGAATTACTCCGTTCATTAATGCACTTGAATAAGTAAAAAAATCCTTTATCCTTGAGATATTTCATTTTTCTTACTGAATAGCACATTAGAAAGCGGTCACTGGTCTGTAAATTTTTTTCGTATGTAGTCATAGTTACCTCCTTAGACTAATCGTATATTTGTTATAATAGGTTTCTGCTGATGTGAATATTTTTTGACTATCAGCATTGTTAATAGCAAGTGCTTCATATTTTTGACAAAATCTTCTTTCAACTGGTTGAACTAATTCAAACGTACATTTTGGCAATGGAATTTTATTACCGCAGTATAATTTCCCTGCACCGTCAATATAAATTTCTTCATTCAATCGGTATTCCCGCCCAAACTCAACAAAATAATTTGCATCGTGTTGTTCAAGTATCGGCAATAGGTATTCTTTTAAACCTAACGCTTCATACCAATAAATGTTGATATCCTTGTATGCACCGCCTTTGTTATAGTAGCCTATGTACCAACCGTCAATATAAAGTAAGGCGGTTAAATAGGTTTCATTAACCTGTGAAAAGTCTTTATCAAATAAGCTTAGTATCACTGCAAGAGTGCTTCCGTTATATTTTCTGTTGTAAATTGTTGTATTAACATTTGGATTAATAGCCATTGGATTTTTAATAAATGAATAGTGATTGTCAAAAGTCATTCCCTCTGATATACTTAAATCAACATATATCGGTTGTTTGCCCTCTGTCCTTTCCTTGTTTAAGAAAAGTCCTTTTTTGAAGTCATAAAAACCCCCGACTTTAATATCTTTAAATCTTTTGCGTAAAAAATCACATGAATAATAACTATCCATATCGTTTGTTAATACAAGGTAATGCTTTTCTGGATTGATTTCTTTGTGCCATGTTGGTAATTTGTTTAAAATTGTTTCTTTAATCATAGTAAGTTATGTAGTGCAAACTGGCTTATAATTGTTCTAACGTATGAAGTCACCTTCTATACTCCAATTAAGTGTTGTAGGTGTTACCACCGCCAGTCCCACTTGTATTTTCATGCAGTTATTCAACTACAATTCCCCCTTTCATCATCACGTTTGTTGTTATTCTTCTGAATCAACCTCTGGCAAAATCTTGCCAAACCTTGATTTTGTTTCTGTAGGTTTAACAAGGTGTGCAAAATTTTGCACAAAGTTAAATCTACTATTTTACCTTTTCTGCCTTTTTAACTGTTGCTACATTAATTCCCTTGACAATTTCTTTGTGGTTTTCAGCAGTAACATTCTTTACACCAGTTTCAACCTGCCCTATTAACTGTGCTGATAATTCGCAACATTCTGCTACTTCACGCAAGGATAAACCACGCATTTCTCTGAAATCTCTGATATCTTTTCCGCTTAGCATAAAATCCCTCCTTAAATTAAAATAGGGGTGTAGGAAATTAATCCCACACCCACAATTTTGACTATTGTTCAAATATGAACTATGCAATTGTCTTTCTTACGATAACTACACCCTTGAGGTCAAGTAGTTTGCAAGCATAAAGAGATGAAGCCACAATATCAGTAGCAAGAAGTTTTGCTTCTCTTTCTTCCTCGATTGATATTTCTTTCTGGAATACATAGCCTAAAGCATTTTTCTTAACGATATATGTTTTGCACTCTGCCTTAGCAGTGTCGTATGTACCGTTATTGCATATGATTACTGGAATACCGATAAAATAACCTGCTACACCATCATTAACAATTCCGTTGCCGTTTGTCTGATATGTTTTGTTAGCAGATACAAATTCGTCCATTGCTAAAAAGTTCTTTAATAGTCGGCTGTTGATAATAATACCTGCAAATGTATCAGTATCAATATCATCGCCAAAATTAGCAAGTGCCTGATAGATTTCAGATACAGTAATAGTAGTTGCAGCAGTAGTTGCCTGCTTAAATACTGCATCTGTATCCATAGCAACAGTAAGGTCATTGTCAATCTTCTTAGCCATTGCAGTAGCAACCTGCTCAACAACATTATCCATTACTCTGCCTTTAATCTGTGCCTTTTCACTGTCATATACACGCATAGATGAACCTACCCACTGAATAGTAGCACTTGAATCTGTCATATCAATTACAGCAGGAGTAAGAGCAGTACCCTTTGTAACTGTACCTGCTGTTGCTACACGATTAATTGTAGGGAAATGAATTGTGTCACCTGCCTGTCTAATTTCTGGTATAACAGAAGTAGCATCAAATGCAACCCTGCCTATTCTTAGTGTAGTATCAAGTTTTGCGTTAATAGCGTCCGCAAATACGCTTGGAATAATAAGTGCCATATGTTTAACTCCGTTTCTGCCTTAAAAGGCGTAACATTATTTTCGTTTATAATATAATAAGCCACATTTCCTCCAATTGGAGAAGAAGTGACTTATTACATACTCATTAGTTTATTTGCTAATTCTGGATTGGTTTCAAAGAATTTTGATTTTTCAGAATAGGACATACCTTTCCATTTTTCTTTTGAAATACCCTCATTGGATTGGTGTCCGCTTGGAATATAACCGCTTGATTTCATTCTTTCAGTAACCATATTCTGTATAATGTTGTTAAATGATTCAAGGTCAATATCCTCTCTGATAAAATCGGCAATAGCATTATCAATATTTGCTGACTGCAAAGAAGTTAGTAACTGTAAACGCTTTTCTTTAGCATTAATTTCCTTTTGCTTGCTTTCAATTTCTGCAAGACGTTTTTCAAGTTCAATTTCTGTATCTGATTTTTGAACTGGTGATAATTCTTTTACCTTAGCTTCAAGAGCCTTAATATCCTTAGAATATTTAGTCCTAAGCTTGTCCTCTGCTGATTGAATAGCCTTTTCATAATCGGCTTTATTCATTGTAATAGTATCACTGGTTTCAGTACCCTCCGTCAAATTTGATGCAGGGGTATTATCAATAGTTTCTGTTGCTTTGTTTTCTTCGTTCATAGTAAATTCCTTTCTTGTTATACTGCATTAACCCATAAAGTTTTAGTGCAATATCCCTTGTATAATAATTTTGCATATTCCGAAACGCTTTCCGAACATATATAATACTACGTAAAATAGGCTTTTGTTCGGAGAATGTTTCGATAAATATTCGGCTTACCGAATAGATTTATTAGGAGGAAGCGACTATTTTTTTCAGTGAGAAAGTCGCTGAAACTCACATTAATTTAAAAACAAATAAGAAGAAGGATACGGCTTATTTTGAAAGGTGAGGAAGCCGTCTAACTCACATTAAAGGATAAAATATATGAAAAATCTATATAAACGCCCAGTTGCAAAAGGCGGTTATACCATTACTGGCTTTTCTTTTTACGCTGTGATGTTAAAAGGATATTTGCCTTATCTCTGCAATCAGGGCAATACTTAGTATTTCTTCCGTCAATGGGATAAAATTCTCCGCATATTGCACATGATTTATAAGTTATACCGCCTATAGTAACCTTAACAACAGTTCCTAATTCGGTTTGACAATATGACACATTGTCGGTTAATTGTTGGAATTTCAAATTTGCACCTGCTTTCAGTTGATTTTTAATTTATTAAAATAAAAAATGCAGTTAGGAAAATGGCTTAAATACTGCATTTGTATTTCCAATTTAGTTGTTAAGTTTGATTTTTGAGATAAAAAAATATATTACAGAAATAAAATTTATGATTTTATTAAAACCGCTTGACTTTATTTCTTAAATATGTTATGGTATTAATGAGATATTGTTCTGTTTTTCGCAAGTATTATAACCTGTTTCTTTCCATACTGTTATATAGAACA
>ERZ795052.3754-NODE-3754-length-16338-cov-6.374317_pt1 | contig 16338 bp, 13 predicted proteins | sample MGYA00375136_ERZ795052 | MGnify/ENA primary metagenome ERZ795052 (study PRJEB30181, sample SAMN05720156) | activated sludge metagenome | isolation source: Anaerobic digester | place: Japan | collected 2015-05-26 ... | reverse complement strand
GTCTTGATTGCGCTATCCGTCTCGGCGGCGACCGACCCGCTGGCAAAAGCAGCCTACGACGCGCTGCCCGCCTTAAAGTGCGGCGAAGCGCACTCTACCTGCATTCTTTCCAAGAGCGACGAGGAGATACTCAGAAAGCTTAATTTGAACGTGACGAGCGAAGCGAGGTATGCCACCTCCGACCTCTTCAACGAATAGGCGACAGATTAAGAAAAATTCTCACTAGGATAGTTCATTCAACGAGTAGCCGAAATTTGAGAGATTGATGAGAACCAATTTAATAGCTCAAAATCTTAGAAAATAAAAATTAAAGAGGAATGTTATGAAAGTCAAAGAAAGAAAATTTACGCCCGAGCATTTGAAATGGAAGCTTGAAGATATGGTTGAGTCCGACGCGGCATGGGAAGAAATGTATGCCGAAGCCAAGGCGCGGCTGCCCGAACTCTCATCGTTCAAGGGCAAACTCAAGGACAAGGCGCAATATCTTGCCTGCGCCCGTCTTCAGTCGGAGCTTGATTTAAAGCTTCAGACGCTGTATATTTATGCGAACATGCGCCGCGACGAGGACAGCTCGGTTTCGCTCTATCAGGGCATGGCGGACAGAGCGACCGCGCTCGTCGTGCAGGCGATGACGGCTGCCTCTTTTGTTCAACCCGAACTCACCGAGATGCCGGCTGAAACGCTTATTGAATGGTCTAAGCTCCCCGAATTCGAGAACTATTCCTATATTCTTTCCGAGATTGCGAGGAGCAAGGAGCACATACTTTCCGAAAAAGAGGAAAGGCTTCTTTCGGGCGTCGCTTCCTTTGCCGATAACTTCAAAGAGATTTTCACCATGTTCAATGATGTCGACGTAAAGTTTGACAAGGTCGAGGACGATAACGGCAACAAGTTAGACATGTCCCACGGGCTCTACGGCGTGCTGCTCCAGAGCCGCTCCGAGAAAGTTCGCAGGGGCGCCTTCGAGTCGATGTATGCCGCCTATAAGTCGCACATCAACACCATTGCCCAAACTTACGCCGGCTGCGTCAAGAAAGACTGCTTCTACGCCGGCGCGCGCGGCTTTAAGAGCGCGCTCGAAGCCTCGATGTTCGGCGAGAATATTCCCACCGCGGTATATGAAAACCTGCTTGAGAGCGTCCGCAAAAACTGCTCGGCCGTTCACCGCTACGTTGCTCTCCGAAAAAAGATTTTAGGCTTTGAAACGCTCAATATGTATGATCTTTATCTGCCCATTGTTGAGAACGCCGAAATCAAGTTATCTTACGAAAAGGCATATAAACTAGTCGAATCGGCACTTAAACCTATGGGTAAGGAATATTTGGAGGTTTTCAACAAGGCTTACAACGAGGGCTGGATAGACGTCGTCGAAAACAAAAACAAGAGAAGCGGTGCTTACAGTTGGGCCGTATACGGCTGTCATCCTTTCGTCCTCTTGAACTATCAAAAAACCACTTCGGAAGTGTTCGCGATAGCGCACGAGATGGGACACGCCATTCACACTTATTACAGCTGCGGCAATCAACCCTTCGAGAAATCGGAATACGTCATTTTCCTTGCCGAAATCGCCAGCACGGTCAACGAAATACTGCTGCTTAAGCACCTCATGAAGGATGCCAAGGGCGAATTCAAGAAGTATCTGCTTTCTTACTATCTCGATATGTTCCGCACTACGCTTTTCCGCCAGACGATGTTCGCCGAATTCGAGTATCTCGCCCATGAAATGAGCGAAAAGGGCGAGCCCCTGACAGCCGAGGCGTTTTCCAATCTATATTATAAGCTCAATAAGCAATACTATGGAAAGGCGGTCAAACACAACGAGCAGATAAGATACGAATGGGCGCGGATACCCCATTTTTACAGAAGCTTTTACGTCTACAAGTATTCGACGGGAATAATAGCCGCCGTCACCATCGCCAGCGATATCATAAAGCGCGGCGAGGCGGCATTCGCCGGCTACAAAAAATTCCTTTCGGCGGGCAACAGCACCGGCCCGATTGAAATTTTGAAATACGCCGGTGTCGACCTCACCGATAAAAAGCCCTTTGAAACCGCCATGGCGGAGTTTAAGGCGACGCTCAAAGAGCTTGAAAGTCTGGCGTAACCTTGATTAATAACTGATATTAAAGGCAAGCGCTAATCAACAACGTTTATCCGCTGCCTGCAAAATATCTCTTTGCGCTAATACCCGCAAGAATAGCTAAATCGGAAAATTGCTTTTAGCAATACGCGTGAATAAATATTACAAAACGCATAAATATTAAGCTTAGTGAAAAAAACGTTTCTGATTGTCATCATAATTTCTGTTCTGGCATTGACGCTTTCGGCTTGCGGCGAGGTCACTTTGACAAACACTTTTTTAAGAAACAGTGTTGTCCAAACGATTGAGATATCGGTTAGCGTTGACGACGCCGGTAGATACGGCTACAGCCGTGCCGAAATTTTGGACATAATCGAAACGGTCTTTACCGATTACGGGCGCGAGGTGACGCGCGAGGATGGTAAAATCAAAGGAACGATTGTCTTCGATTCGGCGTCCGAGCTTGCCGCCGACGCCGTGGGTTACGGATACACCGCGGTGAGCGCCGAGGAAACGCGGGATTTTTTCTTCACTAGATATAAAACGATTTTAAAAAGCCGCTTTTCCGACATCGATAACTGGCCGCTCACCGAGCATCTGCTGACAACTTATTTCGATAAGGCTGCCGAATTCGACGCCGAGGCGGTGACCTACGTCTTTAATTACGCCACCATCTACCGCTCGATTGACTCCAACGGCGCCGAGACAAGCGAGGACGGCATCTACACCCACACCTGGACGGTTAAGCCCGACACCGAGTTAGTTTTAACTAAAACCACCGAATTTTCGGCGGGCTGGTATGTTTTGGCAATAGCTTCGTCGTTTGTGTTCATCGCGGCTTTGGCGTTTGCCGCAAAGCGCGCCAAACGGAACAATCCTTTATGTGCTAATTAATCCTTTACATTAAATTGTAAAATCTTTATACTGTTAGCAAGCCCGACCTAGGGCGGAGAAACGAAAAAATCCCGGTGAGGTAAATATGGCCGAGGGAAAGAGAAAGAGCAAGGAATTGGACGTCATGCGCGCCATGCCCAAGAACATTGAGGCCGAGCGCGCCGTTTTGGGCGCCGCGTTAATCGACCGCGAAGCCGCCGACGACGTCTGCCACGTGCTCACAAAATTTGATTTTTACGACGACGCCAACGCCGAGATTTTCGACGCCATGCGCGAGCTCGGCTTAAGCAACAAGCCGATTGACATCGTGACCGTTTGCGACCTTCTAGAAATGCGCGGCAAGCTTGTCGACGTAGGGAGCGTCGCCTACCTTTCACGGCTGGCGGGCGATATGCCCAGCGCGGCGAACTTTGCCTACTACCGCGATATCATAAAGCGCGACAGCATGCTCAGGCGCATTATTACGGCGGGCACCGATATTTCAAAAATCGGATATTCTTACAGCGACGAAGTAAAGGCGCTCGAGGACGCCGAGCGCGCCGTCTTCAGGCTCTCCGAAGAAGCCGAGCGCTCCGAGTTTTCGCCCATTTCCGAGGCGAGCGCGAGGACCATCGACGAAATCGAGCGCATCCAAAGCGGAACCAGCAAGCGGAACGTCGTTTACACCGGCTTCAGCCAGTTCGACCGCTTGACAAACGGATTAAAGGGCGGCAACTTCGTGCTGCTTGCGGCGCGCCCCTCCATCGGCAAGACCGCTTTTGCCCTCAATATCGCCGCCAACGCCGCCGTTTCGGGGCATAAATCGGTGGCGATTTTCTCGCTCGAGATGTATACCGTCCAGCTCGTCAAGCGTATGATTGCCTATCTTTCCAAAGTCAACCTCAAAGACATGGACACCGAATACGCCTTGACGCGCGCCGACCTTAGAAACATCTACCAAGCGCACGAGGCCTTGATTGCCTCGCGGATGTTCATAAACGAGAGCGGCTCTATTTCCGCCGAGGAAATCCTTTCAAAATGCCTACGCTTAAAGCGTTCGTCGGCAGGGCTGGACCTTGTCATAATCGACTATTTGCAGCTTTTAAAAATTCCCGAGCGCGCCGAAAGCCGTCTTTTGGGCGTGACCGAAATCAGCCGCGCCATGAAGATATACGCCAAAGAACTGGGCGTGCCGTTTTTGGTGCTCTCCCAGATGTCGAGGGCTATCGACCAAAGAAACGAGCACGACCCCAAGCTCTCCGACCTTCGCGACAGCGGCGCCATTGAGCAGGACGCCGACCTCATCGCCTTTTTACATAAGCCGAGCAAATACGACCCGAGCAAATACGACCCCAACTACCTCGAGCTCAGGGTGGAAAAAAACAGAAACGGCCCCTGCGAAACCATACCTTTGCTGTGGGACGGCAAGACGACGTCCTTCTGCGAAACTACGGCGACCGGCTTCGTTAAGCCTGCCAAAACCCAAGCACCCGACCCTTCGCCGCTTGGCGACAAGCCCGAGAAAACTCTGCCGCCCCCGATAACGCCGGTAAGCGCGGCCGTTCCCGCCGCCTCGGCGGTGTTGGGCAAGATAAAGGAAGTCGCCTCCGACGCCGATATTGAGGCGGATACTATGCGTTCGCCCGATGAAATTTTCAACGTAACGGTGGGCGAGGTCGAGGAACAAGGTTCCAAAGGCTATGAACCCGAAGCCGAATATAAAAATGTCGAGCCCGACGCCGATTATGACCCGGACTCCGACCCGCTTTAATAAAAAAATCCGATTGCGAGCAATCGGATTTTTTAATTCTATCAAATTCAATTCTCTTATTGGTTTTCAAACAACGCGGTGGAAAGATATCTTTCGCCTCCGTCGGGAAGTATTACGACAATGATTTTCCCTTTGTTTTCCGGCCGCTTGGCGACAAGAGTCGCGGCAAAGAGCGCGGCGCCCGAGGATATACCCGAAAGGAGCCCCTCCGAGGCGGCTAGCTCCCTGCTTGCCGAAAAAGCGTCCTCATTTTTAACCGTGATAATTTCATCGAAAATTTTGGCGTTCAAAATTTCGGGGACGAATCCGGCGCCTATACCCTGAATTTGGTGGGCGCCTGCGCGGCCTTGAGAAAGGACGGGCGAATCATAGGGCTCGACTGCGACGACCTTTATATTTTTGTTTTGAGATTTGAGGTATTCGCCCGTGCCCGTAAGAGTGCCGCCCGTGCCTATGCCGGCAACCAAAATATCGACCTTGCCATCGGTGTCATTCCGGATTTCGGGGCCTGTCGTGTCGTAGTGCGCCTTGGGATTGGCGGGATTTGTGAACTGTCCCAAAATGACGGCGCCTTTGATTTCCGATTTCAGCTCGTTTGCCCTTTCGATGGCACCCCTCATGCCCCTTGCGCCCTCGGTAAGAACAAGTTCGGCGCCGTAGGCTTTAAGAAGCTTGCGCCTCTCGATGCTCATCGTTTCCGGCATGGTGAGAATAATCCGATAGCCCTTGGCGGCAGCGGCCGAGGCGAGCCCTATGCCCGTATTTCCGCTTGTGGGCTCGATTATGACCGACGACTCGGTCAAAAGCCCGCGCGCCTCGGCATCCTCAATCATCGCCTTGGCGACTCTGTCTTTGACGCTTCCCGCGGGATTAAGATATTCCAGCTTAGCGAGTATCGTAGCCGAGGTGTTTTGCTTTTGATTATACCGTGAAAGCTCGAGAAGAGGCGTGTTGCCGACGAGCTCGGTAAGTCCTTTATAAATCTTTGCCATCTCGCCCTCCCAAATTATATCGAATTTTTGAAACCCGACGCGGTTTTCCTCATTATATTACCGCCGTGCCCGCTTGTCAATGCGGATCGGCTAATCAAAGTTAGGCAATTGGGTTTTAATCCATAGCTTTGCGTGTTTGCGCATTGATTACTTGTTTACCGATTTCTTTACTATTCAAACAATTATTTTAGAAGTAGCCTAATACACCGCGCAAGCAAAAGTATTAATTTTTATTCGGCTTAATAAACTATAATATGTTTTTCGATGAAATTAAACGGAAATTCGGCGTAGATTTGGCTTCCGAATTCGAGGTTGTCGTCTTCGGCAAGACGGCCGCCGTCTTGTCGGGAATAAAATCGGTTGTATCCTTCACGAACGCCGAAATTCGCTTCCGCACCAAAAAGAGCACTGTGGTGATTTTGGGCGAAAACCTTGGTCTTGCGGAAATAGGCGCGGCCGAGGCTTATATATCGGGGAAAATTAAAGATATTGTCATCGAATAGACTTAAAATAATGCGCAAACTCAACATTCAAAATTAGTGGGCGGGAGAAAAATGTCGGAAGTAAAGAGCTTCTGCTATTTTGAAGCGGAGGGGCTGAATCACGGCAAAATAATAAAAAAGCTACACCTTCAAAAGGTGGTTCTTCGCGGCGTCATTAGCAAAGGCGTCCGTCTGAAATTCGGCGTTAACGCCTCCGACAAGCAAAAAGTCGTTGATTTATTTACCGCACTCAATTATAATTATAAGATAATTAAATATACGGGCGCGGCGGCGTTTAAGGATTTTCTCAGATACCGCTTCGGGCTTTTAATCGGCGCGGCAGCCGTCATCGTCTTTATTGCCGTAATGAGCGGCTTCGTTCTCGACGTCAAGGTCAACCTTCCGTTCAGGGCAAGAGAGGCCGCAGACGTGCTCGCCGAGTTCGGCGTGAGGGAGGGAGGATTCAATCCCGCGCTGGATAGTAAAGCCATCGAGAAATCGCTCCTCAAGCTCGACGGCATATCCTACGCCTCGGTCACGCGAAGGGGCACCACCGTATTTGTTAACCTTGTGGAAGAACTAGAAAAGCCCGCCTATGACTATCTCGGCACCTCCGACGCCGTCTACTCCAAAAAGAAGGCGGTGGTATCGCGCGTCATAGTCTTCAACGGCACGGCCGCCGTCAAAACGGGCGACATCGTTAAAAGGGGCGATAAGCTGATTGAGGGAATAGTGTCGATATCGGGTCAGCAGGTGGCTTCCTACGCCAACGGAGAGGTGTTTGGCAAGGTTCAATACACCGCCGAAATCGCGCTGAGCGACCAATATATCGAAAAAACATACGGCGAGCGCAAAACGTATACGGTCAGCACGCTGTTCGGAAAGAGCGGTAAGCCGCCCGAGTCGCCCTATAAAACATACGAAACGATTGAAAAGACCTCGGTTTTGGGATATATCTTTCCGATATTTATAAGGGAAGTCACCTACGTCGAGGTCATCTATAAAACGGTGGAAGTGAGCGGCGAAACAATTGAAAAGCTTAAAGGCGAGGCTATAAACAAGGCGCTTTCCAAAATGCCCGCCGACGGAGTTTTTCTGGCCGCATGGTGCAACGTCTTTATGCGTGACGGCCGCACCGTGCTTCAGGCCGTCGTCGAGGCCGAGGAGCTTATATCGGGATAAGAAAGTCCCGCACCCAAAAAAGCTTGATAATGTGCGGATTGTCATAACATAACTTGAGAAAAACGTAAACATTCAGAAAAACTAAGTAATAGAATCGGGATGGGCGCAGTTATTAACCGATAAAGCAAAAAAATATATATGCGGTGATGGTTTAAGCCGCTACCGAGGACAAAACAAAAGAAAACGAAAATCACAAAGAGGCCAATTTGAAGACAAATATCGAAGTTGACAATATCGATTTAATCAGAAATTTTTTTGGATGCATGGACGCCAACGCCAGCGAATTTGAAAAACTTTTGGGCGTCACAATCGCGAGGGATGAGCAGGGAATATCGGTAAGCGGCGCGGAGGCCGACGTTGCCCGCGCTCAAAGCACCATTAAAACTCTTCTAAAGCTTGCCAAAACCGAAACCCTCAATTCCCAGCATATTCGGCTTGTCGCCGATCTCATGAAAGACAACTTCGACGTCGAGTTATCCGACGTGTTGGGCGTGGTGGCCGTCACCGCGCGCGGCAAGCAGATTCGCGTTAAATCGCTGGGACAGCGCCTTTACGTTGACGCCATTTTAAAAAACGAGCTGACGATAGCGGTGGGACCTGCCGGCACCGGCAAGACCTATCTCGCCGTCGCGCTCGCAGCCGCGGCATATAAAAACAAGCAGGTTGATAAAATCATTTTGACGCGGCCGGCCGTTGAGGCGGGCGAAAAGCTGGGGTTTCTGCCCGGCGACCTCCAAAACAAAGTCGACCCTTATCTTCGCCCGCTTTATGACGCGCTGACCGAGATGTTCGGCTCCGAAGTGTATTTAAAGCTGATGGAAAGGGGCATAATCGAGGTGGCACCTCTTGCCTATATGCGCGGCAGGACGCTTTCCAACAGCTTCATTATTTTGGACGAAGCCCAAAATACCACCAAAGAGCAAATGAAGATGTTTTTGACGCGCATGGGCGAAAACAGCAAGGTGGTTGTCAACGGCGACGTCACTCAAATCGACTTGCCGGCCAGCACCCAATCGGGGCTGATTCACGCTCTTCAGATTTTAAAGGGCGTGGCGGGCGTCGAGATTGTCGAGCTCACTTTCAAGGATGTAGCGCGCCACCACCTTGTGCAAAACATCATTCAAGCCTACGAAAAAGATAAATTCAACCCGGGTTCCGACCTCCGCGAATAGCGACCGCTTTTAATTAGGCCGTAATCATTTAGAAAATGCTCAAAGAAGCGAGTGAAGCCGGTTATTCAGAATCAGAACTTAGCCGAAGCGGCGGTTTTTTAGACTAAGGCGTTCATACCGGAAAATGCTGAGAGCGGGTTGAATTTGTATGGTTACCAAGGCAAAAGGAGAGGAGAAAATGGAGCGTAAGCCTAAAGATAAAGATGCGGTCAAGGAGCTTACCGCGTATATTTTAAAGGTCGCGGGAGTTGTCGCGGTTACCGCCCTCGTCGTCACTATTGTGTCGGCGCTGTGGTTTCACCGCGCCAACAACAGCTACGCCGAGGCGTTTACCGGCGCCGGCCTGCTCAGAAGCTTTGCCTATTTTTTGACGGTTGCGCTGTTGCTCGTGTGCATTTACCTTTATTCGTATTATTTCGTCTTTAAGTCGCAGCAGAGGACCTCGGTTTACGCCATGATTTTTGCCTCGATAGCGGTGACGTTTGTTATCTGCTTGATTGCGGCGGACTATCTCAACATCTTCATGCTTCCCATCGGGCTTGCCGCCATGCTCCTCTGCGTCTTGGTCGGCAGGCGTGTCGCCTTGGTCAGCGTCATAGTGCTGATGCAGATAATGTTTTTGACTTTCTTCATCAACGACGCGTTTTCGGCGGCGTCGATGCAGAATGCCTCCGTCGCGGTGTTCGTCAATTCGGTGGGCGCCTGCCTCTTGATTTATCTTCAGTCCAAAAGCTATTCGAGGATTAAAATCATTCTTTTCGGGTTTATCGGCGGGCTGTCGCTGATGCCGCTTTCGGCGGTCGTGCTTATCGCGACGGGCAACTCCACCATGACGATATTGAAAAGCTTGGGCTGGAACCTTGCCGCCAACACCGCGTCGATTGTCTTATATATGTTCCTTCTTCCTGTTTTTGAGACGTTGTTTAACGCCGCCGACGATTTCAGGCTCGACGAGATTTCCAACCTTAAAAATCCGCTTTTAAAACGGCTCGCAAACGAAGCATCGGGCACCTTCAACCATTCGCAGACGGTGGCGATACTGGCCGAAAACTGCGCCATCGCAATCGGCGAGAATCCTCACCTCGCGCGCGCCGCGGCGTATTACCACGATATAGGCAAGCTTAAAAACCCGCTTTATTTCGTCGAAAACCAAGACAATTACAACCCCCACGACGAATTGATTCCCGAGGTCAGCGTCAGCATGATTACGGCGCACGCCACCTTCGGCGCCGAACTCATCCGTCAATACCACCTGCCCGACAAACTCGCCAAAATCTGCCGCGAGCACCACGGCGATATGCCCGTCAATTTCTTCTACCAAAAAGCCAAGAAAATCACCGAAGAGGATTTGCCGATAGAAAATTACAGCTATGCCGGCCCCAAGCCGAGCACCAAGATTTCGGCGATAATCATGCTCGCCGATTCAATCGAGGCGGCGACGCGCGCCAATGTGCCGCCCAATAACACCGAGCTGATGAAATGCATTGACGAAATAGTCAATGAACGCATAGAGAAAAAGCAGTTTGACAACTGTCCGATTACTTTCGGCGAGCTCGCCGTGATAAAGAAAACGATAGCCGATTCTCTGCCGTCTGTCCATCACGCCCGAATCCGCTATCCCTCTTAAACCAAACGAAAACGTTTTACTAAGTTAAAAACACAATGATAAAAATTTACAATGCCCCCAAAGGGGCGAAAAAGCCGATAAGAAAGGCTTACAAAACAGCACTTAAGCATTTTACCCAGCGCGATATTTTCTCTTGCGAGCTGGCGTTTTTGAGCGAGGAAGAAATGCGCGCCCTCAATTTGCGCGCCCGCGGCGTCGACGCCGCTACCGACGTTTTAAGCTTTCCCGCGCTCTCGCTCGATGCACACCTTCCCGTGAGCAATCCTCCCGAGGGTTGCGAATTCGACGGCCGTAAAGTTATCTTAGGCGAAATAGCGATTTGCGTCGAGATTATGAAAAGGCAGGCCGCCGAATACGGCCACGGCGAGGAGCGCGAATGCGCCTTCTTAGCCCTTCATGGTTTATTGCATCTTTTGGGGTTTGACCACGAAAGAGAGGAGGATAGAGCGAAAATGCGCGCCGCCGAAGAGGAAATTCTAAACAAAGCTGGGATATTGCGTTAGTTAGGCGGATTTTTCCGAAAAAAATCGTGTCTTGACGGCTAAATCAAAAAAATGATTGATAGTTAAAACTATAAATTAAACAAACGAGAACAATAACCAAATAAATTAGGCAGATATTAATTTATTAAATAAATCAAATAAAGAGGCCGAATGAAAGATAAATTTTGCGAAAAGCAAATTGAAGAAATGATAGCCGAGGCCAAATCGGCTTCCGAGCGGGCTTATGCGCCCTATTCCAAATATTTGGTGGGAGCTGCGGCGCTCACCTCTGACGGAAAGATTTTTAGGGGCGGTAATATTGAAAACGCTTCCTATCCCGTAGGGCTTTGCGCCGAGCGCGCCGCCTTTTCCAAAGCTATTTCGGAAGGTTACACCGATTTTTCGGCCGTCGCCGTCTATTGCAACTCCGACGCCGCTCCCTATCCTTGCGGAATGTGCCGCCAGTTTATGTCGGAGTTTTCGCCAAACGGCGACCTCGTTGTCATCGTCGCCTGGCCGGGCGGCCGCGAAATCAAAACCATCTCCGAACTCCTCCCCGGCGCCTTTAAACTCTAAACCACGCTACCGAGAGGATTTTTGTCGCTGAACGGATAAGTGCCCGATAATATTTTATATTTAATAAAATATAAAAAGGCTCGGCTGAAAACTTAAAAGTAAAAAACCTAGTAAAAAATATTAAAAAAGGAACATCTTTTTGGGAATTTAGATATGGGATGCAGAACGAGGCTCGTAACTTACCCCAGTGAATGGTTTGCATTCAATGGGGACTCCAAAAAGCCCGAATGAGCTTTTATCGGGGCCCCCATCAGATTACTTATCTGATGGTGAGAAAATTCGTGACCGCATTGCCCCGAAGACAGAAAACAACGTTCCGCGCCCATTTATAAATTCCGCCCCGCATTATGAAAACAGGATTTGTAGCAATTATAGGAAGGTCCAACTCGGGCAAATCGACGCTGATAAACGCCTTAGTCGGCGAAAAGGTCGCCATCGTATCGTGGCGGCCGCAGACCACGCGCGACAGGATTATCGGCGTTTTGAACGGTGAGGGATTTCAGGCGGCGTTCGTCGATACGCCGGGGCTTCACCATGCCCAAAACAAGCTGGGCGAATATATGGTTAAATCGGTTGACGCCGCCCTTTCCGACGTCGATGTTGTGCTCTACATTTCGGACGCCGTCAGAGGAGTGAGCACCGAGGACATCGAATTTATTGAGAGCGCCGCAAAAAAGTGTGGAATTGTCGTTGCCGTCAACAAGATTGACAGTGTTATGCCGTCTACGCTCGCCGAGGAACTGGTGAAGCTCAATGGCATAAATGAACTTAAGGCAGTGGTGCCTATTTCGGCCAAGCGCGGCGACAATTTAGAGGTTTTGACGAAAGAAATAGTAAAGCTATTGCCCGAGGGCGAGCCGATGTATCCCGAGGACGTGTTGACCGATAAAAGCGAGCGCTTCATGTGCGGCGAGATAATCAGAGAAAAGGCGCTGACACGGCTCGATAAAGAGATACCTTTCGGGCTCGGCATAGTAATCAACAAGTTTGAGAAACGCATAGGCAAGGATATTTTCGACATCGATGCCGACATTATCTGCGAAAGAAAATCGCATAAGGCCATCATCATCGGAAAGCAAGGCGCCATGCTGAAGGAGATTGCCACCGAAGCGCGGCTCGATATCGAAAAGCTTATAGATTGCAAGGTAAATCTGCAACTTTGGGTGCGGGTCAAAGAAGACTGGCGCGACAATAATGCAATTTTAGGTGAACTCGGCTATAAGTGAAAACGGCGTAATAATAGGTATCATCTTTGGGCTCGCCGGTGAAATTTGCGGCATCTGCCGCAAGTGAAATTTAATTGCGCGAGTGTTTTAAGTGAAATAGATTGCTGCGCAATCTGTGAAATTTTTTGACTTTGTCAAAAAGTTGCGGAAGATTTTGATAAATCCGCAACTGCGAGCGAAGCGAGTAATCCGCTATGCCGGAGGCAAAATTTCAATGTGAAGCGCAGCCGAACAATTTACTGCGAACACAGTTCGCAATTTAACTTAAGTAAATTCGCAATATGGATAAAATTAAAGTTAACGGAATCGTGGTGCGCTCCGTCCCATACGGCGACTACGACAAGGTGCTGACGCTGGTCACGCCGGAGCGGGGCAAGCTTGCCGCCTCGGCGAGGAGCGTTAGAAAGAGCTCGGCCAAGCTGAAATACGCGGCCGAGCCGTTTTCGTTCGGCGAATATATGCTGGCGCCGGCCTCGGGCGGCAAGCTCGTCGTTTGCGAATGCATGCAGCACGACAATTTTTTCGGCTTGACGCGCGATTTGGAAAGGTATTACGGCGGATTTATGCTTCTTGAGATACTCGAAAAGCTGTCCTCGGAGGAACCCAACGGGCCGCTCATGGCCGCCGTGCTTGACGGCTTGAAGCTGTTATGTTACACTGATGCCGCCCCTAAGGTTGCCGTTTCGGGCACCCTTTTGACCGTGCTCGAAGTCTTGGGTTATAAGCTCAATTTCACTAGCTGCGCCGCCTGCGGCAAGGAGCTTGGCGAAAGCGTCTATTTCGACGCCGACTCGGGCTTTGTGTGCGGCGTCTGCCGCCGTCCCGAAACCTCGCGGACGATACAAAAATCGGTTTTTTTGCATTTATTGGAGCTCGATTCCATTAAAAGCGGCTGTATTTCGGATAATATAGATGGCGGCATCGCGACGGCGGGTTCGGAACTTATGGTGAACATACTTACCGAGCTTGCGGGGATTAAGATTAAAAGCGCGAGTATGTTCTTATACACATAGCGTATAAGAGTGAAATTTGCCGCTCGCGGCAAGTCGCAATTTCACAAATAAAGTTCACAACTGCGGGTGCAGTGAACAATATCAACGGTTTAAAAAAACAAGCTAGCTAAGGGACAATATGAAGAACGGTAAGACAAGGAAAATAACAATAATAATACTCGCTTTGGGACTGGTTCTCGCGGCGGTTATTACGCTTACGGCGTGTAATAAAGATAAGACAACTCCGTTGCCCGATTTGACAAAATATTTTGTCGAAAAAGAGGCTGCTTGGGGTTACAGCGGCTCGGAGCGGCTGATTACGCTGCCGCAATATGTCGAGATTCAAAACCGCTCGCTCACCGGCTCTTTGGCGACGACTTCCTCCCAGAATTATCCTGCATACCGCACCAACCGCAGTAGCTACGTCGACGGCTATGACGGATTCGTTTTGACAAACGCGCAATACGAGATTTCGACGACCGACTCAAACGGAGTTACCACTAAGGTGACCAAGCAGGCCGGCCTTTATCAAGGTTTTTACCGCATCGGCGACGACGAGGTGACGATTCCGGTTCAATATCCCAAAATCTACTTTCTGCACGGTTTAATCGCGGTGATGAACGACGCCGGTGAAATAGGAATCTATGATTCCTACGGAAACGTCATATTTGAATGCGGCGACGCCGTGTTTGCGGCAAAGGGCACGGCGACGCCCGCCGAATCGAACAAGCTTGAGACCGTCGTCACCATTTTTTCACCCAATTACGTCGGCTATAAAAGCGGCAACTACGCCCAAGTGTTTTCGGTTGAAAGCAAAAAAATGGTCGCTTCGCTCCACAATACCGACTTAAAAAACATCAGCATATTTGACAATTACATGGTGTTGAAGCGGACGGAATCGAGCAAGGACAATATCACAATTATCACTATCGATAACTCTAAAAAACTGCTTATTAAAGATATTCCGACGGGCGGGCCGTCATGGTTTGAGGAGATGTCCACCGCCTCCGCCGACCTCTTGGCGCCGACATATCTCGGTAACGGTAAGTTCTTCATTTTCAGCCGCACCGAGGGGGCATCTGACAACTACGTATATCAAGACATCGACGAAAGCTACAAGATTTGCACGATGTGGAAATACGACGCCGTCCGAGGCACGAGGACGCCCTACATTTCCGACAACATCTTTATTTCGCTTGTCAACTCCTACTACGCCGAGAGCGTGGCGCTCGACGTCAACGGCTTTTTGAAGCCGGGATACACCTACGCAAGCTATGTTCTGACGCTCCGGCCCGATAAAAAAGTGGATTTCGACCAAATGATTGTCGACGAGGACCTCAACGTCATGGTGTCGCTGAGTAAGACGCTTAAGGGCCAGATTGACCTAAAGAAAGCGCCGACGACGACAACCAAAGTGTCCGACATCGCGCTGATTTACACCGACGGCTATGCCGTGCCGGCCGACCCCAAGGGCGTGCTCCGGCTCTATGATAAGCACGGCAACGCGCTGTTTTCGCTGGCGGATTTGCCTTATTCTTATGCCCACATCTCCGACGGCAACATCATAGCCGCCACCACCACCTATGCCTCCGAGGACGACACCACGGGAACCACCAAATACGGCATAGTCGGCTTCGACGGTAAGGTGCGCCTGCCGTTTGAGTATGACTTCATCAGCGACTTTTCGGCGGGCTACGCGCTTGCCTTAAAGTGGGGCGAGGTAAACAAGAAAGAGACCTACACCTTCGCCGTAATCGACAAGAAGGGCAATGTCGTTCCCGACACCGATTATATCAAGGAAAATATTGCCGTCACTAACGAAGGCAAGCCGCTCTATATGAACGGCGTCTACGCCTACCTTCAAACCGAGCAGGTGACCGACCCCGAAACCCAGCAGACGACCGAGGTCAAATGGTATGGACTTAAAAACTTCTCGCCCAACCCCGACAAATCTCAGCTCATCGACGGGCTTTTCAAAAAGATAACGATAGTCATCACCAACAATTCCAAATCCACCAATCTTGCCGCCAAGCACCCCGAGCAGATTTTTGCTTTCACGCAGGACGAAACCGGCGGAGTGTGGAGCGTTTATAGAATCTATTAAGTGAAATTTGCCGCTCGGCGGCAAGTGAAATTAAAACGTAAGCGTTTTAGTGAAATAGATTGCTTGCGCAATCTGTGAAATTTTTTTGACAAAGTCAAAAAAGTTTAGGTAAAAAAATTCAATCCTCAACTGCGAACGAAGTGAGCAATTTCACTATGCCGGCGGGCATAATTTCACTTGCGGCAGAGCCGCAAATTTCACTGTGAATATAATTCGCAATTTCACTCTCGCAATCCGCAACTGCGAGCTTAGCGAGCAATTTCACTGGCCAAGCCAATTTCACTTGCGGCAGAGCCGCAAATTTCACTGTGAAAACAGTTCACAATTTCACTTAATTTTTTCCACAACTGCGAACTAAATTTGAAAATTCACTGCGGCCATAAGCCGCAATTCACTATGCCGCAAGGCATAATTTCACTGCGAGGCGTAGCCGAGCAATTTCACCCGAACGCGCTTTAGCGTTCTCTTTCGCGCGCGTAATTACTACTACTTAATAACTTTGTTTTTATCAATTATGATGAAATTGTGAAGACGGAATGAAAGTTTGCGGATATAGGGGTTTTGGAGCTCTTTTTCCCCATTTTCCCAATTGCCCGAGGGGTTTAATTTATGTAATATAGTAATAGTTTTAAGAGCAGGCGCGAAGGCGCGGAATAAGCAAAAAAAGAGTAATATGAAAAGCTTCAAGCAGAACGCGAAATTGAATAAACTCACCGGCAAGCTGATGAAAGCGGCTTTGCTGGCGTTCGTGTTCGCAATGAGCTTTTTTGTTTGCCTTG
>ERZ795052.3744-NODE-3744-length-16355-cov-5.526871_pt1 | contig 16355 bp, 13 predicted proteins | sample MGYA00375136_ERZ795052 | MGnify/ENA primary metagenome ERZ795052 (study PRJEB30181, sample SAMN05720156) | activated sludge metagenome | isolation source: Anaerobic digester | place: Japan | collected 2015-05-26 ... | reverse complement strand
AGGGCGCCTATCCTTTTAGCACGAGGAAATGCAGCGAGACATATTTATTCCACACTTTCATTTTAAAATGGCGCCCTGCTTTTTTTATTTCCCCTTACTGATCATTTCCTATGAATGACCTGGTTTATATTCTGATCATTGTAATCCCCGTTGCAGGATACCTCACTGAGCGGTATCTCAGTTACCTGAACATGAAAATGTGGTCGCCCGAAGTGCCTGAAAAGCTTAAAGGTATTATCGACAACCTCAAATACCGCGACAGTCAGCTTTATCATAAAGATAACGACCGTCTTTCCCTTTATTCATCAACCTTTAACCTTGCCTTGTTAATCATTATGATTGTGGCAGGCGGCTTTGCTTTTATCGACAACTCACTTAAAAACATCAGCAATCATCCGGTGGTTTTATCACTGATTTTCTTCGGCATTATCGGTCTTGCATCAGATATCCTTAACATACCGTTCTCCTGGTACGATAATTTTGTTATAGAAAAAAAATACGGTTTTAACCGGATGACGTTAAGAACATTCATCACTGATCATATAAAGTCGTGGATGCTTGCAGTACTTATCGGCGCACCCGTCCTTGCTCTGATCACATGGTTCTATTACCGCACAGGCAGGTCATTCTGGTTATATGCATGGGGACTGATCACCCTCTTTACGGTTTTTATAAACTTCTTCTATTCCTCACTGATTGTACCGCTATTCAACAAGCAGACACCCTTGGAGGAAGGTACTCTGAGAAAAAAAATTGAGGATTTTGCCATGAAAACAGGTTTCCGCCTTAAGGATATTTATGTGATGGACGGCTCGAAGAGAAGTACAAAGGCCAATGCCTATTTTTCGGGTTTCGGTTCAAAAAAGAGGATAGTGCTTTTCGACACTCTCCTTAAGGAACTTGACGAAGATGAAATTGTTGCGGTGCTGGCACACGAAACAGGCCATTACAAAAAAAGGCATATCCTTCAGAGCATGGCCGCATCGGTTATTATTACTGGTTTCATGCTGTTCCTTTTCTCCCTTGTGGTTGACAATCCTCATCTTTCTCAGGCGCTCGGGGCTGAAACCCCCAGCTTTCATATGGGATTAATTGTTTTCGGGATACTCTACAGCCCTGTATCCCTGGTAATAGGGCTTTTGGGAAATCTTATATCACGCAGGAATGAATTTTCAGCCGACAGGTTTGCCAGGGAGCATGAGTGCGGAAGCCATCTGGCATCTGCACTTAAGAAGCTATCTGTAAGTAACTTGTCAAATCTTGTTCCCCATCCGGCCTATGTTTATTTTCATTATTCACACCCACCCCTGCTTGAGCGTCTGAAGTACCTGGAGTAGTTAATTATCAATTTGCGGAAAAGAATCAATTTATATATTTGCAGGGATTTTGCCTCCTTAGCTCAGTGGTAGAGCAGCTCACTCGTAATGAGCAGGTCGCGGGTTCAACTCCCGTGGGAGGCTCAAAGTAACAGGAGATTGAAGATTGCGGATTTGTTATTTATTTTATAATTTTGCTTTGAAATTAAGTGGTCCCAAGTTGAGGGAACGCAGGAAAAAAATGAAATAAATGCGGGAGTAGCTCAGTGGTAGTCCCGATTACTCGGGATCCCAGGCTGAGGGAACGCAGAAAAAAAAAGAAATAAATGCGGGAGTAGCTCAGTGGTAGAGCATCAGCTTCCCAAGCTGAGGGTCGCGGGTTCGACCCCCGTTTCCCGCTCAGACTGAAACGCCGGGAGAATCATCTCCCGGTGTTTCTTTTAACCGGATTGCTGCCATTCATCCATGAACCGGTTCAGAAACTCAACCACGAAAGCGTGTCTCTCTTCAGCCATCTTCTTTCCGGCAGACGTATTCATCAGCTCTTTTAGCTTAAGAAGTTTATCATGGAAGTGCGCTATTGTCGACCTGCCGCCGGGGGCAGGATCATATAAAGGATTCCCCGCATATCCGCCATAATTAAAAGCACGGGCTATACCTATTGCTCCGAGGGCATCAAGCCTGTCGGCATCCTGCACGGCGGCAAATTCGGGCGTTATACCTTCTCCCGAATAGCCTTTGCTGAATGAGATATTCTGTATTATAAACTGAATCGAATCAATATCATTTCTGCTCAGACCGGTTTCGGGAAGCATCCTGTTTACTTTCTTCAACAACGCCTTCTGCCCGGCATCTGAGAATTTTTTATCATATATTTCATGAAGCAGTGACGATATTTCAGTAATCGCCGGATCTCCGCTGCCCTCCTCCCTGACAATTCTGAGGGCCATCCTCCTTACCCTGTCGATATGCCACCAGTCGTGACCTGTATCATGCCCACGGAGATTATTCCTGATGAGATTTTCAATTCCGGAGATTATGTTAACGTAATCCATATTTTGTAAGGGTTAAATTGGTTGTTGAACTTACAAAATATATTTTTGTAATCATATTTTTAAACAATGAAAGCAGAGATCATCACAATTGGAGATGAGTTGCTGATAGGGCAGACTGTCAATACCAACGCTGCATGGATGGGGGCTGAGCTGAGCAGGATAGGCTTTAATATCACAAGAACGACGACAATCCCCGACAAACGTGAGGATATTCTCAGACTTCTCACAGATGTAACCGGAAAAGTTGAGGTTGTGCTAATCACCGGCGGACTCGGTCCGACAAGCGACGACATAACCAAGCAGACCCTTTGCGAATTTTTTGAAACCACTCTGATTACGAACCAGGAAGTGCTGGGAATGATAGAACTGATGGTTCAGAGGCGCAACCAGCATCTTAACGAGAACAACAGGCGGCAGGCCGATGTGCCCGCATCATGCAGGGTACTGTATAATGCAACCGGTACAGCCCCCGGCATGTGGTTTGAAAAGGAAGGAACCATTTTCATATCCATGCCGGGTGTGCCTCTCGAAATGAAATACATAATGACCGAGCATGTCCTTCCTGAACTGAAGAAACGATTCAGTTCAAATATCATTATTCACAAAAACCTGATGACCTACGGAACCTTCGAAGCCAAACTTGCCGAGATGCTTACCGGTTTCGAAGCCCAGCTGCCTTCACATATAAAACTTGCTTACCTGCCTTCGCTCGGGGTTATCAAGCTTCGCCTTACCGGTACCGGGAGAAACCGTGCCCAGTTGTCACGCGACATGGAAAACCAGGTCAGAAAACTGTATAAGGAGATACCCCAGTATATTTACGGTGAAGATGAAGTATCGATTGAGGAAGCCGTTGGCAGACTGCTCAGGGACAGAGGATTAAAAGTTTGTACGGCTGAGAGCTGTACCGGAGGGAGAATATCGCAGATGATCACCAGCGTTCCGGGTAGTTCAGCATATTACCGGGGATCGGTTATTGCCTATGACAACAGTATTAAAGTAAAACTGCTTGGTGTTAAGGAATCAACATTAATTGCAAACGGAGCAGTCAGCCGGGAAACAGCTGAGGAGATGGCCTCGGGGGCATTGAAACTTTTTGGATGCGATTTTGCGGTTGCCGTAACCGGTATAGCAGGCCCGGATGGAGGGAGTAGCGGGAAACCTGTCGGAACTGTCTGGATATCTGTTGCTTCGGCAGATAAAATAACTTCCGAGAATCATCAGTTTATTAACGACAGAAATACGAACATCAGACGTTTTGCAATTGCAGCTCTTAATATGCTGCGGCTTAGAATACCCGGTCAGTAATGATATTTTTACCGGAATTTGGCAAAAAAATTGAAAAAGACTTGTACAATAAAATAAAAATCACGTAATTTGCGCTTCGATTTTCAGAAGAGATTTTTAAGTAAACAGAGATTAATAAAATGGCACGTATTTGTCAGGTTACCGGTAAGAAAGCATTAAGGGGGAATAATGTGTCGCACTCCAAAAGGAGAACAAAACGCAAATTCTACCCGAACCTGTTTGACAAAAAATATTTTCTGCCCGCGGAAAACAGGTGGATTAAACTGAGGGTATCGGCTGCGGGAATGAGACTTATTGACAAAAAGGGCATTACAGAAGTCCTTAAAGAAGCCCGTGGAAATGTTCTTAAAGGTTAATAAAAACTGAAGAAAGATGGGAAAGAAAGCAAAGGAAAACAGGCAGCAGGTAATCCTTGAATGCATAGAGCATAAAGAAAGCGGATTACCCGGAACATCGCGGTATATTACAACGAAAAACCGTAAGAATACTCCTGACCGTCTCGAAAGAAGGAAATATAATCCTATTCTTAAAAAGTATACGATTCACAGGGAAATAAAATAAGTTTCAAATATGGCAAAGAAAGTTGTTACAACACTGAAGACCGGAGTAGGTAAGAGCTTTACCAAATGCATTAAAATGGTCAGATCCGAAAAAACAGGATCATATATCTTTAAGGAAGGAGTAGTTCATAACGATCACGTGAAGGATTTCTTCAGCAAGAAATAACCTTTGTAAGTTATTGAAATAAAAAAGCTTTCTTCCCCTGAAGAGGGCTTTTTTTATTCCTGTTCAAATATCTTTTACAGATGACGAAACCGGAACTGAACGGGTCGGCTGCCAGCGAAGAGCTTAAAAAAGGCCTTGAAAAAACAAGGGTTAGCTTTCTTTCCAGGATTGCAAGGCTGGTTGCCGGCAAATCTTCCATTGATGACGATATCCTTGATGAGCTCGAGGAAGTGCTGGTTTCATCTGACGTTGGAGTGGAGACTACCGTGAGAATTATCCGAAGGCTGCAGGAGCGTGTCTCAAGGGAAAAGTACATGAATACGACTGAGCTGCACAGGCTGCTCAGGGAAGAGACAGCCTCCCTTCTTGCAGAAAATAAATTCCTGCCTGTCCCTGATTTCTCATCACCTCTTCCTGTCAAACCCTGGGTCGTACTGATTGTCGGAGTGAACGGCACGGGCAAAACCACAACTATTGGAAAACTGGCATGGCATTATAAACAGGCCGGCAAAAAAGTTTTGCTTGGCGCAGCCGATACATTCAGGGCGGCGGCTATCGATCAGCTTAAGATATGGTCGGAGAGGGCAGGGGTACCTGTCATCCGCCAGCAGATGGGATCAGATCCCGCTTCTGTTGCCTATGATACATTAAAATCTGCAATAGCCACCGGCACCGATGTGGTGCTGATAGATACTGCAGGCAGACTTCATAACAAAGTCAACCTGATGAACGAGCTGGCCAAAATAAGAAGGGTTCTGGAAAAACTCATGCCCGATGCACCCAACGAGGTTCTGCTGGTTCTCGACGGCTCAACAGGCCAGAATGCCTATGAACAGGCCAGACAATTCACCGCCTCAACAGGTATAACAGCCCTGGCCATCACAAAGCTTGACGGAACAGCCAAAGGGGGCGTTGTTATCGGTATCTCCGACCAGCTCAATATTCCGGTTAAATATATCGGAACAGGCGAGAAAATTGAAGATCTGAGAATTTTCGACCGTTTTGAATTCGTCAATTCTCTCTTCGACTGATCAAATCCTTATTAAACCCACACAGAACCTGATGCACAGAAAAAGGGTAAATGTTATAACCCTGGGTTGTTCCAAAAACACTGTCGATTCGGAAAAACTCCTGCGTCAGCTCCAGGCCGGAGGTTATGAAGTCTTTCATGATGCCGGCGAAACGGAAGCCGACACCGTTATTATCAATACCTGCGGATTTATCAACGATGCACGTGAAGAGAGTATTGATATGATTCTCAGGTTCGCTAAAGCTAAAAGAAACGGACTGGTAAAAAACCTGATAGTTACAGGCTGTCTGTCTGAGATTTACAGGGAGGCCCTTAAATCTGAGATCCCCGAGGCTGATGCCTGGTTTGGCGTGGAGAGTCTTGCCGGCGTTCTGAAACATGCAGGATGCCATCCCAGAAAAAATCTTATCCCCGAAAGAGTTATCACAGGTCCCGGTCACTACGCCTACCTTAAAATATCAGAGGGCTGCGACCGCAAATGCACTTTCTGCAGTATCCCCCTGATCAGGGGAAAACATCTGTCGGTAAAGATGGAAGATCTTCTTGCCGAATCACTATCACTTGAAAAGCAGGGTGTTAAGGAACTTATCCTTGTTGCACAGGACCTCAATTATTACGGTGTCGACCTGTACGGAAAGAGAATGCTTGCCAATCTGCTTAATAAAATATCGGCATCGACCGGTTTTGAATGGATAAGGCTGCAGTACCTTTATCCGTCGGGCCTGTCGGACAGCCTCCTTAAGACTATCCGCGACAGCAGGAATATATGTAAATATATTGATATACCCCTGCAGCATATATCCGACAGGATGCTGAAAAAGATGAAGAGAGGGTATTCAGAACTGACGGCCAGGAAACTCCTTGAACATATTAAGCAATTAGTGCCCGGTGCAGCCATCAGAACCACATTCATCACCGGTTTCCCCGGCGAGAGCGACCGGGATCACCGGGATCTTGTTGAATTTATCCGCGAAACTGAATTCGACAGGCTCGGAGTATTCCGGTATTCACATGAGGAGAAAACATTTGCGGGCATCAGTTATTCGGATAACGTTCCGGAAAAAGTTAAGGAGCTTCGCGCTGCAGAGATAATGGAGATACAGCAAGGCATTGCTATGAAAAAGAATCTTCAGAGGAGAGGACAGATAATGAGGGTTCTGATTGACGCCAGGGAAGGTGAATACTTCACGGGAAGGACAGAGGCTGACAGTCCTGAAGTGGACCAGGAGGTTCTTGTAAACGTAAAATATAAACTTGCTCCGGGTAACTTTTACAATATAAAAATCACCGGTTCAACGGAATTTGATCTCATTGGTGAACCTCTTCCTGAAAAGGAGAGATTAGCCCGGAATATTGATTAGTCCGTATCGGTTGAGGCGGCGGATACTTTTTTATTCCTTATTACAATCCTGATCTCATTTTTGGCCTTATTGAGGCCGACGCTTACATAGTCGCCCTCCTCGGGTTTGGCTTTAATCATAACCTCGGCCATCGGATCTTCAAGATATTTCTGGATAGCCCTCTTCAGAGGCCTTGCGCCGAAGTTGGCATCAAATCCTTTTTCGGCGATAAAGTCTTTCGCTGCTTCCGATATTTTAAGCTCATAGCCAAGAGCCTTAACCCGTTCATAGAGGCCCTTGAGCTCTATGTCGATGATCTTATCTATATCTTTCTTCTCCAGCGGGTTGAACATTACAATGTCATCAATCCTGTTCAGAAATTCCGGGGCAAAGGTTTTCTGAAGCGCTTTTTGCAGGATACTTTTTGTCTGTTCATCCCTTGAAGCTCTTTTTGCTGAAGTGTCAAAGCCTATTCCGTGGCCGAATTCTGAAATCTGTCGGGTGCCTATGTTTGAAGTAAGAATTACGATAGTGTTGCGGAAGTCGACCCGCCGTCCGAGGCTGTCGGTAAGCTGACCCTCATCAAGAACCTGCAGAAGGATATGGAAGACATCGGGATGGGCCTTTTCAATCTCGTCGAGCAGAACCACGGAGTAGGGTCTGCGACGAACCTTCTCAGTAAGTTGGCCTCCCTCTTCGTAGCCGACATATCCCGGAGGAGCTCCGACAAGTCTCGACACTGAGAACTTCTCCATATACTCGCTCATGTCAATTCTGACGAGGTTTTCGGTGGAATCGAAAAGAAACTTTGCCAGCACTTTTGCAAGCTGTGTCTTTCCGACACCGGTAGGACCAAGGAAGATAAAGGTGCCGATTGGTTTATTCGGGTCTTTCAGTCCGGCCCTGTTTCTCTGTATCGCCTTTACCACCTTCGATATGGCCTCATCCTGTCCGATAATACTGCCGCGAAGCTCATCAGCCATTTTCAGCAGCCTTGTGCCTTCAGTCTGGGCGATTCTCTGGACAGGTACTCCGGTCATCATGGCAACCACTTCGGCCACTTTGTCAGCATCGACAATTTCCCGGTTAAGAGAGAGTTCCTTTTCCCATTTTTTCTTTTCCTGTTCAATCTGTTCAAGAAGATCTTTCTCCTTGTCGCGGAAGCTGGCGGCTTTCTCAAAATTCTGATTTTTTACTGCAGCCGTTTTTTCCCTTTTTGTCTCTTCCAGCTGATTTTCAAGTTCGAGTATTCTTTCCGGGACAACAATATTTGAGATATGCACTCTTGATCCGGCTTCATCAAGGGCATCGATGGCTTTGTCGGGGAGATGGCGGTCAGAAATATACCTGTTTGTCAGTTTTACGCAGGCTTCGATGGCCTCGTCGGTATACGTCACGTTATGATGCTCCTCGTACCTCTCCTTAATATTATGGAGGATATTGATCGTTTCCTCAATTGAGGTTGGTTCAACGAGCACTTTCTGGAATCTTCTTTCGAGCGCACCGTCCTTTTCTATATGTTGGCGGTATTCGTCGAGAGTTGTGGCTCCAATACATTGTATTTCGCCCCTTGCCAGAGCAGGCTTAAGCATATTTGCGGCATCGAGCGAGCCTGTTGCACCGCCGGCGCCTACAATTGTATGGATTTCGTCGATAAAGAGAATAATATTATCATTCTTGGCAAGTTCATTCAGAATGGCTTTCATTCTCTCCTCAAACTGTCCGCGGTATTTTGTTCCGGCGACTATCGATGCCAGGTCGAGAGTGACAACCCTTTTGTTAAAGAGCACCCTGGAGACATTCTTTTTGACAATTCTGAGTGCCAGACCTTCGGCTATGGCAGATTTGCCGACGCCCGGTTCCCCGATAAGAACGGGGTTGTTTTTCTTTCTGCGCGAGAGTATCTGGGCAAGTCTTTCAATTTCTTTTTCCCTGCCCACAATGGGGTCAAGACGCCCTTCCTCAGCCGCCTTGGTGAGATCTATTCCGAAATTGTCCAGAACCGGTGTTTCCGAAGAAGGTTTGGAGGAAGAGGAACCCGGCTGTCCTTTTCCGGAAGGCCCGTAACCGATTCCTTCATCATCCTCATCCCTCGGAAAGTCGGCCCGTGCGGATGGTACATCATTCTCAATGGAACGTTTCACGGAAAAGTAATCGACATCCATTTCCGCCAGGAAACGAGTTACAAGGGAGGCTTCATCCTTAAGAATCGCCAGGAGAAGGTGTTCGGTTTCTATAGTGGTGCTCTTCAGCGCTTTTGCTTCAAGGTAAACAAGTCGCAGTACCCGTTCCGTGCTTTTGAGAAGAGGCATTACAGCGCCTTCCTGAACCGGTCCGGGATTTTCGACCTTTATGCTTTTCTCGATGGAACCCTTAAGCATAAGAAGGTCAACACCCGAGTTTATCAGGATATCAACCGCCAGCCCTTCACCATCCCTCAATATTCCAAGAAACAGGTGCTCGGGACTGATGTGGGTGTTTCCAAGTCTTATTGCCTCCTCCTTGCTGTAGGTGAGTATATCCTTTACCTTCTGTGAGAATTGTGAATCCATATTGACGATTTCAAATAATTATTGTTAACAATGACATTATGTCAGAAAAAGCTCCCTCAAAACAACCACTTCCTGCGTTTCAAAATTACTTCAACTGTGAGATATGTATGTCAAACATCGTGCCCAATTATGAACAGCCATTGTTAAAAAATCAACATATACAAGGCACAAAAATACTTAAATATTCACTATTTTCGTACTTTGATTAAACCGGCGGTACTGATTATCGTAATTAATTCATTAACAAGATTTTATTGTGGAAAGGGAAAGGGTATTAAAGGTAAATATTGAGGAGGAGATGAAATCGGCCTACATCGATTATTCGATGTCGGTCATTGTTTCAAGGGCGCTTCCTGACGTGAGAGACGGTCTTAAGCCTGTTCACCGGAGGGTACTTTTTGGCATGTGGGAACTCGGGGTGCTTTCAAACAGACCGTTCAAGAAATCTGCAAGGATAGTGGGGGAGGTGCTTGGCAAGTATCATCCTCACGGAGACTCTTCCGTTTACGAGGCAATGGTAAGAATGGCCCAGGAATGGTCGCTCAGGTATCCTTTAATAGACGGGCAGGGTAATTTCGGATCAATCGACGGCGACAGTCCGGCAGCAATGAGGTACACTGAAGCCAGACTCAGAAAGATTGCCGAGGAGACCCTGGCCGATATTGAGAAAAACACTGTCGATTTCCAGTTTAACTTTGATGACTCACTTCAGGAACCTGTCGTTCTTCCTTCAAGAATCCCTAACCTTCTGATAAATGGCGCCTCAGGCATTGCCGTAGGTATGGCTACAAATATGCCGCCCCATAACCTGTCGGAAATAGTGGACGCTATTATTGCATTTATTGATAACCGGAATATTACTACGGCCGAATTGCTTAAGTACGTCAAAGGACCAGATTTTCCAACCGGCGGCATTATTTACGGAGAACAGGGAATTAAAGACGCCTACGAAACAGGCAGGGGCAGGATTGTGGTAAGGGCACGGACGGAAATTGAGCACACCCATTCCGGAAGGGAATGCATCGTTGTTACCGAAATTCCCTACATGGTCAATAAGGCCGAAATGATCAGAAAAATTGCAGACCTGATCAATGATCATAAATTAGAAGGTATATCCTATATAAATGATGAATCGGACCGCAACGGAATGAGAGTGGTGATAATCCTGAAAAAGGATGCCACAGCCAATGTCGTTCTGAATAACCTTTATAAATACAGTCAGTTACAAACCACCTACAACGTAAACAATATCGCTCTTGTGAAGGGCAGGCCAAAAATGCTGAACCTCAGGGAGCTGATCGATAATTATGTTAAACACAGGCACGACATTATATTAAGGCGTACCCGCTACGAACTTGACCAGGCCGAGAAAAGGGCACACATTCTGGAGGGACTGATTATTGCCAGCGATAATATCGATGAGGTAATCGCAATAATAAAAGGTTCGGCCAGCCCCGACGAGGCAAGGGATAAACTGATGGAACGTTTCAGCCTGTCGGAAATACAATCCAGGGCTATCGTCGATATGAGACTGCGTCAGCTCACCGGACTTGAGCAGGATAAACTGAGAGAGGAGTACCAGGAATTACTGAAGCAAATTGAATATCTCAGGTCAGTGCTCGACAGCGTTGAACTTCAGATGAAAATTATCAAGGATGAACTGCTCGAAATAAAACAAAAATACGGCGACAGCAGGCGGACTGAGATTATACCAAATGCGGAGGAATTCAATCCTGAGGATTTCTATGCCGATGAGGAAATGGTAATAACCATTTCGCACATGGGATATATTAAAAGGACTCCGCTCACTGAATTCAGGCGCCAGAACAGGGGAGGCACAGGCTCAAGGGGAGGATCAACAAGGGATGAAGACTTTATTGAACACCTCTACGTCGCCACAATGCATAATACAATGCTGTTCTTTACTGCAAAGGGACGATGCTTCTGGCTTAAAGTTTATAATATCCCGGAAGGCACCAGAACTTCAAAGGGCAGAGCTATACAGAACCTCATTAGCCTCGAACCCGACGACAGCGTGAAAGCTTTTATTAACGTAAAAAACCTTGACGACCAGGACTATATAACAAATAATTTCATAATACTCTGCACCGCAAAGGGGGTCATTAAAAAAACTTCACTTGAAGCATATTCACGGCCCAGAACAAGCGGTGTCAATGCCATTACCATAAGGGAAGGCGACGAACTTATCGAAGCAAGGATGACCAACGGAATGCATGAAATAATGCTTGCAGTAAAATCCGGCAGGGCAATCCGGTTCCCTGAAAAAGCCGTAAGACCTATGGGAAGAACAGCATCCGGAGTTATCGGTATAAAACTTGCCTCGGAAAATGACGAGGTTATCGGTATGATAACCATTGAGGAAAAACAGAGTGATGTACTGGTTGTATCGGAAAAAGGTAACGGTAAACGAACCGGAATCGACAATTACAGAATCACCAACAGGGGCGGAAAGGGAGTTAAAACCATTAACATCACTGAAAAAACCGGACAACTTGTTGCCCTGAAGGCGGTTACAGACAATCACGACCTGATGATTATAACCCAGGCAGGAAATATTCTCAGAATTCCGGTATCAGGCATCCGGCTTATGGGAAGGGCCACACAGGGTGTCAGACTGATAAATCTTAAGGAAAATGATTCAATCGCTTCAGTCGCCTGCGTTGAGGTAAATGACGAGGAAGAAGAGGCCGGAGAAAAATATGCTGAAGAAAATAATGAAAAGCCCGATGAAATTGGCAAAGAATTTGAAGATTAAACTGTAATGTTATAAATTTGGCAAAAATTTCACGTTAAAAATCTTATCATGAAAAAATTACTTTCAATAATTGTTGCAATATCAATTACATGTGGTTCTTTTGCCCAGATGGGTAAAGTAACAAGCGCTCTGAGCTTCATAGACCAGGGACTGCTCGACAAAGCCAAGGAAGCTCTGGACCAGGCACTGGTTAATGAAAAATCGAAAGACAATCCAAAGACCTGGGTTGCAAAGGGAAAACTGGCACAGGAATGCTTTAAGTCGGAAAATCCTAAATTCAAGGCTTTTTACAAGGATCCTCTCAGGGAGGCTATGGAAGCTTACGAGAAGGCCCTTGAACTTGACAAGAAGGGATCGATCGAAAAGCAGCTCAAACTCAGCAATACATATGTTCTTCTTGGAAATGATTTTATTACACAGGGAGTTCAGAGATTTGAAGCACAGGATTTTGCCGGCGCTCTGCAGTCGTTTGAGAGCAATATTAAACTTGCATCCAGCGATCTGTATATAGGGGTGGCCGATACAGGAATATTCTTTAATGCAGGCCTTGCAGCATATAACGGCAAAATGTATGACAAGGCAATTCAGTATTTTCAGAAATGCGCCGATCTCAAATATGAGGGACCTATGCCTTATTTCCTTATTTACAATTCATACAAGGAATTGAAAGACATGGCAAAGGCGGAAGCAACACTGATTAAGACATTTGAGCAATATCCCGATAATCAGGATGTTATATTAAACCTGATCGACTTTTACATGAGTAACGACAAACTCAACGAAGCTTTCTCGTACCTGAACATGGCCAAAAGCAAAGACCCCAATAACTACACATTATTCTGGGCTGAGGGTGTGCTTTACATGAAACAGGAAAAATATGATGAGGCAATTGCCAGTCTTAAAAAATCAATTGAATTAAAGGCAGATGAGTACAATACACAGTTCAATCTCGGCGTATGTTTCTACAATAAGGCTGTTGCCATGTTCCAGAAGGCAAACGAAATAATGGATGTGCCGAAATACAATGCAGCCATCAATGAAGCGAACAGCGTCTTTATCCAGGCAATACCATACTTCGAAACAGCTGCAACCATAAAGAAAGACGATCCGGATTCACTGCGCAACCTTAAAGAACTGTACTTCAGGCTTAGGACAGTTAAACCCGAGTTCCAGGCCAAGTACGACGAAGTGGTGAAGAAGCTTGAAAATATGTAAGAATAAATCACACAAAATACAACGCGGTTCATCAGGACCGCGTTTTTTTTTACCCGGGAAAAGGAGAGAAGCTTAATTTAACCGGAGCTTCCGGATACAATAATTTATTTATGCTACTTAACATAATATTAATTATAGGAAAATGAAATAATACACATCAATCCGGAATCCCGGAGATCCGGCATCATTCACAGCCCTTATCTGACGGTGTGTTTGTATACTATTAAGTCTGTAAACCAGTCCAGCCCCATTTAAAAAACTAATACGCATTATTCATGAATAAAATGTTACAGCAAATTTGCTTTATTTTGTTAAACCGAAATAATCCCGAAGATGGTAAAGATTGAACAGTATACTTTAAAATTCCTGAAAGACCTCTCTGTAAACAACAACAGAGAATGGTTTTATGCAAACAAAGAATCTTACATGAATGCCAGACGCAATTTTGAATCTTTTGTTCAGGAACTGATTGTCAGGCTTTCGGATGAGGATAAAACCTTACGCGGCATAGAAGCCGGATCGTGTATTTTCAGAATAAACAGGGATATAAGGTTCTCAGCCGACAAATCACCTTATAAAACAAATATGGGAGCCCTGATGATAAGAGGCGGCAGAAAGAATATTCATCGCTTTGCAGGGTACTATATTCATATTGAGCCCGGTGAATCACTTACCGCAGGCGGTGCATACATGCCTCCGAATGAATGGCTTAACGCAATCAGGGAAAAAATAATTGAAAATCCGGCCGAATTCCTGAAAATTACCGGAAACAGGGATTTTATAAACAGATTTGGCACCATTGACGGTGAGAAGCTTAAAAAAGTGCCAAGGGGATTTGACCCTCACCATCCACAGGCAGAACTTATAAAATACAAGAGTTATCTCGCATCCAGAGCCTATTCCGACAAAGATGTTGTTTTGCAGGGTTTCTTTGAGTCTGTTCTTAGTGATTTTCTGGCAATGAAACCCCTGAATGATTTCCTTAATGGTTGTAATTAGCCGGTTTGTTCAAAAACAGAAAGTTATTGCGGAGTGAAGCCCCGGCGATGCCGGAATATTCCTTTGACTAAAGAATTATATAGAAGAACACCGCAACAAAGTGCGAGACGCTCCCGCCCAACACCATCAGGTGCCAGAAGAGATGGTGATACCTGAATTTGAGAACCCTGAAAAAAACAAGTCCTCCGGTATAGAAAAGTCCCCCGATTACTATCCACATATAACCCATAAAGGGTATCGCTTTCAATACAGGACCGGTTATCAGAACTACCAGCCACCCCATAAGAGTGTAAATTATTATATCGGTAAGAGGAACACCTTCCTCAAACCGCGAGCTTCTTATTAAAAGCCTGACAATTCCGGTTAAGGCCAGCCCCCCCCACTCTATTCCGAAAACCACCCAGCCCAGGGCGCCTCTTAACGCTACAAGGGCCAGCGGAGTATAAGTGCCTGCAATAAGAATAAAAATCGCGGCCTGGTCAAATACAAAGAAACGGTCTTTAAACCGCCCCGCAGGAAGCCAGTGAGCTATTGTGGATGAGAGATAAAGGAGAATTAGCGAAGCACCAAATAGAGAACTGCTGACAATCTTCCAGGCATCATTCCTCAGAGATGAAAATATTACCATCAATGTCAGACCCGCCACCGATAAAACCACACCGGCCAGGTGCGACAAGGCATTGGCCATATCCTCATTGTCACTGAATCTCTTTGTCCCTGCAGTCGTTACCATGTTAATTTGCTTCCTTATTTTTTAGAATATTTATAATAATTGTTCGACAAATATAAGAATATTCAGGAAAATCAAAGAGAAAGTATCGGGTTAAATAAAAATTAATATATTTCGCATATAAACCAAATCGTTGATTATGAAAAGGAATTTAATTGCCGTATTGATAATTCTGCTTACCGGGGCTTCCCTGATGTCGCAGGGTGTTAAGCTTGAGGTTGGTATGAAAGCTCCCGACTGGGTATTTACCGATGCCGACAAAAAAGAATTTACCATGGATTCATGGGCAGGCAAAGTGCTTCAGGTTAACTATGTTGATCCGGATGAACAGGATCTGAACGAGCCCTTTAATGAGGCTATAAACAAAGCTGTCGATAAAGATAAAAGGATAAGCAGGGATCATTTCAAGGGATTCGGAATAGTTGACTGCAAATCGACCTGGAAGCCAAACAGCCTTATCCGCATGATTGCAGGGAACAAGGCAAAGAAGTATGATACTACAATACTGTTCGATTATGACGGTAAGCTGCAGAATCTGTGGGGACTTCCGAAGGACAGCTACAGTGTGATAATTCTCGATAAGAACAGGGTTTGCAGGGCAATATACAAGGGTAAGATTCCTGACAGCGAAATAGAAAAAACCATTCAGCTGATAATCGACCTGACCAAAGAATAACCAGCGGTTACCGGCTGCGTTTATTATTTTTCTTCCTGAACGTCAATTATCTCAGTGCCCAGACGTGCCTTAAGGCGCTGGAGGTCATGTTTCATTCCTGCCACCGTCTGCAGCAGCTGCTTTTCCGGTATCAGAGGATCGGGAAGTTCGCTGCTGATGTAATTTACAAACTTCCATATTTCCTTTACATTGTTAATATGAACCTCATACGGTTCGTAAAGCGGATTCAGAGAATATAGCACAAGCTTTCCGTCATCTTTAATGTGGTTTTCAACAACCTTAAACACGATGCCGTCGTCGAGGGTAAAGACAATATATGCCTTACCGCTGACAATAGTGCTCCAGTCCTGCAGGAATTCTCCTGTAACCCATGAGCCGTCAGGAATCGGCAGCATTGAGTCGCCTTTCAGCTGAAAGGTTCTGTATTTCCTGTTTTCCGAAAGGAAAGGAAGCCAGAAAACAGGCAGTTCGCTGATGTATTCAGGATCGGCATAGCCGGTTGCGTAACCGGCCTTGGCCTTTTCATTTACGAGTTCAATATTCTCCCTGTTGCTGCTGTTCACGGTGGTTGCCAGCACTCGCAGGTTGCTTCCCCTGATATAGGCATCATAACCGCGTTCAAGTTCGCCAAT
>ERZ795052.3738-NODE-3738-length-16375-cov-5.547120_pt1 | contig 16375 bp, 10 predicted proteins | sample MGYA00375136_ERZ795052 | MGnify/ENA primary metagenome ERZ795052 (study PRJEB30181, sample SAMN05720156) | activated sludge metagenome | isolation source: Anaerobic digester | place: Japan | collected 2015-05-26 ... | reverse complement strand
TGCGCGATACCGCCCGCCAGCATGCCGATTGTCTCCAGCTTGTTGGTCTGTGACAAACGTTCCTCAAGATTGAGCTGGTCGGTGATGTCAAACGCGACCATCTGGAATTCGCTGGCCGAGCCATCGGGCCCAAAGATCGCGCGGCTCAGACAGCGCACCTGACGCAGTTGTCCGTCCGCCCTGCGGCCACTCACCGTGTACTCCGCGCGGGGATACTCCGCCGATGTGTTCATCAGGGCATTCCGCGCGAGCATGCGCTCTTCCGGCAGCAGAAAATCAAAGGCATTGGCGCCCACAATCTCCCCTTTGTCCAGCCCCAAAAACGCACTGACAACACCACTGGCGAAAGTCAGCTCGCCATCCGGCCTGAACCGGCAAATATGCGCTGGCGTGTCCTCTACCAAACTTTCGTAAAGGTGTTCCTGAAGTTTTCTGGCGGTGATGTTACGCATAAAAACGAGCATGCCGTCTCGATCCTCATGTCGAACTTGATCCCGATATCGAAGCGGAGCCGTGGTCATTTCGACCGTCACCGGCGCGCCATCCAAACGCAGCAACGTGTGCTCGACCGCCGGCGCATAGTCACCTCTGGTGTCTAACTGCGCGATACGCTCCTTGATGTATGCATGTTTGTCCTGTTTAAAGAAATCGAGTACAGGCCGGCCCAACAGTTCATCAGGTGTTGATGCGCCCAGCAACGTGCAGGCGGTCGGATTGGCGTAAGTGAGCCGCCCGCCTGTCTGGATGACCACTGAATCCGGCATTCCTTCGAGCAACCGCCAGAAACGGAGTTCGCTGCTCCGCTGCGCATCGGTCGCGCGTTTTCGTGCGCCTTCTATACGGAGGCGTTCAATGCCGAACGCCATGTCGCAGGCAAGTTTCTGAAGCGACCCCAGTATCTCGTCTGGGTGCGGTCCTGGTTCCGGCACGATGAGGGTCGCGGCTCCGATCGTGGCACTGGGCGAGACGAGCGGGAAGCAGAGCAGCGAAAGCACGTCGCCTTGCTGGGAGGCGAACGTCCGGCGCATTCCGGCGAACGCGCGGAACGGATCGTCGCAACACTGCATCTGCCCCGTACGGATGACCTGGGCAACCCAAGCTTCAAACGCTGCGTCACTTTCCCTCTCCGACAGCCCGAAGGCAGCCGGTATGTTTTCCTGAAAGCCTGCATGTGCGGCCGTCCTGACCGTTCCCGTTATGTCGTCCTGCACAATGCCGACCCAGACCGCCGTACACCCTCCCTGCTCCAACAAGAGGCGGCACAGATCATTGAGCAATCTGCTTTCGTCCGTGCTGCGCACCAAGATCCGATTGCAGTCGGAGAGCATGCGGAGCATACGGTAGCTCCGTTCCAGCGCGACCGTTCCTTTCGCATCTTGCACCATCGTTGTTGCCTTCCCGTTCATAACCTGATTACCCATCGGCATCGGTATCGTATGCCAGCGCCTCGTCCACGGCAGCCAACAGGTCGCTGGCGGGACAAGGCTTGATGAGACATTTCCAGCCACGCTGCTTGATCGCCTTCCAATGGGACTTCTCATCCACGTAGCCACTGGTAAACAGAAAGCGCATATCGGGGTTCTGCGCGCTGATCGTTTCGGCCAGATCGACGCCGTTGCCGTCCCTCAGCACGACATCGCAAAAGATCAGGTCATACGCCGCCCCCGGCTCCGCCAACGCTGCGTGCGCCTCTGCGACGCCGCGCGCCACGCGCGTCCTGAACCCATGTGAGGCGAGGACGCGTTCCGCAACGTGCGCCACTTTTTCCTGATCTTCGACCACCAGAATCCTCGCGTTCCTCCGCACATGGCGTGGAACCGTCCCGGACTCCTCCGTCTGCTCCGTTGAAACCTTCTGGGCGACCGGAAAGTACACCGAAAAGGTGGTGCCGCGTCCCGGTTCGGAGTCGAGCAGAATCCACCCGTTCAACTGGCGGACGATTCCATAGGCCGTCGAGAGCCCCAGGCCGGTTCCCCGGTCCTTCGGCTTGGTGGTGAAGAATGGATCAAAAACCTTCGCCTGGATATGCGGCGGGATGCCGCACCCCGTGTCAGAAATCGACCAGCAGACGTAATCGCCGGGCGCAGCCTCGGGTTGCAGCCGTTTATCGTTGCCGGCGAGCGTCACACATGCGGTCTGCAAAATGAGAGTGCCGCCATCGGGCATCGCATCACGTGCATTGACGGCCAGATTCAACAACACCTGCTCAATATGCCCCGTATCGGCGAGAATCTCGGGAAGCGTTTCATCCAACACGAGTTCGATCGTGATGTCTTCTCCAAGCAATCGCGCCAGCATGCGCTGGTCGCGTTCAATCTCTTGATTGAGTTGAACCCTCGTGATTTTCATCGGACTGTTGCGGCTGAAGGCCAACAGTTGCCCGGTCAACCGTTTGGCACGGTTGGCGGCGGCGATGATCTCTTGAATATCCGAGGCGCGCGGATCAGGCAGCGGCGTTTCTAGCAGGGCCAGCTCGCTGAATCCCAGAATCGTCTGAAGCACGTTGTTAAAGTCGTGCGCGATACCGCCCGCCAACAGGCCGATCGTCTCCAGCTTATTGGTTTGCGACAGGCGTTCCTCAAGATTGCGTTGATCGGTGATGTCGAACCCGATCGTTTGGAATTCGCTGATCGAGCCATCGGGCCCAATAATCGCGCGACTCAGACAGCGCATCTGGCGCAGTTGCCCGTCCGCCCTGCGAAGATTTATCACCGTGTACTCCGCGCGGGGGTCTTCCGGCGATGTGCCCCTCAGGATGTTTTTCGCGAGCACGCGCTCTTCCGGCAACAGGAAATCAAAAGCGTTGGCTCCCACGATCTCATCTTTATCCCGCTCCAAAAACACACTGATGGCACTGTTGATGAAAGTCAGCTCGCCTTCCGGCTTGTACCGACAAATAATCGCCGGGGTGTCTTCCACCAAGCTTTCGTAAAGTTGTTCCTGACGTTTTCTAGCGGAGACATCACGCACGAAAACAAGCGTGCTGCTACGCCCCTTATACCGAAGCGGCGCAGTGGTGATTTCGACCACAACCGGCGCGCCATCCAGACGTAGCAGCGTGTGTTCGACTGCTAGCACATAGCCATTCCCGGCGTCTAACTGCGCGATACGTTCTGTAATGTATGCTTGTTTGCCCTGCGGAAAAAAACCTAACACCGGCTGGTCCGACAGTTCAACGGGTGTTGATGCGCCCAGCAACGCACAGGCGACCGGATTGGCATAGGCAAGTCGCCCGTCTGTCCGGATAAATACCGCATCCGGCATCCCGTCCATCAGCTGCTGGAAGTGGAATTCGCTGTCCTGCTGCGCATCAATCGCGCGTCGCCGTTCGTCCTCCAGTGCGATCGTTTTCTTTACTACCTGACGGTGCAAGACAAGGCACCATATCAGAAAAACGAGCCCCAAGACTGCAATACCGCCGTTTACCAGCAGCGCCCACCGCGCCGAGCAGAAGACCACGGCTTCACCGGCGTAACCTCCGGCACGCGCAGACTTTTCGAGTGCGTACGCTGCGCTCATCAGCACGCAAACAGACAAAATTACGCCACATGCCATCGCATAGCAAACGGCTTTTATGGTCCGACCGCTACCCTTGATGCCGCTGGCACATCGCATCGTTTTTGTCTGCTTCACGCTCATACCCGTCCCTTTTCGTGATACGGCGCGAGTATACCGCAGGAGGCACAACAAAAGCAACGGGGAATCGGTTGATGACACAACCTAAAAAGAGTAAGCAAGTTGAACCTTCAATTTTCTTTGGTTTCAGGGTTCATGGTTTCATCCAAATCGGAATCGGGATCGCTATCGGGATCGGGTTTCAGGGTTTCTGGTTTCAAGGTTTCAGGGTTTCAAGGTTTCAGGGTTTCATCCAAATCGGAATCGGAATCGCTATCGCTATCGGGTTTCAGGGTTTCTGGTTTCAGGGTTTCAGGGTTTCAGGTTTCACGGTTTCATCCAAATCGGGGTCGGGATCGCTATCGGGATCGGGTTTCAGGGTTTCTGGTTTCAGGATTTCATCCAAATCGGGGTCGGGATCGCTATCGGGATCGGGTTTCAGGGTTTCAGGGTTTCTGGTTTCAGGGTTTCATGTGTTTCACGGTTTCATCCAAATCGGGGTCGCTATCGGGATCGATTGTTTTGAGTCTAAATGCCCGCAGTCCGTCAAATACTGGACACCGAGGGAGGCCGGGTTCCGCGCCGTGCGCCGCGCACAAAGCGGCGACGGCCAACAACACTTATCCGCCTCATACGCATCCTCCGGATGTTCCGCCCTCGCGCATCGTCCTATCGTAAATACAGCATGAAGCCCGTGTGTTGCACGTCCATGCGGATCTCATTGTTTGCCGCTACAAACAAACCGCTGATATTCGCAGGACCAGACAGTTTCCACCCCGAAACATCCGGTTTCGGTCCCGAATACCTCGCGACCAGAATATGCTTCGGACTCGGCGACGGCATCCCCGCCAAGTCGTCGAGTGTGAATGAGACTGTCGTCCGTCCCGCGAACGAACAATCGGCAAACAGCGGTGTTGAAGCCACTTCCCACGTTTCCGGGTTTGCATCAAGCAACAGGACCGCATCTTGGAATACCCCTCCCAGAATCGTTCCGTCACCCCCGCCTACCACGGCATTGGTGACACCCCCCGCCGCAGAAAGGTCGAGGACGCCCGCTTCGGCCACGAGTTTGCCGGTGCATTTCAACATGCCGGCATCAAAAGCAACCGTTCCGGCACCCTGCTTCACTAAGCCGCCCGTTCCGGTGAGCGGCACCTCGGCGAAAGTCATCGTCTTGCCAGCGTCGATACGCATCACAAGCCCTGTCGTCCCAGCGGCCGTCACAGAGAACTTGCCCGGTAACGTTATCGCCGAACCGAGCGTCAGATCGTTGCTCCCCACATTCCAAAGAGCATTTTCAAAGATGAACGCCCGGCTGTTGTTATTCCCGAGCAGATTCGTGAACGCGCCGACAGCCAATTCGGATCCGTCGCGGAATGTCCAGATCTGGTCGCCGGTGTATTGATCGTTACCCCTCATCGTGCGGCTGACACCGTCCGACCAGCCGATGAAGGTGTCGGAAACATCGCAATGCATCGCGCCGTTGATCGCAATCGCATCCGTGGTGCGGCATTCCAGCCGTGCATGACTTCCCGTCAACCGAACGGGGGATCTCGTCGAGTTCGAACGGGTGAGGTGGAGTGTCGCGGCCTTGATCGTCGCATTCGTCAAGGCCAGCGTAGGCCCTCCATCCGTAGCGTACGCCCAAGTCCCGACAGAGAGCGTCGAGAGGTTCAGTGTCGCATTCACAAGCCGAAGCGCCGGAAACTTGGCTTCGCCATCCGCATTACAGCCGTGGGCAAGCCAGAACGTCTTGTTTGCGGCATTCACCGTCACATCCTCGAAAACGAACTCCGGCTGCACCTGTGACGGAACCGGCACCTTGATGCCGCTCACGAGCGTATTGTTCATCGAAATTGAAGGATGCGTGCCTGCGACTGCTGGCTTGAAAATCAGCTTCCCTTCGACTGCCGTGAACGCTGCGCAAAGACGGTTCGTGGGAGTGCCGTCCTCATCAAGAATGATCGAAGCCGAATCCGATCCGAAGCTGGCGTATCCATCTGAATTCGAGAGCACATCGCCATCCCTGACTTTGATTGTGAGCGCGCCCTTACCGCGTTTAAGGAACACACCCACCGAAGGCGTCAGCCCATTCTCGAATATCACATCGCGCTCATTCTTGACGATCGTCGTCCTGTTAGCACCCGTCGTGTTGATCACAAAATGCTGCCCGAGCGACAACGCCGAACCGTCCTCTTCGGGGAATTCGAGCGTCGCATCGCCCAGATTGACGATGTTCGGCGAAACCAATGAAGACCCTAACGCGCCGGCTGTCGTTGCGGCGGTCATCCCGGCCCTCACGGATACGGGACGGAGAAACATGTTGTCCGCCGCAAGCGTCAGCTTGCCCCTGCCCGTTTTTTCGAGCCCCCCCCCGTCAATCGGCTTCGCGATGGTCAGGGACGTATCCTCGTTGAGAGCGACTTTCACCGTTGCGTCCGCCACAAGCGGCACATCGAGTGTCTGGACACCCGAACTCACGGTCATCACAGCAGCCCCCTCTTCTGCGGGGAAGGTCAATGCCGAGTTGCCGACAAGCGTATAGTTCTGCCCGGCGAAGAGAAGTGCACCGGCAACCGCGTCGGCAGCGACGGTAACAGAAGCGGAAGCGGTGTCATTGGTGAACTGCGCGACCGTCGCGGCAGTCGGTAAGCCCGCAGACCAGTTTCCACCGGTTCCCCACGCTTGGTCGGAACCGTTCCACACCGTAGCGTTCTCGAGCGGAACATCACTTTTCACAGCGATGGTGACCGTCGTCTTCCCGGTTCCAGAGTCATAAACAGGCACCAACGCGATATGCGTATCTTCAGGGAGAAGGTTTGAGATCAGCACATTGCTGAGCGCGCTCGCGGTTGATGCGTCGAGTTCCCCATCCGCCACCAGAAAGGTGTACTCCTGATCCACCGTGGGTAACGAGGAGAAGGTCACGCAGATGTTTTGAAGCGCAACCGGGCCATTGACGATGAACTGGTCACCCGGATCAATCGAGAGCACGCCGTTCGTGACCGTAAACGCATCGAGCGTGACAGACGTCGCCGCGCCGGCCAATGAGAACGTCGCGTTGTTGGTCACCGTAAGCGCGGTGTTGAGGACGGAAGCCGCGTCGCCCAACAGGAAGGTTCCTTCAGCGACAATCGTGTTCGCGACATCGTAAGCGGTGTCGGTGAACGTCAACTTCTCTTTCCCCACCTTAAAGAGCGCGCCTTCCTCACCGGCGACATTGGTCATGTTCTGTTTGACATCCACATCCCCGCCAGTGGTGTCGATGGTGAACCCGTCTACACCGATCGTGAACGACCCGATACCCGTAATCAGGGACTTATCCGGAACGGCCCCGTCCCAACTTCCCACACGCCGGATGGTTCCGCCGTTCGCGACCACCGTTGCATAGGACGGGTTGACGGAAAACAGCCGCCCGCATTCGAGCACACCGCCCTCAAGATACACCTCTGCCGGATGCGCGACACAAGCAACCTGAACGCGCCCGTCCTCTGATCCGATCTTGCCCGCAGCACTCATGATCCGAACCGTGCCGCCGGTTTGCCGGAAAACAGCCTTTTCGGTTTCCGTCGCCGATGTTCCAAGCTCCATCCGGAGAATCCGGAGCAACCCGCCATGAACGTTCATGACTCCCGTTCCGGCCACACCGATATGTGTGCCGTAGCCGTAGTATTCCAGCGTGCCGCCGTAGATATCGCACTGTCCGTATCCACCGGCGTTGATACCGAAACGGATCGGAATGCCTCCGTTTTTCGTGGAGGAGGAACCAAACCAGCCCTTGTCTCGGATCTCGAGATAGCCGACGCCGGAAAGACCGAATCGCGTATTGTCGTAGGAAAAGGAGGGCAGAACCATGTCGACAACGGCGTTTTCAGCCACAACGACCCGCCCGGTGCGTGCGGAATCGTGTCCAACTGTGAACCCGGTGGGTTCGAGTACGCTTGCCCCCTTTACAGTCAGGACAGAGTCGCGCCCTTTGGCACGACCTACCCCGACATACCATGCGCCGTTCGTATACGTGTCATCACTGAGAACCTGGGCATCGTCAAGTGTCAGATGCGCGCCGGAATCGATGGTGACCGTATCCCGAACCCGGAGACGCGTACCGGAGCCGAGCACAAAATCCGAATCGTCATTGAAAAGCGTCCCGCCACTCAATGACTCGATGATACTATTCGTGGCGGCAAACGCGATGTCGATGTTCTCGAAATTGTTTTCGCGCCCCAGCCAGAACCCATTTGCCATCCACGTCGCGTTATTGATGAGAAAGGACACATGAAGCACATCACCGGCCGTGCTGGAACCGATGTACGTCGAGGCGTTGGTGGTTACCAGATAGCCGCCATCCGTGATCCTGATCGTGGAATCACCCTTTTCGACCTTGAAGTTGCCACAATCAAACACACCGCCATCGTGTACCTTGATCGTGTGGCGCGAGCCGTCAATCCCACGCGTCGATGTAAATGCCGTCGTGTGGAAAACCGCATGGTTGAAGATGTCGATCGTCAGGATTTGCGGTGTATAGGGAGACACCCAGTTCCGGTCACTGAACGAGGTCCCGCCAAAATCCACACGATGGGTGAACGTATCCGCCCCGTCCATGTAATAGCGGAAAATGTCGCCGACATAGAAATAGGGCGAGTCCGAAATCGTCGGCAACACCCCACCCCACAACGCCGGATCCGCGATGCTCGCCTCACCGCCCGGAAAATTATCTGGCGCCGGAACCTTGACCGCACCCAACGCAACCATGCCTGCCGCGATGACGGCCATCACGAAAACCAGTCTCCTTTTTAGACCTTCACATTTTGTACTCATTGAGGGTTCCCCTTTTGTGGTGAATCACAGTATGACTGCTAAAATGATTACGACTATCCCATAAGGCAAGGCAGACCGGCACCCCACCGATTCCCATTGATTGGCACACATTATGTGGGGGAGGGCAAAACAGTCAATATGGAATTCTACGCGACAAAAAGGGGGGAGGGGTCAAGCGAAGATGCGAAGACCCGAAGTTTGGAGGGGGCGGCATGACTGCCGCCGGTCAAGCAGACGCTTGCCCCTCGCGACGTTCCGCAAGCCTGATCCAGACCGAAAGGGATGAGTATCCCCCCCGATGTTATGAACCGCAAATCTCGCATTTGCCATGATGAATGGCATGTTGTATTATCAGATATTCACAGCCTTTAATTGTACAAAAGCATCAGGAAGGAGCACGTGACCATGATAAAAGGGATTATGCGAATCAGGATTGCCGCTTTGGTGTTGCTGACGGCCGGGTTTGCCGCAGCCGGTGTGCTGGACAATGCGTGGTTGATGGGAGTAACGGATAAGCATCCGCTTTCGTATAAGGTGGGAGAGGAAATCGTGTTTACCCTCACGCCCTGGAATCTGACCGGCGACATCCCTGCGGACACCTACTCGCTCAAGTGGGAACGCACGGGGGACGATGGCGTGCAGGACAACGGCAAAGCCCCGCTCACCAAGGACCCTTTTGTCTACAAGACGAAACTCGACAAGCCGGGGTTCGTGCGGCTCTATGCGGAGGTCATCGGCAAGGATGGCAAACGATACCAAAAGGTCTTCACAGGTGACACATCGACGCCCGAAGGCCGGGAAGCGGCCAATCGCTTCGAGCGTCAGAACAAGTCGATCTTCTTTGACGGCGGCGCGGGCGCGGAAACCTGTACGCTTCAAGCGCTTCCGGAACCTGAAGATTTCGATGCCTTCTGGGATCGTCAGCGTGCGCGGCTCGCGAAAATCCCCATGAAAGCGGAGCGCATCGAACTCCCTTGCAACAACAAGGACGCGCGGATCTACGCGATCACCATCGATTGCGCGGGGATACGTCCGGTGACCGGCTACCTGACCATTCCGAAGGCCGCCGACAATGGCGCCAAGTTCCCGTGCCGCTTAACGACCCACGGATATTCCTACAGAGCGCCGCACAATCCGCCCGGCGGCGCGCGGACCGATGAAATCGTCCTCGACATCAACGCGCACGGCATGCGCCTGCCCGCGTTCGGCGGCGACGAAGGATATTACAAGGCACTCGGCTCTGAAATCAAATCGAACGGGCAGAGCTATGCTTTTGATCCGGTTGAGAACAAGGATCCGGAAACGGCTTATTTCAACGGCATGGCACTCCGTGTGATGCGGGCGCTCGAATACCTGAAGTCGTTGCCGGGGTGGGACGGGAAAAACCTTATCGCGTCCGGCGGCAGCCAGGGCGGGTTGCAGACCATTTGGGCGGCCGGGCTGGACAAAGACGTCACACACGCGGAGTCCTCCATCACATGGTGCTGCGATCTCGGCGGCGAGCGCCTCGGGCGCAACCGCGGCGGATGGTACATCAAATGGTCCGACGGGCTGGGATATTACGATGCGGTCAATGTCGCCAAGCGCATTCCGACATCCTGCCGGACGATCATTCCCCGGGCCGGACTCGGCGACTACGTCTGCCCGCCATCGGGACTCGCGATTCTCTGGAATAACATCAAAGGCCCGAAAAAAATCACCTGGGTACAGGGTTCGCAACATGGTTATGTCCCGCCGGAAAAATACGAAGGCCGGGACTTTGAGATGGAAAAGTAGGCTCACACACCACAAAGAAAGGTTAGGCGAATCATGAAAAAACTCGTTTCGGGAATCTTCGTGATGTTTTGCGCGACGGTGGTCTGCGCAACGGATTGTAGCGTATATGGCAACGAGAAGCCCTATGACTTCCGTGCGCGGCTCGCGCATGTGCACAAGCCGAACCGGCGCGACTGGAAACTCCAGCCGACCGCGAACGAGTTCGTTTTCCTAGACGGCATGAAGATCGCCGTGGGCGAAAATGCCGCGCCGCTCGTCAGCCGCGTTGCCGATGATTTCCGTGACTACCTGCTCACTTCAATGGGTGTGAACGTTTCGGTACACGAGGCAGGGAAGCCTAAAAAGCCGGAGGATTGCGCCGTCAAGGTGAAGATCGACAAGGCCATGAAGGAGCGGGAGTACGCGATTGAGGTGGGAGAGAAGGGCGTGACGATCCGCGCGGCGGACGCGAAGGCGGCGGCACAAGGCTTTTACCGTCTCGAAGACCGCATGAACCTCCGCTCAGCGCCGTTTCTCGCGAAAGGCTCGGAAACGCGCCGGCCGATATTCTCGCCGCGCATGTCGCATTCGGGCTGGGGCTGTGATCAGTTTCCCGACGCGCACCTCGCGCAGATGGCGCATTACGGCATCGACGCGATCCTTATTTTCGTGGAGGATGTGGATGTGACAAAAAACGTTGCGCACATCGATATCGCCGATACGATCCGCCGCGCGAAGGCGTGGGGGCTCGAGACCTATCTCTACAGCTATGTGCTCGCCTTTGCACATCCCGACGATCCGGGCGCCAAGGAACTTTTCGAGAAAACCTACGGCCGCGTGGCCGCCGCGTATCCCGAGGCGAAGGGCATCATCTTCGTGGGCGAGAGCTGCCAGTTCCCCTCAAAGGACGAGCGCGCACTCCCCTACTGTTACTGGGAGAAGGACAAGATTGCCGCCCACCGCAAGAAGGGCGATCGCCGACCGCTCGCGGGCTGGTTCCCGTGCCGCGACTATCCTGATTGGCTCAACGCCGTCAAGGCGGCGATCCGCGCGCAGGCGCCGAATATGGAGATCGTGTTCTGGAGCTACAACTGGGGGTATCACGATGAGAAGGAGCGTCTGGCGCTCCTGAACGCACTGCCGCGCGACGTCACGTTGCAGGCGACATTCGAGATGTTCGAGAAGTTCACCAAGCGCAACGGCCTGCCCTCGCGTGTGGCGGATTATTCGCTCACCTATGTGGGGCCGGGGAACTACTTCGCCTCTGAGGCGAAGGAGGCGCAGAAGCTCGGGATGAAGATGTACGCCATGTCGAACACCGGCGGCCATACATGGGACTTCGGCACGATCCCCTTCGATCCCTTCCCGTACCAGTGGAAGAAGCGTTTCGATGCGGTCGTCAAGGCTCACGTCGACTGGGGTCTCGCCGGCCTCATGGAGAACCACCACTACGGCTGGTGGCCAAGTTTCATCTCGGAGTTGTCGAAGGAGACTTACACAGAGGGCGGCATGCCGTTCGAGACGCATATCCGGGCGATCGCGGCGCGTGACTACGGCGAAAAAAATGTGGATGCGGTACTCGCCGTGTGGAAAGACTGGTCGGAGAAGATCGTGGACATGCACTCCGAGAGCGAGAACCAGTATGGGCCGTTCCGCTACGGCCCGGCCTACCCCTTCAATGCGATGGAACCCGACTTGGAGGCTTCGGAACTGCCGTTCCCGCCGATGTATCTGACCCTGAATTATCGGTATAGCGCGGCAAAGAACGAGTCGCTCACGCTGCAGATCGAACTGCTGGATCCTATGGTGGAATCCTTCATGAGTGGCGGGAACACGTTTCTTGCGTTGGCGGCGAAGGAGACGGACGCGACCCGACGGGACAACGCCCGCCGCCTCGGCTGGCACGGCCAATACATGGCGCGTTGCTGCCTCACGGCACGCAACGTCAAGGCCGCCGTGATCGCCGAACGCGCGAAAGACCGCGCGAAGGTGGTAGAGATCGCCCGTGCCGAATACGCGAATGCAAAGGCTGCGCTCAAGCTTCTACATGCTGATTCACGCCTCGGCTGGGAGCCCACGATGCTCTACCGCGGCGGCCCTGAAATGATCGAATGGAAACTCCGCTACATGGAAGAGCACTACGGTATCGGAGATCAGTAAACCTAAAAAGAGCAGTTGAACTTTCGTGGAAAGCGATGAAAAGAAAGTGACGGCATGAAGACCCAAAAACTGGAAGTCGTGGAGATGTCCAAACTCGTGAAGACGCCCGGAGATTCGATCATGAAGCGCCGGACGGTTCTGTCGGCCTTTTTGTTGCTGGCGGCGGTATCAACGGCCCTTGGTTTTGCTCCGCGGACCTACGATGTCACGAGCCCCTCGATGGGCAAGGCCGTTCCCGTGACAATCGTCCTGCCGAAGGGCTATGAGGACGATCCGGCGCGGCGTCATCCGGTCGTCTACCTCCTTCACGGCGCGAACGACACCGATTTCCACGCATACCATCCGCTATTCCGCAAGGCGGCGGATGAAAACGGCGTTATCCTTGTCGCGCCGTGCGGCACGCTGAGCTGGTGGATGGACAGTCCCGTAGACCCCAAGCACCGGTACGAAACATTTGTGACCAAGGAGTTGATTCCGTGGGTCGATGCGCGTTACCGCACGATTCCCGACCGCATGCACCGGGGCTTGGCCGGCAACTCCATGGGCGGCCTTTTTTGGTATGTCTGGCGGGCGGCCTGACCTGTCAGCGCGGCAGCGAGTTTGTCGCGGCAACCCCGTGGGCGCGGCGGGTGCCGTTCGTCGCGGCGGCGGACGCGTGCCTGTAGGCCTGGCTTTTGTGCAGGTGGCAGTAGCCGGAGGCGTCGGTGGTCTTGTTCTTGCACCGCGCGCCCCTCTTCGTTGTCCCCCTGCACTGCACGGAGGCGGCGAGCGCCGCCGCCGCGATCAGCGCGGCGGCCAGCGTGATGACGCTTCGCTTCATTGTCGGCTTCATGCTTCTTTCCTTTCCTTCCTTTTGTGATCACACGCCCCGCATGCGCGCGGCTGTTTTTGTTTCACGGCGCCTGCTCGGAGATCACGCGGGAGAGCACCGCGCAGAAGATGTCTATGCCTTCATGGAAGACGAGGACGGGGCTCTTGCCGGCGTCTTTCTCTATGCCCACGCCGTCGCTGTATTTGGTGATGTCGAGAATCCGGTTCAGGGGGATGCTGGTGTTTTTCATCGCCCCTGTGAAGAGCAGGCGCTTGTTCGTGATGTAGGCATGGCCGGAGTCGATCTTCACCAGGGTGTCGCGCGTGACCGGCTTGATCCCCAGCGTGCCGGTCCGCCAGTACACCCCTTTTGCGATCTTGAGGCGCATTGTCGGGCCGGAGTAGGTCGCGCCGACCCGCTGCCGGCGCATTTCGTGCCACTCCACGGCGCGCTTCATGTAGCAGACCTCGCCCCGCCGCAGGTTGATGCCGGAATCGAGCGTGGGGAGATCTCCGTAACGCACGCGCCACATCGCCCTGTAGGAATCAAGGGTGCGCGCCGTGGCGGCGCTGTGCGTAAGCTCGACGCCGAGGCCGGCGGCCAGCTCCTGTAGCTCCGCCTCTTCCTGCGGCGACAGCATGCAGTCTGACACGGCCGCGTCGAGCCGCCCCTGAAGCATTTTATCCACTTCGTCTTTGTAGATCGCTTTACTGGTACGCTCCGATATGAGTAACGACGCGGCCAAATATTCGAGTGCCCTGCGCTCATTATCTGTGACCTTGCCGTCCGCAATAACCCGTTTTACCGCGCGACGATGCGTTTCATCTGCGACAGAGCTAAAAATCTTGGCGTGCTTTGCGTCTGTAATCAGGAAGAGGCGGCGCAGGCGGTTGGCCTCTTCCGCCTCTCTGGCCGTGAAGGCGAGGTCGGCCAGGCAGTGGCGGAGGAAATCTGCATAGATCCGGTCTAGGTCTGCGCGGCGGCGTGAGTGCAGGTTCGTTCTGTATTTGCGGTTGAGGGTGTCTGCAAAGTCTTCTGGGATGGAGCGGATGTCGTCTGTCCGGGCGAGGGCGTTCACCAGCTCGACGTAGGCGTTCCCGGGGTTTTCACGGAAGAGGAGCTTGTCCCAGAGGGAGCGGGGCATAAGCGGGGACGCGGCGAACGGCCCGCGCGTTTGGTTTGCCATCTTCATGCCTCTTTCCTTTCCTTAGCCTTTTCGTTCACCCTGGAGCCGCCACCAGCGACGGTCGCGGGTTGGCGGCCCGATTCGTCATCTGACAGCCCCAAAAGCCAATCGGCGGACACACCGAGTTTTGAGCAGATGTGAAACAGCAACTCGGCACTCGGTAGCGTCATTCCGCTTTCATATCGTGCATGCATTGGCTGTTTCATTCCAAGCTCTTTCGCCATTTGCGATTGCGGTTTGTTCCCCCGTTTTTCACGCAAACGGGCAGAGAAAACATTTTTGTCAAAAAAACTCGCATAATAACACTTAGTTATTGGCAGGTTAATAACTGACTAGTTATTATCCCCGCTGTAACGGCAACGTGCCACGTAGGAAAGGTAGCAAATGAAGATGAGCGGGAAAAGGAAATCGTCAATCCGGCGTGAGACGCGCAGCGTGATTCCGGGGATATGCCGGGACGCGCGGCGGCACGGCGTCTCTCGGATGCACCTGTGGGCGGTTCTTACGGGGCGGCGCGATCGATCTTTCCGGTGACGCTGTCATGACCAACGCCATGAATGCCACTACGCTTTTCGGCGACGGTTCGATCCGCATCGGCGGTTTCTCGAAGTTCATCATCAACGGCCAGGCCTATCGTTGCGGGTTGAATCCGAGCACAGCGGACGGGCTTCTGGATTTTGTCGTCTACGACAATGGACAGTTTGATGCGTCACTAGAGGATGCGACCTATCTCAACAACTCGGCTCTCGCCGGGAGCGTGACGCGGATTACGGCATCCGACTCGGCGACGGTGAAATTCGGCCATAACGCAGTCGTCGGTTACGCCGCCGGATCGACGGGCGAGTTGATTCTGAAGGACTCGGTGACCTGTCAGAATGGGCTGTATGGTTTCACATTCGGAAGAGGCGGTTCCGCGACTGATATTTCGACCGGCATCCTCAGGATGTCCGGCGGTACGTTCACAATAGGGTCGTCAAAAACCACAACTTATCCAGACTTATATGGGTTTGTCTTCGGTAACGGCGCGGCGACCAATGCGACGGGAGAGATCTGGAATAAGGGCTTCGGTTATATCTCCGGCGGCACGATCACGGTTTGCCAGGGCATCCATATCGGCGACGGCAATGCCTACGGATTTGTCGAGCAGTCGGGCGGCAAAATTCAGATGTCGAACAACAACAGTTACCCCGTCAATGTCGGCAATCATCACGGTACCGGCGTGTATCGCATGACCGGCGGCACGTTCCACACCCCAAATTCCACGGTCAGCGTCGGCGCGAACAACGGCAACGGCATGTTGGAGTTCGGCGCAGGCACAGGCACCTGCACGGCAAAGAACATGAATCTCGCGGGCGTGGGGGCGACCCTGAAGTTCGTGCTCGGCGCGGACGGTTCGGTCATCAAGCCAAACGTGACGGACACGCTGACCATCGATCCGGGCGCGAAGATCGTCGTCGACACAACGGCGTGTGCGGAACCGAAGTCAGTCGATCTCATGACCTTCGGGGCAAAGTCCGGTTCGTTCGCGGACGCGGATATCGAAATCATCGGGATCAAGGGTGCGCTTGTTTCGCAGAGTGATGCAAAGTTGCGCCTTCAGATCAACAAAGGCACTGTCGTCATAATCCGGTAAGGTGCCGGAAGAGGCGCATGTCCTGCGCCGTCGCGGAGCAACAGAAGAAACCGTCGTCCCCTCCGCTGTGCGTAGAAGTGCCGGCACATTCACCGGCGCGGGCGGTTTCACGCCCACCGCACCCGTTTTACAAACAGCGGAACAGACCAGAGTTGAAAGCTTGAACCTAAAAGGAGCAGTTGAACGGGTAGAATTCTAGCAAAGCCCCGCAAACATTGGGTTTTGACGTATTGAGATGCGGGCGGAGCCCGCAATCTCAAAGGCTGTAAGACTGTGAGGCTGTAAGACTGTGAGGCGGTTGTGTTCTGTGGTGAAACAATCGCTCCCGATAGCGATCCCGATCCCGATTTGGATGAAACCATGAAACACATGAAACTTCATGAAAATCAGGAATTCC
>ERZ795052.3714-NODE-3714-length-16465-cov-5.527605_pt1 | contig 16465 bp, 10 predicted proteins | sample MGYA00375136_ERZ795052 | MGnify/ENA primary metagenome ERZ795052 (study PRJEB30181, sample SAMN05720156) | activated sludge metagenome | isolation source: Anaerobic digester | place: Japan | collected 2015-05-26 ... | reverse complement strand
AGACAACAGCATCCAGGTCGAGGCGTAGTCCCACCATTCCTCGTCGTTTTCGTCGCAGTCAATGGTGGCGGCGGCGTAGCCGAAATGCCGCGCCAGGGCGGCGACGACCGGCTCGAGGTCGAGGAAATGGTTGGAGATGTGGACGGCGAGGACGCCATTGGTTTTGAGGTGGCGGCCGTAGATTTCGAAGGCTTCGCGGGTCAGGAGGTGGACGGGGATGGCGTCGCTGCTGAAGGCGTCGAGGGCCAGGAGGTCGAACTGTTGCGGCGGCTCGCGTTCGAGGGAGAGGCGGGCGTCGCCGAGGACGACGGTGACGGTGGCGGGGCAGTTGGTGAGATAAGAGAAGTAGGTGGAGGCCACGGTGAGGACGTCGGGATTGATTTCGTAGAAGCGGACGGAATCGCCGCGGGCGGCATAGGTGGTGAGGGTGCCGGTGCCCAGGCCCACGACGCCAATCCGCCGGGGCCCAGGGGGCAGCGCGTTCATCAGCACGCCGATGCCGCTGCGGGGGCCGTAATAGGAAACCGGCCAGCGGGCTTTCTCGGGGTCGAGAAACTGGAGGCCGTGGGTAATGCGCCCGTGCTGCAAGAGGATGTAGCGGCTGTCGAGGTCCTCGGGCTCGTATTCCTCGACGGCCAGCACGCCGTAAAAATTGCGCGAATGGTAGAGGGCGGTCTCGCGGGACTCGGCCGACTCGCGCCAGAGGGCAGTGCCCAGGCCAATGACGCCCGCCCCGAGCCCGAGGATTCGCAAGCCACGTGAACGCAGCACACGTCCAAGGAACCTGGGAATCGGACGCTGGCGCCAAGGCGCGGGGTTTGGGCCGGCAGAACCGGGTTGCGGTTCGCGGGCTTTGGGAACACTCCAGAGGGCTGCGGCCAGCAGGGCGCACCCCAGCAGCGCCCAGTGAAGCTCGAAGAAATCCCTGAAGAGCCATGGGGCAATGATGGCCACAAACAATCCTCCGAGCGCGCCGCCGACGGCGAGGGTGAGATAGTAGCTGGTGAGCCGCGCCGGTTCGGGCCGGAGGCGGTAGAGTTCGCCGTGGCACACCATGCAACACACAAACAACCCGCCGCAATAGACGGCGGCTTGACGCCAAACCGGCCACTCGGAGCCCTGGAACATGGCCCAAACGATGGCGGCGAGGGCCGCGGTCAGCAGGACGGCGAACGGGCCCCGGCGGTACCAGCGGGGGCTGTCGAAGCAGATGACAAAGCTCAGCAAATACAGCGAGAGCGGCGCGATCCACAGGAACGGGACCACGGCAACATCGAGGCAGAGTTTGTTGGTGACAGCCAGCAGAAGGGCCGAGGCGCACAGCGGGAGCAGCAACCAAAGCAGCCTGGCGATGGCCGGAGGGCGGCGGGGCGATTGGCAGCCCTGGCAACCGGCCAACGGGGCGCCTTGGTCGAGGGCGACGCCCGCGCCGGCAGGAGCGCTGAAGGGATTGGGGTCTGCGGGGTCCGGTCGGGTGCGCATGAACCGCCACGCGCACGACGCCGCGCCAATCGCATAGAGGAGGAGTCCCCAACCCCAGAGGAGGGCCTGGGTGCGCCGGGGCAGGTGGGCTTCAAACCAGACCGGGTAGGTGATCAAGGCCAGCAGCGAAGCGGCGTTCGAGAGCGCGTAGAGGCGGTAGGGAGCCGCCCCGCCGTGGGTATGGCTGTACCAGGCCTGGAGGAGCGGGCCTGTGGTGGCCAGGAGGAAGTAGGGCAAACCCACCGTCGCGGCCAGCAGCAGCAAGATGTGCCCTGCCGGATTCTCGCCGCCCTGCGGGCGCCAGGCATCCGGTGGAATGATGGGCAGGAGAGCGAGGGCCATTGCCAGCAAAAGAACGTGAATCAGCGCCTGAATGCGCGGTGGGAACCAGCGGGTGGTGGCGTGAGCATAGGCGTAGCCGGCCACCAGCACGGCCTGGAAAAACAACAGGCAGGTGCTCCAGACCCCCGGCCCCCCGCCATACCAGGGCAAAATGTATTTGCCAATCAAGGGCTGGACCTGGAACAGGAGAAAGGCCCCGATAAACGTCGTCAGCGCAAAACGCAGCACGGCGCAGACTCTGGCACATCGTCCGTCGCGGGAGAAGCGCCAAATCGGTTGGGGGGCGGGGGGATTCAGCAAACATCCGGGGCGGCCGGAGGGCAAGGTTTCGTCCGCCCGGGTCATTTGACAGCACAGGAGGCGGGTCTATAGTGTAAATAGTCATTGTCTCCTGTGGTGTGTGGGGCGAGGGCCCCGCGGGCGGGAGTAACAATTCGATGGTGAGGACGTTATGGCAGACACAACAACAGCAAACCAGGTTCAGGAGTTTTTCTATCGCGCGCCCGAGGCAACGAGCGTGCAGTTGGTTGGGGACTTCACGCATTGGCAGAGTCGTCCCATACAGATGCACAAGCGCAGCGACGGAATCTGGAGGGCGGAGGTTGCGCTGCCACCGGGCAAACACCACTACCGTTTTCTGGTGGATGGGGTGTGGTGTGACGACCCGGAATGCACGATTCGCGTTCCCAACGCCTACGGAAGCCACGACATGGTGCGCGAGGTTCCTGCCAAGCCCGCTGCCGCCGCCCCGGCGGCTTCGAAGTCGAAGGGCAAAGGGCGGGCCGCCGGACGCAAAGCCTAGTCCGGGACGGAATTCAAATCCGCGCCGGTATAATGCCTGCGGCGATTGAGGTTGGGCGCGCGCGCCGGGCGGCGCGGCGCCGCGAGACGGGGGGCTTTTTCGCTGAATGTCAAGCCCACTTGTAGTGTTAAACACTACAAAAGAAAGAGGGGATTCCCTGACAGACGTCACGGGCTCCCTTGTGCTATGAATGGGGCATCGCGATGAACCTGGACGGGGTTTTGGGCTGGGTTTAATTCAGCGATTGCCTGGCGCCCTCGCTGAGGGCGCCAGGCAGGGGTTCCTGGGGGAACGGTGTCAGGTTTTTGCAGCGGCGGTTCGGTGGATAGAGCCGGCTTAGGGAGTCCTTCCCACTAGCCCGGTGAAATACTCAAGTCCGCTCCGTCCCGGACCGCCGCTGCAAGAGCCGGGCGGCGGGGTTAGCCGGAGGGTTTGTAGTCTTCAAATAAATCCCCTTGCGGCTGTTTGGGACGACGAAAGGCGGCGGTGGACAATACCGGTCCTTCTTCTTGCAAGCCCGCGTGGCGAAGGGCGACCTCGAACATTTTCCAGATTTGTTGGGCGAAAATGCCCTCGCCTTGCATCCGAAAACCGAACCGGGGATCGTTGAGGCGGCCGCCGTGAATGGCGCGGATGCGCCCGAGGATTTTGTCGCGCCGACCCGGTTCATTCGCATCGAGCCAGGCTTCGAACACGGGGGCGACGGTGAGCGGCAGGCGCACGATTTCCGCAGCGGCCCAGCCCGCCCCGGCGGCTTTGGCGGCGCGCAAGACCGCCGGGATTTCCTGATCGTTGAGGCCCGGGATGATGGGGGCGACGATGACGCCGACGGGGATGCCGGCCCGGGCCAGAGCCGCGACAGCTTCAAGCCGCTGCCGGGGGGCGGAGGCGCGGGGCTCGAGTCGTCGAGCCAGCCCGGCATCGAGCGAATTGATCGAGAGATGCACCATGACGGCGTGGTGAGCGGCCAGCTCGCCCAGGAGGTCCAGATCGCGGGTGACCAGTTGGTTCTTGGTGACGAGGCTCACCGGGTTGCGGCATTCGGCCAGGACCGCCAGGCAGCGGCGGGTCAGCTCGAGGCGGCGCTCGATGGGCTGGTAACAATCCGTGACGCCGCCGAGGGAAAGGGTTTGGGGCCGCCAGCGGGGGGAGGACAGCTCGCGCCGGAGCAGCTCGGGGGCGCGCTCCTTGACCAGGATGCGAGTTTCGAAGTCCAGGCCGGCGGAGAAGCCGAGGAACTCATGCGTGATGCGGGCATAGCAGTAACTGCAGCCATGTTCACAGCCGCGGTAGGGATTGATGCTCGCCGTAAAGGGAATGTCCGGACTGTCGTTGCGCGTGATGATGCTGCGGGAATCGTCCCGGAGGAACTGCGTGCGGGGGGCGGGGTCCGCCTCGGGGTCACGTCCCGTCTCCGGCTCCCGCGAAATCGGGGCGAACCGGTTGGGCGGATTGGTCACCGCTCCCCGTCCGCGAACCGGTTTGGGTCTGGCGCTCACAACTACCCCGAATAAATAAGCCCGGCCGGGCTGCGGCGCCAGCCCCATTGAGACGGCGTTGAGATGGCAGTTCGCCGCGAGGGGGGAAACCGCGCCCATCAGACGTGGCGCCGCCGCTGGAACAACGACAACGAGCCGCCCCCGAGTTGAGTTGGACGGGCGACGACGGGACCGATCCGTGGGAAGGGGGCCGGGGGAACAGCGATTCGCGGGGTGAGGAAACCGGACCTTGTGTTGGCCTGAACCTTGGGGTACTTCATGCGTCCATGACGATGACCAAACGATGGCTGTTTTGGGTGTTGCTGGCCTGGGCGGCCCTGCCTGGAGGCGGGCGGGCGGCGAACCCGGTGTTCCCCGGCTGGTATGCCGACCCGGAGGGCGTGGTATTCGGCTCGCGGTTCTGGATTTACCCGACCTATTCGGCCCCTTACGACCAGCAGGTGTTTTTTGACGCCTTCTCGTCCACCAACCTGGTGGACTGGACCCGACACAGCCGCATTCTGGACACCAATGCCGTAAGATGGGCGCGTCGCGCCATGTGGGCGCCGGCGGCGATCGAAAAGGAGGGCCGGTATTTCCTGTTTTTCAGCGCCAACGACATCCAGAACAATGAGCAGCCCGGCGGCATCGGGGTTGCCGTGGCGGACCGGCCGGAGGGCCCTTTCTCTGACTATCTGGGCAAGCCGCTGATTGACCGGTTTTACAACGGGGCGCAGCCGATTGACCAGTTCGTTTTCCGAGACCGAGACGGGAGTTACTACATGATTTACGGCGGGTGGCGCCACTGCAACATCGGGCGGCTGCGCGACGACTTCAAGGGGTTCGTGCCGTTCCCCGACGGCACGCTGTTCAAGGAAATCACGCCGCAGGGCTACGTCGAGGGTCCGTTCCTGTTCCTCAAGGACGGGAAGTATTATTTCATGTGGTCGGAAGGCGGCTGGACGGGCCCGAACTATTCCGTGGCTTACGCGATGGCGGACTCGCCGTTGGGGCCCTTCAAACGGATTGGGAAGATTCTCCAGCAGGACCCCGCGGTGGCGACGGGCGCCGGCCACCACTCGGTGATTCGGGTGCCCGGCACCGGCCAATGGTATATCGTGTATCATCGCCGTCCTCTGGGAGAGACCGACGCCAACCATCGCGTGGTGTGCATAGACCGGATGGAATTTGACGAGGCGGGGTTGATCAAGCCCGTCCGGATTACGCACGAAGGCATCCGGCCCGTCCGGTTCTGACGGGGACGGCGCTGCGCGCGGGGCGCGTCCGGCACCGGGATTTTGCCGGCCCGGGCCGCGCCTTTCCTGGCCGCGCCGGGGCCGCGGAGTGGCTTCTGCTCAGTTTCGGCCGCCGGCGGCCGGGTCCGCGGCGCGCGGGCGGAACAGGGGGAGGGCGATGCGCCAGCGAATGCCGGCCAGGCGCAGGAGCAGCGTGGTGGTGGTGCTGACAATTATATTTGCCTGGGAGTTGACTCCCCAGTGGTCCAGCATCACAAACACGGAAGCCCCGACGAACGCGGCGGTGGCGTAGAGGTAAATCTCGCGGCGGAACACGAGGGGAATCTCGCCAATGAGCAGATCGCGGGCGATGCCGCCGGCCACGCCGGTGATGACGCCCATGACGACGGCCACCGAGCCCGGGGTGCCCAGCGAGAGGCCCTTCCGCGTTCCCACCATCGTGAACAACGCCAGGGCAAACGCGTCGGCCACCAGCAGTACCGTCCCCGGCAGTTCGCGATAGCGCACGAGATAAAACGTCATGACGGCGGTGGCAAACGCGTTGAACAAATATCCGGGGTGTTGAATCCAAAACACCGGCGCATCCAGCAGCAAGTCCCGGATGGTTCCCCCGCCGAAAGCCGTCACCAACGCCAGCACGATCACACCGAACAGGTCCACCTGCTTGCCTCGCGCGGCGAGCGCGCCGGTGATGGCGGCGACGCTGACCCCGAATTGTTCCAGTAGAAATTGCATGTTACGGCTCGCATGGCGCCACCCAGGGACCGCGGGGGCCACTCCACCCGGAGGCCGCCGCCGGTTCCCGGTGCGCCACGCCGGACCGCATCGTAACGGCAGGCAAGTCCGGCTGGCAATGACACAGCCCTCCCCCAAATGAGGGAGGGCCGGTTTTGGGCCGGCCCCCGAGGAGCCGTCCAGCCCGGCGGTCCGGATGCGCGGGGCGTCGGGGAGGCATCGTCCGGCCTTCCCGGCAAGGAAGCGGTTCACGAGAATGGCCTGCTTTGCCGGGTCAAGGACAGCAGGGGGCTGCCGCAATCTCACATCAGATAAACGGGGGAGAGGCTGCTGTCGTGGCTTGATATTGAGCAAGCGCCGCGGCTTTCGCGGTCGTCAACCAATCCATTCGTCGCGCGGCGCTTGCGGCCTTCAGGGCAGCGCCAGCCGGAAGAAGCGCGGGGCCGACTCGAGAGCCAGAACCACGGAGGCCTCGCCCTCGACAACCTCCGGCGGGGCGGCCTCGTTGGACCACTCGCCCGCCGTCAGGCTGGCCCGGCTCTGCAGCACGAAGCCCAGGCTGGCGGGCGCCCAGAACAACCGGAGCCTGCCATCGTCCGGGAGCTGGAAGCCCAGCCTGGGGGGCGTCACCGCATGGAGTGTCAAGACGCTGTACCCGGGCAAGGTGACCGTGACCGACGCCCCTTCCACGGGAGCCGGAACGGGCTGCCAATAGCTGGCGTCGCTCGAGACGAACGCCTGCACGCCGGCGAGGGGGCCCGGTTCGGAGGGCAACCGCACGGTCGCCCTCTCACTGTGGGGCGAGGTGTTCAGGAGCACCACGGTCAAGGTGCGGTTGGTGTCGTGGACGAACGCGCTGGCCAGGAGGTTGGTGGAGCCGGAGACCGCGGTTTCGACGCGCACCGCCCCGGGCCGGATGAAACGGAAATAGTGTTTGGCGGCGGCATATTTGGGGGCGTTGGCCCGCTCGGAGGCGCTGGTAAGGGTCGAGGCGCTGGTGGCGTTGCCGTCGGTGAGTTGCCAGTAAATCCAGGCGCTCTGCCGGCCGGTGGTCAGGGCCTGGTGGAGGCGCAAGGCCAGACTCCACGCCCCGGCGCCGGGGAACTCGCCGGCTGGCGCCAGCCAGACGGGCTTTTCCCCCGAGGTTTCGGTCATCCATGATTTTCTGCCATACGCGGTGAACCCTTTGACGTTGGAAGGGATGCCCGGGGCGGGGCTGGCCGACCAGCCGTTGGCCCACCAGTTCCACAGACCGGGGGTGGCGTTGGCGGCGCTGACACCGTCGCTGGCGTAGCCGTGGATGCAGAAGAAATCCAGCGCGGCGGAAGCCTGCGGGTCCGCGCCGAGGTTCTGCAGATATTGGAGGTTCTTGTGAATGGTGTTGCTTCCGCCGCCGTACTGCCACAGGCCGTAGGCGTCGCCCCCGAGCAGGTCCTCCGGCCCCATGATTTTTATCGGCGCCAGGTCCGGATGGCGGTCGAGCTCCGCGCGCAGGGTTTTCAGGGCGGCGAGGTAACCGGCCGAGAGCGGGTAGGTGCAACTGTTGTAAAATTCCTCGAAGTTGAGTTCGTTTTGGAGACTGATCGCGTAAAAGCGCACCTGATGAATCTGCTGGAAGCCCCGCAGGTAAGCCGCAGTGCAGCGCGCGAACTGGGTCAGCGCGCTGGTGGGCCCCGTGCCGTCGTCGAACTCAGGCCGGGGGGTTCCGGAGGTGTCGAGCCGCCCGCCGGCGAAATTGTCGTACCAAATGAACGGCCAGGGCGTGCCGCCCACCGGCAAGGGCCAGGCGTAGTCCGGACACCGGTTGCCGGAGGCCACTTTGAGCCACGGCGCGGGCGACCAGAGCGAACCCACGAGTTTGAAGCCGCCCAGGTGGTCGGCCCTGGCGTGGCCGATTTTCGCCAACGCCCCCGCGACCCGCGGCATGGACTGCTGGAAATCAAAATAGTTGGTGTTTTGATTGATGTTGGTGCCCATGACCGCGATGGGCGCCCGCCAGCCGTTATACAGGCGGGTGTAATCCGCCGCGTTCGTATAGGTGCGAACGTTGTTGGTTTCCGGCCCCGGCAACGGGGGATTGTTATGAAACCAGGGCGAGTTGTAGGTGCCATTGACGCCGTTGTAGGGCGGTTTGAATTTGGGCGTCAGGTCCATCCTCAAGATGCTGCACTGCAAGTCGTCAAAGTAGAGCTGTTGCCACCACGAGGCCAGCCCTTCGGTGCCCGAAAGGCAGGTGCCAAAGCCGTCAATCACCTGCCGCCGGCCCGCGGGGGAGGTGTCAATCAGGACCGTTTGCGCTCCGGCGGGAGCGGCACTGAACAGGGAAAACAGGAGCAGAGAAAGGCCAAGGCCGGCCGGCCGCGCGGGACTGCCACACATGCACTGCACGTGCTGGGCTGTACTGCAAACAAGGCGGGATGGCAAGCGCCGGAATGAAAACCGTGGAATGAATGGCAACCGCAGGGGGCCCCCCCGGCATACATGGGCCAAATTCTGGGCACCCACCACAGGAGCGCCCCAGCGCTGGCATCAGGCATGCTTCACTTTTTCCACGTCCGACAAAACAACCATGTCCAAAGCAACCCAGTTGCGGATTCTCCATCTGGAAGATGATCCGGACTACCCCGCGCTCGTCCGCTCGCTGCTGGCTCAGGAGGGGATCGAGGCGGAGATCGTTCACGCCGCAAGCCGGACGGAGTTCGAAACCGCGCTGGCAAGCGGCGAGTTCGACCTCGTACTGGCCGATTACCGGCTGCCGGACTACGACGGGCTCCAGGCGCTGGCTTTTGCGCGGGAAACGCGGCCAGACACTCCCTTTTTGCTGGTGTCCGGCACCATCGGGGAGCAAGCCGCGATTGAAAGTCTCAAAGCCGGCGCCCGCGATTATGTTTTGAAGCTGTGGCCGGAACGTCTGGTGCCGGCCATTCTCCGGGCGGTCGAGGAAGCGCGGCAACGGCTTGAGCGGATTCGGGCGGAGCAGGACCTGGCACGCACGGAGAAATACTTCCGCGCCCTGACTGAACATTCGCTGGACATTGTGGCTGTCCTGAATCGGGACGGTGTCCTGGATTATTACAGTCCGTCGGTAACCCGGCTGCTCGGCTACTCGAAAGGAGAGGTCATCGGCACGCAGGTTTTCAGCCTGATCCATCCCGACGATGTGCCGAAAGCCAAAGCGGCGCTCGCTGAGGCCCTCGCCGATCCGGAACGCACCGTCCGTCTTGAATTAAGGCTGCGCCACGCGGACGGTTCGTGGCATCATCTTGAAGTCGCCGGTCAGAACCGGCTCGAAGACCCCGACGTTGGGGCCTTGATCATCAACGCCCGCGATGTGTCGGACCGCAAGCGGATCGAGCGCCGGGACGCGGCGTTGTCGAAGCTCGGGCAGCAACTGAGTTCGGCAACTTCGCCGGCGGATGCCGCGCGGATCATCCGGGCGATTGCCGACGACCTGTTCCGGTGGGACGCCTTCACCCTGGATCTGTATTCCGCGGCGGAGGACAAGGTCACCCCCTTTTATAACGTTGACACGAATCGGGCGGGCGAACGCTACGAACTGGAGCTTTCAGGGCTGCCGCGGGATCCGAGCGGGATGGCCCGGCGAGTCATTTCCCAAGGCGCCGAGCTGATCCTGCGGAAAGCGCCGCTCTCGATGCCCCCCGACGTCATCGCCATCGGGGAGGAAAGCCGCCCCTCGGCGTCGCTCATGGTGGTGCCGATTCGCAACCGGACCCAGGTCATTGGCATCCTTTCGGTGCAGAGCTACAGCTTCAACGCCTACGATGCGGACGATCTGAACACACTCCAGACCCTGGCGAACTACTGCGCCGGGGCGCTGGAGCGCATTCGGGCCGAACAGGCGCTGCGGGAAAGCGAACAACGATTTCGCGACCTGTTTGAAGGGTCGCCCGACGCGGTTTTTGTCGAAGACCTCGCCGGGAATGTGTTGGATGTCAACCCGGCGGCCTGCCAGCTTCACGGTTTTTCTAAAGCCGAGCTGGTGGGAAAGAACGTTCTGGACCTGGTGCCTCCCGACACCCGCGACGCGGTTCGCGAATACTTCCCTGCCCTGGCGCACGGCCGCTTGCGGCAACTGGAAGGCGTCAGCCTGACGCGTGAGGGCAAAGCCGTCCCGGTGGAGATTCGGGTCAGCCGCATCGAGTACGGCGGGCAGCCCGCTTTGCTGCTGCATGTGCGGGACCTGACGGAGCGCAAACACCTGGAGGATCAATTCCGCCACGCCCAGAAAATGGAGGCCATCGGGCGGCTGGCGGGCGGCGTCGCCCACGATTTCAACAATCTGCTGACGGTCATCCATGGCCACGCCTCCTTGCTCCTGACCTGCGGCAACCTGGCCCCCAATGCCGCGCGGTCGGCGCAGCAAATTGTCCAGGCCGCCGAACGCGCCGCGGGACTGACCCGCCAGCTCCTTGCGGTCAGCCGCCGCCAGGTGATGCAACTGCGCCGCCTGGACCTCAATGATGTGGTGGCCAACATGACCAAGATGCTCGGGCGCATCCTGGGAGAAGACATTGCCCTTCAGCTCCACTACTCGCCGGTTCCGGCCCTGGTGCAGGCCGATGGCGGCATGATGGAACAAGTGATCCTCAACCTCGCGGTGAACGCGCGGGATGCCATGCCCGGCGGGGGGCAGTTGCGCCTCCAGATTGCGCTGCAGGACCTGTCCGCCGAGCGGCTGCCGCGGAAGACCGGGGCCGCGCCGGGGACGTTTGTTTGTCTGTCCGTTTCGGACACGGGTTGCGGCATCCCGCCGGAAAACTTGCGACGCATTTTCGAGCCGTTTTTCACCACCAAAGAAGTGGGCAAGGGCACCGGCCTGGGGCTCGCCACGGCCTACGGCATCGTCAAACAGCACCGGGGCTGGATTGACGTCCAGAGCGAGGTCGGGAAGGGCTCCACCTTTCAGGTTTTTCTGCCCGCGGCCCCTGCGGCGCCCGTCCCGACGGCAGTGGTGGAGAAACCGGCGGTCATTCCCGGCGGCACCGAGACCATCCTGGTTGTCGAGGACGAAGAACCGGTCCGCGACCTGGTCTGCAGCTTGTTGGCCAGCCACGGCTACAAAATCCTGCAGGCGGAAACCGCGGTGAAGGCGCTGGAACTGTGGCAGAAATGCAAGGACCAGGTGGACCTGGTGCTGACCGACCTGGTGATGCCCGACCGCATGAACGGACGGGAGCTGGCCGAAAGGCTATGGGCCGAGCGGCCTCAACTCAAAGTTCTGTTTACCAGCGGCTACAACTCCGACGTGGTGGGCAAGGGCTTCGTGCTCGAACGCGGCCTGAAATATCTCCAAAAGCCCTATCCGCCGAGTCAGCTTGCGCTGGCGGTGAGGGAATGTCTGGATGCCGTAAACTGACCGGGGATTGACCCCGCAAAGGGGGGGAAGAAACGTCTCGAGGCTGCCCGGCACCCGGCCCGGTTTTGACCCCGTCGGGCAGTCTGGCGGGAGAGAGGCGCGGGTCCGGCAGCGAAATTCGTGCCAAATGTTCTTGTGCGTCGCGAACCCCGGCCTATTATTGAGGCATGGCACAAGGCTTACACTTGTCACAGCGCCTGACGCAGTCGCTCATACTGGCCCCCCAGTTGCAGCAGTCGCTGGCGCTCCTCCAAGCCCCCACGCTGGAGCTTAAGGCGTTGGTCGAGCAGGAGTTGCAGCAAAACCCGGTTCTGGAGGAAGTCTCCGTTCAAGACCTCGAAGCCCAGGAGAAGGAAACCACCGAAGGCAAGAACCGCGACGCGGCGGACCCGGCCGAACCGCCGGCAGACCTGGCCTTCGATCCTGCGGCGGAAAAAGCCTCGGCGGAGCCGGTTGACGACTTCCAGGCGGAATTCGAGCGCCTCGTCCAATTGGACCAGGAATGGCGGGATTACTTTGGGCAGACCAGCCTTCCGACGCGGTCCACCCCGGAGGATGAGGAGAAGCGCCAGTTCATGTTCGATTCGCTGGTGGCGGGCACCTCGCTGCAGGAGTTTCTGCTCGAGCAGGTTCGTCAATCCACTTTGCCGCGGGAGCAATGGTCCATCGCGGAAATGCTGATCGGCAACATTGACGATTACGGCTATCTTAAGGCCACCCTCGAGGAACTTTCCGCTGCCACGGGCGTGCCGGTGGAAACCATCGAACAGGTTCTCAAAGTGATTCAAACGTTTGATCCGCCCGGCGTGGCCGCGCGAGACCTGCGCGAGTGCCTGCTGCTGCAGCTTGAGAGGGCGGGCCAGCGGAACACGCTCGAATACCGCATTGTTTCGGATTTCATGGAGGCCCTCGGGAAACGCCGCATCCCGGAGATCGCGCGGGGCACAGGGACGGAGGTGGACGAGGTTCAGGACGCCATGGAAAACATTGCCAAGCTCGAGCCGCGGCCCGGCCGGGCCTACCTTCCCGACAACGATCAATACGTGCTGCCGGAGGTCTTTGTCACCAAACAAAACGGCGAGTACGTGGTGACGACCAACAACGATCACATCCCTCACCTTCGCATCAGCAACACCTACAAGGACCTGATGGCGCATTCCGAGAACTCAGCCGAGGTGCGCAATTACATTCGCGAGAAGATTCGTGCCGGGAAATTTCTCATCAAGAGCCTGCACCAGCGCCAGCAGACGATTTTGAACATCGCCCGGGAAATTGTCGCCCGGCAGCGGGAGTTTCTGGACAAAGGGGTGGCTTATCTCAAGCCGATGACGATGGTCCAGGTCGCGCAGGCCGTTGGCGTTCATGAGACCACGGTGAGTCGCGCGGTGTCCGGCAAGTACATCCAGACGCCGCAGGGGGTGTTTGAGATGAAGTATTTCTTCACCGCCGGCATCCCCACGGCCAGCGGGGATGGCCTGTCCAACACGAGTGTCAAGGACATGATTGCCGAGATTTTCCGCAACGAAGACCCGTCCAAGCCGCTGTCGGACCAGGAAGTCGTCGCCATGCTCAAGGAAAAGGGCATTGTGATTGCCCGGCGGACGGTGGCGAAGTATCGGACCGAACTGAACATTCTCCCCTCGAACCTCCGCAAAGTCTATTGACCGGTCCCGGCCGGGACGGCCCCTGGCGGGCCCTTTCCCGGCGAGCCTTTTCATGTCAGGCCGGACCGGGTCCGGCGCAAGCCATGCCCAGTGTCTTTATCAAAACCTACGGTTGCCAGATGAACGAGCGCGACAGCGAAGCGGTCGCGGCGCAGCTCGTGGCGAAGGGTTACACCCTGGCCGAAACGGAGGCGGAGGCGGACATCATCCTGCTGAACACCTGCTCGGTGCGGGACTTTGCCGAGCGCAAGGCGGTCAACAAGATGCGGGCGCTGATTGCCGACAGCCGCCGCGGGGGGCGGGGGGTGCGGTTTGGCTTTCTGGGTTGCATGGCCCAAAGCCGGGGGCAGGAATTGATTGACCGGCTGCCGGACGTGGACCTGGTGATCGGCACCCAAAAATTCCATCGGACGGCCGAACACCTGGCGGATTTGCTCGAGGGCCGGCGGCAGAAGGTGGTGGATGTGGAGGCCGAGCCGCACAGTGAAGCGGCCATTCGCGAGCATTTGCTTGCGGGCAACGGCCGGCCGGCCGTCAGCGCTTACGTGAGCATCATGCAGGGTTGCAACCAGTATTGCACGTTTTGCATTGTGCCGTACACGCGGGGGGAGGAACGCAGCCGCAGCATTGCGGACATCGTGGCGGAGTGCCGGGAGCTGGCGCAACGCGGGGTCAAAGAGGTCACCCTCCTGGGCCAGATCGTCACCAGCTACGGCAAGCGCGAAATCCCCCGGCAGAACGGGCACTCGCCGTTTGTCCAGTTGCTGGAAGCGGTCCAACAGGTCGAGGGTCTCGAGCGGATTCGGTTTACCGCGCCGCACCCGAAAGGGTACGGGGACGACCTGGTGGAGGCTTACGGCCGGCTGTCGAAGCTGGTCGAGAGCGCGCATCTGCCTGTGCAAAGCGGGAGCAACCGGGTGCTGAAGCTGATGCACCGCGGCTACACCCGCGAGCGGTTTGTTGAATTGACGGCCAAACTGCGCAAGGTCAAGCCGGCCATCGGGCTGACCACGGACTTCATCGTCGGCTTTCCGGGCGAGACGGAGGCGGATTTCGAGGAAACGCTTTCCCTGGTTCGGGAGGTCGAGTTCGACCAGGCGTTTATTTTCAAGTATTCGGAGCGGCGGGACACGCCGGCGGCGGTGATGCCCAACCCGGTGCCGGTTGAGGTGCGCGAGGAGCGGATGCAGCGGCTGCTGGCGCAGGTGAACGAGGTGGCCGGCCGGCGTTACGCGCGGCTGGTGGGGCAGCGGGTCGAGATTCTGGTAGAGGGGCCGAGCAAACGGAACCCCGCCCGGCTGACCGGCCGCACGCGGTGCAACAAGATTGTGGTGTTTGAAGGTTCCCCGCGGCACGTGGGGCAGGTGATGGACCTTCGGATCGTGCGGGCCGGTTCCTTTACGCTTTACGGGGACCCGGCCATCGTTAATCTGGAATGAATGTTTGTTGCTGCGGAATTGCCCTGATGGACTTGAACGGCTGATCTATGCCTCCCCTTCCCCTTTCCACCCTTGCAATCCTTCTCGGGCTGCTGGTCTGTGTTCCGCACGTTTACGGTTTGCTGAAACCGGACCGGTTTGGGGCCGCGATGCGCAAGTTTCCGCGGTCCCTGCCCTGGGGCTATGCGCTGATGCTGCTGGGCACGGCGTGGTTTCTGTACAACCTGAGCCAGGAATCCATCGCCGATTTCGCGGCATACAAGAAGTTCCTGGTGGCGGGTTTTGCCGCCATTGGCATCGGCGCGTGCGTTTACGTGAAGGACTTCCTGGCGATTCGGGGCCTGGCGGTGGTGATGTTGTTGCTGGCCAAGCTGATGGTGGACAGCGGCCGGCCGCATCTGGCGGCCACACACTGGGTGCTGGTCATTCAAGTCTGGGCTTACTTGATGGTGCTCGGCGGGATGTGGCTGACCATTTCCCCTTGGCGGGCGCGCGACCTGATCGAATGGGCCACGGCCAATCGGAAGCGGCTTCAAGCCGTGTGCGCGGTGCGGGTGGCTTTTGGCCTGTTCATCCTGGCGCTGGGGCTGACGGTGTTCCGGCCCCTGGCTGCCCCTTGAACCTCGCTCCCGCCGTGGCTGGCAAAGGCAAAATCCTGGTGATCCGCGGCGGGGCGATTGGCGATTTCATTCTGACGCTGCCGGCTGTGGCGGCGCTGCGGCGGCAGTTTCCGGAGGCGCACCTGGAGGTGCTGGGTTATTCGCACATTGTGCAGTTGGCGATTGCCAGCGGGCTGGCCGACCGCGCCCAGTCCATTGAAGCCCGCGCCCTGGCCGGGTTCTTCGCCCGGGGGGGCGAGCTGGCCTCCGATTGGGTGGACTACTTCTCCGAGTTCGATCTGATCGTTTCGTATCTTTATGATCCGGATCAGATTTTCCGGGCGAACGTGGCGCGGTGCACCGGCGCGCAGTTCATTGCCGCCCCGCATCGGCCGGACGAGCGGGCGGGCCTCCACGCGACGCAGGTCTATCTCAAGCCGCTGGAGCAACTGGCCATTTTTGAGGCTGACCCGGTGCCGCATCTGAGTTTCGGGCGGGGTGGCGCGATGGGGCGGCAGTTGGCGCTGCACCCGGGCAGCGGGAGTGAATCCAAGAACTGGCCGGAACACGCCTGGGCGGAGCTGCTGGAACGCTTGGTCCACGAAACCGGGTTTGACCTGTTGCTGGTGGGAGGCGAGGCGGAGGGGGAGCGGCTGCAGCGGCTGGCGGCGGCGCTGCCGCCGACGCGGTTGCGCGTGGCCCAGAGCCTGCCCCTGCCGCAACTAGGGAACCTGCTCGAGCAATGCCGGGGGTTTGTGGGACACGATTCGGGGATTTCGCACCTGGCGGCGGCGGTGGGGTTGCCCGGTGTGTTGCTCTGGGCGCACTCCGCCGAGAGCATCTGGCGCCCGCCCAGTCGCCGGATGCGGCTGTTGCGGCACCCGGAGAGCCTGAGGTTGCTGCCTGTTTCGGAGGTGTTCGACGCGGTGTGCCAGCTCGAGCGGCCCGCGGCTGGCGAGTCTCCCGCCGCTGCCCGCCAGAGTTAGGTGAGAGACAGAGCATTATTCATCGTTATGCGCGGCGGCGACGTCTCGCCCCCGTCGGACGGCCCTCCCTCCCCCCTCGCCCCGTCCCCGTCTGCGGATTGGCAGGGACGCGTTCCACCGCCCCGTTCTCCTCTTAAACATCAGGGACCTGGTGGAACAGGTCCCTACCGCAGCGGCCATTGCGCCACGGACTCCCACCTTGTCAACCCGGCGCGGGTGGGGCAAATTGCCTTTACCAACAACGGGAACGGGCGGATGACGACGACCCAGGCATACGATGCCGTCAACCGGCTGACGGAGGTTTC
>ERZ795052.3702-NODE-3702-length-16498-cov-5.693304_pt1 | contig 16498 bp, 14 predicted proteins | sample MGYA00375136_ERZ795052 | MGnify/ENA primary metagenome ERZ795052 (study PRJEB30181, sample SAMN05720156) | activated sludge metagenome | isolation source: Anaerobic digester | place: Japan | collected 2015-05-26 ... | reverse complement strand
TCGACAGATTTGATTTCATCATTAATATTGATCTTCATGATTCATTTGTTTAATGAATTATCTTTTGCCCCTGACATTCCGGTCAAGGGTTTAGTATTATTCAACTTTCTCCTTCTGCCTTTCGCCTTTCTCCTTTCTCCTTTCTCCTTTCTCCTTATGTACTCACCCCCCAACCCCCTCTCTACTTCGTAAAGAGGGGGCTTATTTCGCCTTACTATTTCATGGTTTTCCTTCTGCCTTCTGCCTTTCGCCTTTCGCCTTTCGCCTTTCTCCTTAATCTTTGGCGTACAGGTCTTCGACCTTTACCCTGTCGCCGGGGCTGCCGCCTCCTGAAGAAGCTTCCGTTCCGCCCTCCTCGCGGGCACGGCCGTTAAAATAGAGGATAAAGCTGAAAATCGGTAAAAGAGGCATTATCAAAGCATTGGCAAGGGCAGATAAGCCAAGGAAGAGAGGATTAAAAAAGGTGCCCATTGCCTCCGTAGCCCCGGCGGGATTAAACATGGTTTTGAGGAAATTTCCCGCAAAGGGGATCATTATTATTCCCGAGAGAACCATTGATAACACAAGGTAAATGAGTATGATGACTGCACTCCAGCCCATGTTCGGCCAGAAATTCCTGTGCGATAGCCGCAGGGTTCTCACTATCGCCCGTCCGATGTCAGGCCCTTCGGCCATCAGTACGGGAAGAAAAAAGAAAGATATCATTCCCAGGTAGAGAGCGGCAAAGAATACGCCTACAATAAGTGCTAAAATTCCGAGTACAATTACTATCGCGCCTGCGAAGGCAAAAAGGATCATTATTATAAGATAGGGGAGGAAATAGACAAAAGATTTTGCGATTACCGATACTATGTTTCTTTCCTCATCAACCGGCCTGATCAGTATATAATAATGAAGAATGGTGCTGAACAGCAAGCTTACAACGGCCAGCCCCAGGAGCGGCACCATCTTCGAACGGAGCATGGCCATCATCTCTTCCGGATCCGTTATTCCCTGAAGTTCCTTTATATTTACAAGCATAACGGAATACTGAGTTATAAGCGACATCACCAGCGATATGATAAAAAGACTCAGGAAGCGTGTCCTGTAAAAATCCCATAATGATGTCATTGCGGAGTCGAGGTCGTGGACCCTGTAGAGAGGGTGGTTTTTAAGCTGATCCATAAGCCTGGTTATTTTAAACAAACTTACAATTTTTTTTCATTACCGGATCATCCGATTAATTCGATGATCTCTTTCAGGCTGACATCTTTCAGCGGATTACTGCCGGTGATGAAAGTGCCTGCGAGCCTGGCTTTTTTCTCCTGGAGGTCTGCTATCTTTTCTTCGATGCTTCCTGCTGAGATATACCTGTAAACAAACACGCTCTTTTGCTGGCCGCTTCTGTGTGCCCTGCTCAGCGCCTGGATCTCCGCCGCCGGGTTCCACCACGGGTCGAGAATGAAGACATAATCGGCCGCAGTGAGATTCAGACCTGTCCCTCCTGCCTTCAGTGAGATAAGAAATATTTTGTTTGCTTCATTTTCCATGAAGGTTTTTATAATTTTCTCCCTGTCGGTGCTGGCCCCCGTGAGCATTGAAAATCCGGTTTTTCTTTCCGAAAGATATCCGGCAAAGAGGTTCAGATGTTTTACGAATGAGGAAAAGACAAGGATCTTGTGATTTTCCGCAATAATATTCTCAATATCTCTTATAACTGTATCGAATTTGCCTGATCCTCCGGTATAATCTTCTTTAACCAGTGCCGGATGGTTCGATATCTGCCTCAGTTTCATCAGACCCTGGAGGACAATTATTGATGAATTCTCAGAGTCTTCCGATTCCATCTCCTGAAGTATGGCATTCCTTACCGCCGATTTCTCCCTCTCATAAATCTCCGCCTGATCATCGGTCATATCGCAGTAAACGGTCTGTTCCGCGAGAGGAGGGAGGTCGGCAGCTACCATCTCCTTTGTGCGGCGGAGGATGAACGGGCTTATAATCTTTTTAAGCTGCTCCTCTTTTTTCCTGTCATTGAGCTTCTCCACCGGCCTTGCAAATTCTTTTGTAAAGAATGCAAGCGATCCGAGAAGACCGGGGTTCACGAAACTGAGCTGGGTCCAGAGGTCCGATAGTGAATTTTCAACCGGAGTGCCGGTAAGAACAAGCCTGTGGTCCGATTTCAGCTGCGAGACGGTTTTAAAGAGCAGCGAGGAAGGATTTTTTATTGCCTGGCTCTCGTCGAGGATTATGTAGCTGAAGTGAAAGGCCGAAATGAGATCTGTATCCTGTCTGATTGTATGATAACTCGCAAGTATGACATCGCAGCTGTTGAAACGTGAGATGCTTTTCTTCCTCTGAGAGCCTTTGTAGACGAGTGTTTTAAGGGCGGGGGCAAACCTTTTTATTTCATTGTACCAGTTATGCACCAGCGATGCGGGCACGATTATAAGTGAGGGAGCAGGTGCGGCAGGCTGGTCGAACAGCGTTGGTTCGGGGTTTACGTGTGAAGCTGACGTGCACTGACCGCTTTCTTCCCTGTTGATGGCCAGCAGTGCAATAGCCTGTATTGTCTTTCCCAAACCCATGTCGTCGGCAAGGCATCCTCCAAGCCGCGACGAACGCAGCCACAGGAGCCAGCGTAATCCCTCTTCCTGGTAACTTCTGAGGGTGGCTTTTATTGTTGAAGGAAGCTTTGCCTCGGGAAGAGTCCCGGGCATTGTAAGCTTCTGAAGAGCCTCCCTGATTCTGTCCTCCTCCCTTACCAGACCCTGAAGGAGAGAGAAATGCTGCTTGTGAAGCCTGATTGTTTCATCCTTCTGAATGCTGAATTCAAGCAGGCCTTTATACCTTGCAAACCATGCTTCGGGAAGAATTGCAAACGACCCGTCGGGCAGCTGATATTCCCTGAAGCCGGAAAGAATATGTCTTTTAAGCCGTATGAAAGGCACCTCAAATTCCCCAAACTGCACTTTTATGTCAATGTCGAACCAGTCTTCTGTAGTTTTAATATTTTCAACAAGTCTGACAGGCCTGAGATTAAAGCTTTTACCGGTTCCTGAACAATTGAGGGTGAAACCGGCAGCTGTAAGATCGTCAGCCGCATTGCATATATGTTCAACAGTCCTGTACAGGTCTTCATCATAATTACCTGACAGGCCGGTAATTGTAAAGTTTACCTGGTCCTCCGCAAAAAATCCGTAATTATTCAGAGTCTTTACACAGTCATCCTCCCATGAAGTGTCCCTGAAGTATTTTCTGAATACATACTCCCCGTTCTCTTCGGCGAAAGCGGTCCAGGAATTTTCAGGTTCGGATCTGAAAAAGGATCTGCCTTCATAAAAGAACCTGAGGATTATTACGGGGTTTCCGGCAAGGCCCTGCTCGATGTCGAGGCAGGCTCTCTTTCCGGGCTCGGGTGTAAGTATCTTAAAGCCTGAAGCTTCCACACTGAAGGAATTTATTGTGGAAAGCACGAAAGTCGAGAAGTACTTTTTCTCGCTTCTTGGCGGTATCTCAATCTTTTCCTTTACCAGGAAGGGTTTGATTTTTGAACCTTCTGTTCCCGCAACAAAAACAATGCGGTTGCCTGTTCTGATTACACAGGGGGATGAACAGATAATCTCCGTGCCGCTGTTTCTGAGTGATATTCTCTGCCCGTTCATCAGAAGGGCAAGACTGTATGTACTGCCTTCGGGATGCCTCTCAAAACGGAAAAGGGGGTATGCCTGTGATGATGATATTTCCAGCCTGTCTTCCGCATGGATGGTTCTTATTCCGGCTTTCATTAAAAATACCGGCACTCCCTCATCCCGGGCTGTTGCAAGACATTTATACATTCTCCTTTCTATGTAGGGCCGGATATACTTTTCGGTTTTTTCGGGGGTGACGTTTTCGAGGAATTCCCTGACATTCTTATCTTTAGAAAAAAATCTGAAGAGCACTCTTTCACCATATTCGTTTATCAAAGAGACAATTTCCTGTTCTTCCGGCTGCAGCAATGCCACTGTTGCGGAAGAGGGGAAGGGGAAGAGGGTTTCGGAAATGGTATGGTAATCTCTTTCCCCGCTCCGTTTCAGGATGCAGGGAAGCAGGATGGTACCCCACAGCCTGTTGCTTGTAAGGGTAATAGCAAAGAGACGTTCGGGAAGTTTGTCTTTTACCACAGGTTCATTATGTTTTGAATAAACCTGCAATATTAAAATTGCCGTCGAAAAATCAAAAAGATTTTTCAGATTATCATGCCGGCTGCCACGGTTTCGTTGGTGCCTTCGTCGATAAGAATGAAGCTCCCGGTAACGTTGTTCTCCCTGTAGGAGTCGTGCCAGACAGGTTTTGCGGTTCTGATCCTTATTTCGGCAATGTCGTTCATTTTAATAACATCAATGTCCGGCTCTTTTTCGAGAGTATTGATATTCAGCCTGAAGTTGACGGATTTCACTATGGAAACGGTTTCGCTGGAATGATTTCGAAGGAGGTATTTTCCTCCGCACCTGAGATTTTTTTCATTGAACCAGCAAATCATTGCTGTTATATCCTGGCTGCTTTTCGGGATGTTGTTGCTGTGAACAAGGAGATCGCCGCGGCTTATGTCAATTTCGTCCCAGAGGGTGACGGAAACGGAATCGCCTTCGCCTGCTTCTGGTAGTTGTTTGCCGGCTGCTTCAATGGTTTTTATTCTGGATGTGAGCATTGAAGGGAGGGCGGTAACCTCGTCACCGGGTTTAAAAATGCCTCCGGTTATTCGTCCTGCATAGCCCCTGTAATCGTGATATTCGTCATTCAGGGGTCGGATGATGGTCTGCACTGGCAGGCGCGGGAAACCGGTGTTCTTGTTGACAGGTATATTAATATTTTCGAGAAGGTGGAGCAGGGTGTTTCCTTCGTACCATGGCATGTTTAGTGATTTGTCGACGACGTTATCGCCGTATTTGGCGCTGATAGGTATATAGTAAACATCTGGAACCGCGAGCCTTTCAGCAAGGTTTTCGAGGCTGCTCTTAATGTCACGGAATACCTCGCTGCTGTAGTTCACCATATCCATTTTATTTACGCAAAACACGATGTGCCTGATATCGAGCAGGGATGCAATGTATGAGTGCCTTATTGTTTGTTCGAGAACGCCTTTTCTTGCGTCAATAAGGATGACCGCCAGGTCGGCTGTGCTTGCTCCCGTTACCATATTCCGGGTATACTGTAAATGTCCGGGTGTATCGGCGATTATGAATTTTCTTGCAGGTGTGGCAAAATAGCGGTAAGCCACGTCTATAGTGATTCCCTGTTCGCGTTCGGCCCGCAGCCCGTCGGTCAGGAGTGACAGGTCCACTTCATCCTTCCCGAGCCTTCGGCTCGATTCGGTAATATGTTCGAGCTGGTCCTCGAAGATTGATTTGCTGTCGTAGAGGAGCCTGCCGATAAGCGTGCTTTTGCCGTCGTCAACACTCCCCGCTGTCGTAAACCTCAGCAGACTCTTGTACCTGTTTTTACCATTAACACTCATTTTTTTATATGTAAACTTCCCATTTTATTTATAATACTTTCGCCCCTGACACTGCGGTCAGGGTTTCGTGGAATTTACCCCGCGAAGCGGGGCTCAACTTTCTCCCCTGACACTACGGTCAGGGTTTCGTTTCACTCAACTTTCGCCTTTCGCCTTTCTCCTCATGTACTCACCCCCAACCCCCTCTCTACTTCGTAAAGAGGGGGCTTATTTCGCCTTACTGTTTCTTAGGTTCCTTTTGCCTTTCTCCTTTCTCCTTTCTCCTTTAAAAATACCCTTCCTTCTTTCTGTCCTCCATTGCGGCCTCCGATCTTTTATCGTCGTACCTTCCTCCGCGTTCGGTGATCCTTGTGGCTGCGATTTCGGTGACAATCTCTTCAAGTGTATCTGCTTTTGACAATGTAAGTCCGGTGCAGGTAATGTCGCCGACTGTGCGGCATCTCACTTCTGCTTCGAACACTTCCTCTTCGGGCCGTAGTTTCATGAAAGGAGCCCACGCGAGGTAAACGCCGTTACGGTTGAAGATTTTCCGCCTGTGCGAATAGTAAAGTGATGGCAGTCCGATCTTTTCACTCATGATATACTGCCAAACGTCGAGTTCGGTCCAGTTGCTTATCGGGAATACCCTGAAGTGTTCTCCCATGTGTTTTTTGCCGTTGAAGATGTTCCAGAGTTCGGGCCGCTGGTTCTTCGGGTCCCACTGTCCGAATTCGTTTCTGTGCGAGAAGAAGCGTTCCTTGGCGCGCGCCTTCTCCTCATCCCTGCGTCCTCCGCCTATGGCTGCATCGATCCGCAGTTCTTCAATGGCGTCGAGAAGCGTCACCGACTGTGCCTTGTTACGGCTGGCATTTATTCCCTGTTCCTCTGCCACCCGCCCTTTTTTTATTGAGTCTTCCACATAACGCACAATCAGTTCGACGCCCGTCTGCCTGGCGAGATTGTCCCTGAAAGTAAGGGCCTCTTCAAAATTGTGTCCGGTGTCGATATGCAGAAGGCTGAAAGGCATCCTGGCAGGCCAGAATGCTTTCCTTGCAAGATGGACAAGTACAATGGAATCTTTTCCGCCCGAGAAAAGAATTACCTTTTTTTCGAACTGGGCAGCGGTTTCCCTTATGACGTATATTGCTTCATTCTCGAGTTCTCTCAGATGTTCGCTGTTGATTTTCATAGCCTTGTTTAATTAGCTTTTTGAATGAATGCCGCACTCTTTTTTTCCTCCCTCTTCCCACCACCATCTTCCGGCGCGGAAATCCTCGCCTGGTGCGATAGCCCTGGTGCATGGCTGGCAGCCAATACTTACAAAGCCCCTGTCGTGAAGAGGGTTGTACGGAACCTCTCTTTCCTTAATGTAATTCCTGACCTCTTCAAGAGTCCAGTTAAAAAGTGGATAAAACTTATATAGTTTTCTTACCGGATCATATTCAAGCTGTTCCATTTTCTGCCTGTTTGGCGACTGGTCGGCCCTGATACCGGATATCCATAAGTCTGCTCCCTCGAGAGCCCTTGCAAGAGGGAGGGTCTTTCTTATGTGGCAGCATTCAAGCCGGTTTTCGACAGAATAATAGAAGCTGAAGGGCCCCTTTTCGGAGACCATTTTTTCGACTTCATCAGACCCCGGGAAAAAGATTTTTATTTTCTTCCCGTATTTTTTAATTGTTTCGTTAAGGGTTGCGTAGGTTTCGGGGAAGAGGCGCCCGGTATCGAGAGTTATGACCTCAACAGGAAGGTTGTTGGTGAAGATCATGTCTGTAATAACCTGGTCTTCAAGGCCGAGGCTTGTAGTAAAGACAATTTTCCTTTTAAATATACCTGATAATTTCGTGATAGCCTGGGATGCCTGAAGACCGGAGACAGCCTCTTTCAGACGTATCAGTTCCATACTTCCTGTCTTATCCGTACTGTCCATCTTTTCAGTTTGAAACTGTGAATTCGTGCCCATAATCTTTCATGGAAATAATAAAGTACAGTTTTTGAAAGGACTTCAATACCGCCTATTGAAACGGCCAAATGTATTTTACCTGTAATAATGAAACTAATTATCATTGTGTCGATAGTGCCGACAATTCTCCAGGAGATGGCCTTCAGCGCACTTTTAAGAGGTTTATCGGCTCCTTTGCTGATGACGATGGTCTCTTTTTTTATGCTTTTTTCAACCGGTTTTCTTATCAGCAGATCGATCATAATCTTTATTTTACACAAAAGTATTGCGGGGGCGGATCTTTTATATCAGATTTTCTGCCCAAACAGTGTACGTAAATTACCTGATATCCGTATGGGTATTTAAACTCCCTGCCTGGCTGAAGGAAGGTAATAACGGTTAATTATTTCCCGCCTCTCCATCTTTCAAGCATCTTTCCGAAAAGGAATGATGTGTTTGGCTTTTTTGGAGGAAATACTCCTTCATTTGTGGACCGGATGTCTTCTATGGTGTAAAAAACCTTTGGATTGAAATCGTTTATCATCTGGAGAACATCGGCAAGGTCGTTGCGGTTTACCACGGTGTATATAAGTTCAACATCCTCGCGGGCACCGCGGGCTTTTACAATAGTGGCCCCGATTCCCGATGAATTAAGTCTTTCAAGTAGTTCCTGTCCCCCTGAATGTGTGATTATCCTGATAAGCTGAGTACCAACGGCAAGTTTCTCTTCAATAATCATCCCTACAAAGTTGCCTGTTGCAAAACCGGCCGCGTAACCCAGGTAGCAGGCGTAGTTATTAACGTTCTGCATTATTTTGCTTACGGCAATAATCCAGATAAGCACTTCAAAGAATCCGAGGAAAGGGGCTATATTCTTCTTTCCTTTTGATACAAAGATTATTCTCATTGTGCCAAGTGATACGTCACAAATCCTTGCCAGGAAGATGAGGAAGGGCAGTACCAGATAAAGGAAGATGCCGGAATCAAAAAATGAAGTTTCCATAAGAAATAATAAATTTAGCGGCTTTACCCTTTCCGGGGGCAAAGCAGAATTATACTTACGAAATTAAGATTTATAACGGAGTTATTGTATTATCCGGCCGGCAGTTTCTTAATTAATTGTGGCTGTACCGCCCGTTCTGACAACAATACCTTTTTTCCATTCATATTTTTTCCCGTTCCCGATATTGAGCAGGACATCGTATGTACCGGGTGCGCAAGGGAATTTCGCCGTAGCCGGCTCGGTGACCATGAATTCCATCGATTTTTCGGGTTTGGGCGCTCCTCCAAGCTTGTCGGCGCTGTTTGCAGGGTAGAGGTGAAGCTTTGTTACGTCCCGTAAAGTTCCTGCATATACAATCTCGCCTGCATTCATATTTATTGAAACCTTATAGCTGACATCAGGTTTCAGTGTAAAGTTTTCGAGCCACACTTTCTGATTGTAGCCGGGTATCTCTATGGTAACCAGAACATCGTATGTCCCGGGTTTGATTTTTGCCTTGTTCTTTGCGGGTGATTCTTCAGGGTTTATTGTGGTTTCCCTCTTTCCTTTGGCATAGAAAGAAGGAACCCCCTGGTTGTATTTCTGGTCGTTGTTCCCTTTGAACCTGTTGATTATAAATTCCATGGAAGATAGTCCGGATGATGCCAGCGGAGTCTCCTCAATATTGATCTGGTAATCATACATTGTCACGTTTACCGTGGTTTTCATCTTTGGTTTTACCACGATACCTGAAATATCGGTCACGATTGACCCAGGTTTACCCGTAAGCACCGAGGTTATTTTTAAGTCGTAGGTTCCCGGGGCGGCATCCTTTAACCTGACATCCTTTCCGGCTGCTGTAAGTTTAAAAGAATTGCTCTTCGTTAGCTCACCCAGCGTGCGGATGTTCACCACAACCGACTGCGGCTGTTCAGAGGCAGCAAAAGCTTCCTGGGTCTGCTGAATCCATACCCGCGACCAGGTACGCTCCATCTTAACGGTTATCCCGTTATCCAGTTTGTAGGTTAAGCCGGATACTTTCTGACCGTTAACAAAAATTGCTAACGCCAGAAAAAACAAAATTGCAATATATCTTTTCATGGTTGTGATTATATAAACATTGTTTTACCAAAAGTAACAAAATTTAATGTATATTTCAAGGAGAATACGCATTAAAGACGCCCGTGAATAACTTTATTTGAGGCAGAAAGAAAACCTGAAAAGTATAGGGAAATGAAGAGTGTTTATTTAGTTCTGGCTGGCAATAACCTGCCCGGAAGTTTTGCAGTGGCTACGGTAATTGATTCTTCCGGCTCAGCACCCGGCCGACCCGGCAATACTGCGCTCATCACCCGGGATGGCCTTATCCACGGAACGGTGGGCGGCGGTATCGTGGAAAAGAGAGTCATTGAGACAGCTTCCGGGTTTATCGGAAGGAACAGATCCGGAATTTTCCGTTATAATCTGGGAAACCCCGTGCCGAAGTCTGACGATGCAATCTGCGGAGGCGACGTGACTGTGCTGATTGACAGTACAATGTCCGGCGACACCGGATTTCTTCAGAACCTCCGGGAGATACAGAAGAAGAAAATTCCCTTTGCGGTGGTTACATCTGCAGTAAGGGTGGAAGGAGATGAATATAAATTATCCCGCGGAATTGCCTGTGAAGATTTCTCTTCCGGCCATGAGCGCCTGTTTACAGGTGAGGTGAATAGGAAAATTCAGGAAATGCTTGACCGCACGGAAAGGGAAAACATATTTGTTTTCAGATCAGGTGAAAAGGAGAAAGAGTCGCTTGTAATTGTGGAATCTGTACCGAGGCCTCCTCAACTGATCATAGCAGGAGCAGGCCATATCGGCAGGGCTGTTTGCATGCTCGGAAGCTTCCTTGGCTTTGAAGTGACGGTCATCGACGACAGACCTGAGTTTACCGGTAAAACCATGCTTCCCATGGCAGACAATATAATTACGGCAAATATCGGAGAAGCAATAGCGAAGGCCGAAAAGGATAAAAATACCTATATTGTAATTGTTACAAGGGGGCACAGCAATGACGCCGAAGCTCTTAAAAACTGCATCGGTTCGGATGCCGCCTATGTGGGTATGATAGGCAGCCGAACAAAGACGGAACTGATGAGGAGGGATTTTATTTCCAGGGGATGGGCAACACAGGAGCAGTGGGAAAAGATTCATACACCCATAGGCATAAAAATCAGTTCCGAAACAGTCGAGGAAATAGCTCTGAGCATTGCGGCTGAACTGGTGATGGTGAAAAACAGTTCCGGAAAATGACTTTTTAGTGAGGCTGTTATTTGTCACTTTCAGCCGGTAATCAGCTCAAATTTCTTACTTTTGATTTATGCACCGGTCATTTGAAATGATTCCCACAGATAAAAAACAGTTGGCGGCTGTCATCCCTGCAGCGGGAGAATCCTCAAGAACAGGAACTCCTAAAATGCTTCTGCGGTTCGGGGAAAAAACAATGATAGAGCAGGTTGTATTGAATTTCACGGAGTCGCAGGTAAGCGAAATTGTCGTTGTCCTCGGCGCATGGAAAGATGAGATTTTGAAGGTTATTTCGGAATACGACATAAAATACCGTATTAACGAAGAGTACAACCGGGGGATGCTCTCCTCGGTTATCTGCGGCATCAGATCGTTGTCGTCAGGTATCAGGGCCGCCGTTATTCTTCCGGGCGACTACCCGTTCATAAGAGGTTCATTTATTGATGAGTTTGCAGATGCCTTCCTCGGATCGGGCAAAGGTATCGGAATACCTGTCTCGGGCGGAAGAAAGGGCCACCCCATAATACTGGATAAAAAGTATTTCGGCATGGTTGAGACTCTTAATCCGTCAGGCGGACTAAGGGAGATTATCGGGCTTCATGAGGAAGATGTTTTTAAATATTATACTGATAATGACTATATTCACACTGACATAGATACAATGGAAGATTATTTTGCATCAACAGGTAAAATATAACAGGTATGGCAAAGAGTATCACTTTCACACTAAACGGGAAAAAGACCCGGGCGGAGATTGACCCGGATCAGACTCTCCTGTGGGTTCTGCGGAACCATTTCGGGCTGACGGGTACCAAATTCGGATGCGGAAACGGTTTCTGCGGCGCCTGTACTGTACTCATCGATGACGAGGCTGTGCGCTCATGCTCTGTTCCTTTCGGCGACGTGCAGGGAAAAAAGGTTGTCACCATCGAAGGCCTGGCAGTCAACGGCAGGCTACACCCCCTGCAGCAGGCTTTTGTCGATAACGATGCACTGCAGTGCGGCTACTGCACGCCGGGAATGATTCTTACTGCCCTGGCACTGCTGAAGAAGAATCCCGCCCCGACAAGAGCCCAGATCATTGAAGGGATGGATGATAACCTTTGCAGATGCGGGGCGCATCCCAGGATAATAAAAGCTATAGACGAAGCAGCAAAAAAGATGAAAGGAGGGAAGTAATCATGAAAAAAGTCAATACTACAGGCAAATCAGCAGCAAATGAAGCAGCTGCTATTAAAAGAAGGGATTTTTTCCGGATCCTTGGCGGCGGCATTCTGGTTTTCTTCTCACCCTGGGATGCTCTCGGCATAATGGCTTTGCCTGCCGATCAGGCGCGTACGCTTACAAAAGACTATAATGCCTTTGTACATTTTGCCGCAGACGGCTCTGTGACGTGCTATACGGGAAAGATCGAAATGGGACAGGGTATAATTAATTCTTTACCCCCTATGATGGCCGATGAACTGAATGTGGCTATTGAGAAGGTTAAACTGGTGATGGGTGATACAGAACTCTGCCCGTATGACGCGGGCACATGGGGCTCGCTGACGACAAGGAGCTTCGGCCCGGCCATGAGGGCCGCACTGGCTGAAGCCCGCGGAGTAATGGTGGAACTGGCTTCCGAAAAACTTAAGGTGCCCGTTTCAGACCTTAAGGTTGAAAACGGCACCATCATCTCTGTAAAAGACCCTCAGAAAAAGATCACTTACGGCGAACTGGCACAGGGAAAAAGAATAGAAAGATACCTTACCGTAAAACCGCCTGTTGAAGATTACAGGGACTTCACTTATGTCGGGAAACCGAGGTTCAGAACCGACTCTGTTGAAAAGGTAACAGGGAAGGCCTTATATGCCGGAGACCTCAAATTGCCCGGGATGCTTTTTGCAAGGATACTGAGGCCCCCTTCACACGGTGCCACCCTTAAATCGGTGAATACGGCACCGGCTGAAAAGATTGCAGGCGTGAAAGTGGTGCGCGACGGCGACATGGTGGCGGTAGTGAGCGAAAACAAAGACCTGGCTGACGAGGCAGTGGCTAAGATTGAAGCTGAATATACATTCAGTGAAATGCCGGTAAACGATAAAACGATTTTCGACTGGATGCTGAAAGCCGACACTTCATCCTCAGTATCCAATACCGCCGGCAATATTGAAGAGGGGAGGAAAGAGTCAGATGTTGTTTTTGAGCATGAATACCATGATGTATATCTGGCGCATGCCCCCATGGAGACCCATACCGCACTCGCCGTTTTTGAAGGTGAGAAGCTTACCGTTTGGGCAGCTACCCAGAGCCCGTTCGGACTTCAGGACGGCCTTGCACAAGGTCTTGGCATGCAGCGAGATAATATCAGGGTTATTGCCCCGTTTGTCGGCGGAGGCTTCGGCGGAAAAAGTGCATACCAGCAGGGAATAGAGGCGGCCAGGCTTGCAAAAGTGACCGGGAAACCCGTAATGGTTGTGTGGAGCAGGGAGGAAGAGTTTTTCTACGACACATTCCACTCGGCTGCCGTTGTAAAGGTAAATTCGGGCATGGATGACAACGGATTAATAAAATTCTGGGATTATCATGTATGGATGGCAGGCACCAGGGGAGCGGAACAGATTTATGAAGTGCCGAACAGGAAAACCACCAGCTACAGCAGGGGAAGAAATGCCCCGCCGGTACACCCCTTCGCCACCGGGCCATGGAGGGCGCCAAACAATAATACAAATACTTTCGCACGCGAATGCCAGATAGATATCATGGCTGCCAGGGCAGGTATTGACCCGCTCGATTTCAGGCTGAGAAACCTGAAGAACCAGCACGTCATTGATTGCCTTAAGGCGGCCGCCGACAGGTTCGGGTATACTCCGGGCAGACTGCCGTCAGGCAGAGGCATAGGAATAGCGTGCGGATTTGATGCCGGCACATGGCAGGCAACGATTGCAGAGATAAGCGTCGACAGGAATTCAGGGAAGATAACTGTGAAAAGGCTTGTATGTGCCCAGGATATGGGATTGTGCGTTAATCCCCAGGGCGCCCTTATACAGATGGAAGGCTGCCTGATGATGGGAATGGGTTATGCTCTTTCCGAAGAAGTGTTATTCGAGGGAGGCGATATTAAGACCAAAGGATTCGACACATATGAGATTCCAAAGTTTTCATGGACTCCTGAAATTGAATGCATCATCCTTGACAGGAAGGACCAGGCACCGCAGGGCGGGGGAGAACCTGCAATAATTGCAGTGGGAGCCGTTATAGCCAATGCATTGTTTGATGCCACCGGAGCAAGAGTCTTCCGCGTTCCCCTTACACCGTCAAGAGTTCTTGAGGCGTTGAAAAAATCATAAGGACCGTAGGCTCTCTGTACGGGCTTCTGCAGATTTTATAAATATTCCGTATCCAGCCCGAGCCGGCGCTTGCGGTTCATTTCCCTGATTTCAGGTATCATTTCCGTACCGCTCATCCTGAAACGATCAGGATTCTGGGGCTCAATAACATATATTTTCATTCCGGGTCTGAGTCCCTGCCTTACAACAGTCATTTTTTCATTCGATTCTCCGGGAATAATTACCTGCTTCAGTCCGCTCCGTGTATAGACAAAAGGAATAGAGTCGGGTGTTGAATGAATTGCCTCGGTGGGTATATAAACCGCGTTGTCAATCGATTTTATATTTATCTTGTTGTTGGTGGTCATTGTCGGCCTCAGGTCGGGATCGGTGCCTTCAATCCTGACTATGGTTTCATAAACCTTGGTATCGGAGTTGGATAATGTTTCCCCTATGTTGGCAATGGATTCGATTTTACCCTTCAGCTGTTTCCCGGGGAAGGCGTCCAGAGTGATTTCCACGGGAAGGCCGGTTTTAATCTTTCTGATGTCGATTTCAGACACATAGACTTTGGATAACATAACAGACATGTCAGGTATTGTGGCGACAATGCGGTCGTAGGGAGGAACCATTGATCCCACTTTTCTTTTTGCTCCGAGCTGATCCTTGTAATAAACCACCATGCCGTCTTCAGGAGCCCTTACCGTAAACTCGGAAAGCAGCTCTTCAAGCCTTTTGATAGTACCTTCCATCTGGTTAATCTGGAACTGAATATTCAGAATATTCTGCAGAGTCTGAGCCTGCCTCAGAACATAGGATCTTTCTTTCTGTTCGAGAGTTCTTTTTGCTTTGTCGAGGTTAATTTCGGCTTTGCGAATAATATCGGGGGCCTCAAACTGAGAATTACGATATTTCATTTCCGCTTCACCGATAAGAAATATCTGGTTTTTGATGTCGTCGCGGAGACCGGTAAGAACCACGGCGCTGTCGAGTATGCGAAGCTCCAGGTTCGATCTTAAGGTTGTCAGCTGCTCCCTGTAACTCTTCAGGGTGTTGTCGTATTCCGTTTTGTCGAGCTGTGCTATATAATCACCCTTCTTTACAATAGTTCCTTCGGGTACCATGTCGGTTATCCTGAGAGGGGCAAGCCTGATTTCGTCGCCGCTGCTGCTGCCGCCCTGGCTAAGCATGGGTGAAATGGAACCGCTCCTGGCCGATCCGCCTCCGGTTACACCGGCTATGTAGCCCTGGCCGCCCTGACCCCTCATTCCGCCTTCGCCTCCCTGGCCTCTCATTCCGCCTTCACCTCCCTGGCCTTCCTGCTCTCTTTGGCCCTGTTGTCTTTGTTGCTGCTGCTGCTGCTGTTCATCCTGCCTGGCAATGCTTGGTGCAAGAATATCGACAGATTTTTCTGCCATGAGCTCGCCTGTTGCAGAAAGGGAAATCTCAAATTTTCCCTCCTTTACCTCAGTAAAATAATAGGAGTGCTTTCTTGCTGCTGTTATGACATCTAGCAATATCAATGCGAGAACTGCTGAAACAGCTATTATTGCAGTGATTATTATGGTTCTTTTCATCCTGCTTATTATTTGAACGATACAAATTTAATCAAAGGTTCGTGGTGCGGTATATGCTTTTGATATTAATTAACTATTATTAACTACAGACAATAATAACCGGCCGGTTATTCCGCGGGAGTGATTTTTATTATTAAAAAATGTTAATTGAAAATAACGTATATGGGGAATAAATACCTTTGATTAATTGTCTAATAAAATAAATTTAACTTAAAATTTTAAGACTATGAAAAACAGGTTATTCGGAATTATGGCTTTTGCAGTCATGATAGCATTCATTATTCCTGCATCAGCCAGTGGCCAGGCAAAGGCCAATTTTGCCGGTACATGGGCATATAATGCTTCAAAAAGTGATCAGCCTCCGGGTGGCGGCCAGGGTGGCGGCGGAGGTATGAGGGGCGGCTTCGGCGGCGGCGACTTTGTTGCCAAGCAGGAAGCAAACCTTCTTACAGTGGAAAGAACCAGAACCGGACAGGACGGACAGACCGTTACCACTACCATGAAATATACCCTTGACGGCAAAGAGAGCGTCAATGCCGGCATGGGTGGCCGTGGCGAAAGCAAATCAACCGCTGTCTGGTCAGCCGACGGTAAAACTCTGACCATTACCACTACCCGTGAATTCAACGGCAACACCATGACCTCAAAAGAGGTATGGACGCTTCTTTCACCCACTTCTCTTCAGATTACATCCACTTCGAACACTCCGAATGGCGAAATGACAATGAAGAGGGTTTACGACAAGAAATAAGCAGTTTTAAAATTAACAGGAGGGTGTCTTAAAAGGACACCCTTTCTTTTTTCTCTCCACTTTTTCTTCTCCTCACTTTTCTCTCCCCCTTCTCAAGGAGGAGTCTTCCTGCGGAAGCAGGAAGGAGGGGGTTTAGGTACACAACCACCCCGTCACTGACCTGCGGTCAGCGACACCTTGCATTCGCCCCTCCCGGC
>ERZ795052.3701-NODE-3701-length-16498-cov-16.868272_pt1 | contig 16498 bp, 20 predicted proteins | sample MGYA00375136_ERZ795052 | MGnify/ENA primary metagenome ERZ795052 (study PRJEB30181, sample SAMN05720156) | activated sludge metagenome | isolation source: Anaerobic digester | place: Japan | collected 2015-05-26 ... | reverse complement strand
TCCCATTGCTTTTGATGAAGAGACTGAGGACAAAGATGAAAGCCTATTTGGTATTATCATCAATAATATCGACTTAAAAGATATGCCTGATAGAGATGTACTAACGAGTGCTCTCTATGAGAACTTAAAAGCCTTATGCACTCAAGGAGAAGATGATTCTTTCTGGAACGAGTCTTTGCAGAGATTAATTAATTTCTTTATTATAAATATAGAAGCAAGTGATAAAGTTCTTATTGATAATGGTAGTCAAGAAAAGAACATCACTGTTACTACATTAAAAGAAGCTGATGCAGGTAATAATTTCCCAGAGTTCCGTAACGATACAGAGAAATGGGTTATTCCTTGGTACAATGTTGATACAAAGAATTATGATGAAGTTCGTAGAAGAGATGAAGTTATTGACATATTAAAAAATTATAACAAGCTACAATACACTCGCAAACCCGACAACAATGATGATGAAGAAAGCGATTTAACTCTTGACAAATGGATTAGATTACTCATGCCTCAGTACGGACGCAGAGTTGAAGTTGAAGACTTAGACCGCAACTTTTGGGTAATTGCTCAGACCATTGCGGCAATCAGTGCTTATCTTTTTGACGACGATTCTCCAATTCCCAAACTATTGGAAGGAATGACAAGAGAGGTTTCAGAGATTTGGGAAAATATTCTTTATCTGTGGACTGGTATTGCCGCGATATCTTAGAATGATACAAACGGTATATAGATTATTAGTCTTCCAATTCAGAAGAGAGTAGATGACCATGATAGATAGTATGATTTTATTGATGAATTTGATTGGTATGATTATACTATTGATGACAAATCAATTTCTATTACAAGAGCAAATACTTTTGATAGTGAGGTTATCCGTCATATCAGTTATTTAACTGATTAGTATTATGGAAAAGATTTATGCGTTATTCCATACATCAGAATTAACAATTATAAACATAACTGGTATTGTGGTGAGTGGTATCCTGGAGTATATTTATACAATGCAACTACTAAAACTTGGCACGGCAAATCATTTAAGGAAAAAATAGGAGATAAGTTAAAAGAGATTGTAATTTCTCCTCAATATGAAGAAGTTATAAATAAGAAGGGAAGATTCTCTTCTAACATATATGCTTCTAAATAGCTTCCAAATGGTAAGCTCTTGTGGTCTTATCCCTTCTCTGACCTACCATCTGTTGAAGCAAAAGTACGAGCACTTCTTTACGGCTGTATCAGAACGATTCTTACAGTTGATTGCCAAAAAACTGAAAATGAACTTGAAGTTCAAAGTGTTGCATTATCTGTATACGACGCGGCGGCACCAATGATTTCAGAAAAAACGAAAATTGGTTCTTATTCAAATAATACATTAGAAGATTCTAATACAATAACCTTTACTTATAACGCAAGTACTATTCCTGCGCGCCCATCAGAGTATACTTTAAATAGTAAATCAGTTCAAATTGATAAGCCTGGATACTACATGGGAGAGCTTGCTTCTTGGAAAGAAAAAACTGCATCAGTAATTGAGTCTGAAAATTTATTTAACAGCGAAGCATATGTTCTAAAGATTGGTAACTATCTTCCAATAGACGGAGGAGAATTCACAATGGCATCAGTACAAGCAAGCGGTCAGAAGTTTATGTATACTTCTATGAGAGGTAATGTTACAAAAACCACAGTCTCATCAGCATTGTCAAGTGCCAATACAAAATATTATCGTTTTAGATGGGATACCTATAATGGACACAATGATAAATCATATGACCAACAAATCACAAGTAGAACTGATAATACAATTTGCTATTCAACAGCACCAGAAGTAATGCCATGTGTTTATCCAACAAAAGAGCATATGAGATATGACGGACTTGTTGCTGCGAAGAACTTCTTGAAGGTTAATAATCTTTATAAAGACCCATGCTTTATTATTACTTCTGTCGGCTTAACTCCTTGGCAAGGATAGGGCAGAACTGGTCATGATATCTACTGGGATAGTGCTTTCATTCCAGCAATTTATTTCTACATCCCTCATGTAGATACAATTACTGAAGGACATAGTAGTGAACCAGGATATGATGTTGCTGAATATGTTGAAGCATATAATAACTTATCTCCTATCTCTTTACATACTGATAAGGCTATGGATGCTAATAATGGATAGAATACTCAATCTGGTATTATTACTGTAAAACAAGGAGATACAACAAAAGAAATTGGTAAAATAGTTCTTTGTGGAGATATAGAAAGATTTGAGGGATACTTTAATAATTATAATTGTATAGGTGGAACCACTTATCTTTCAGATGGTAGCCGTTGGAGACAGTTCTTTGTAATTAGTGATAAGAATGAAGTAAATGCTAAGAATACTTGTCATAAAAAAGAAATTAACGGCGGCGCATCAATGTATCCAGATGGACGTACTAAATATACTGCAACATTTGAGCCTGTATTTGAGGGAGTTGTAAGATATATAGACGTTATTAGACATTAGAAAAATGAGGGAGCAATACCACTCATTGACTCTCAAATTTCTAAAGTTTCAGAAGCGTCTGTAAAGATTGATTCTTCTGGATATCGAGTGTTAAAGGATGAAACCGTTTCTCCTCCTATTTACATAGGAAAGATAGTTGATACAGCAACCAATGCTACTCCTTACGATTCAAAGCCAAACATTGCAAAGAATAATTCTATTGCAGGTTTTTAGCAAAACTTAAAAGATAATGGAGAAATTGATACTGCTGGTTCAGCTATTTACAATAAAATTTCGCAACTCGGCAACGGAGGAAAAGATGCTACCTATTTCTATGGCGGCACTTCTTTATATTGGGGTTAGGTTTGCCAATTTAAAAAGGAAGGTTAATAAAACATTTGACTTTTTTTAAAATTTTTGATATAATAATAGTAGTTCAGTGAAAAGGAGGAACTACGCAATGGAATTTAATGTTCGACAGAAAAATATTATTGCGGCAAATGATAAAAATATCCTCTGTTTAGCGTGCGCCGCAGCGGGTAAAACACGCACGCTTATCGGTAGAATAGAACGACTTTTGGACGAGGGCGTTGCGCCCTCTTCCATTGTCGCTTTTACATTTACTAATCAGGCGGCAGAGGAAATGAGAAAGCGTTTAGGAGATAAGTGTGGAGATATGTTTATCGGTACTATTCATTCTTATGCAAATAAGATTTGTGGTATTGGTAATATTGATACATATGATTATATCAGAACAGAACGCTTTGATAAAATTATTGAAAAGGCTATGACTGTACCGTGGGAAAAATATCCGGCAGTTAAATACTTATTTGTAGATGAGTTTCAGGATACGGACCCAATCCAATATAGTTTCATTACAAAGATTCCTGCGGAGAATCGTTTCTATGTAGGAGATGAAAGACAGTTTATCTACTCTTTCAGAGGAGCAACAGACCGCTTCATTCGTGAGCTGGCAACCGATGATAACTTTAAGAAATATCCTCTTGTAGATAATTACCGTAACCCTCCGAACATTTTAAGATTCGCAGATGAATTTCTTAATTCAATGCCAAAGATTTCCCCTTGTGCTGTGCCTACAAAAATTAAGTCAGGTTTCCTTGATGAATGCAGCTTTAGGGACGCGGCAGAAGAAATGACTTGGACAGAGGATTGGACAGGATGGACAGTTCTTTGTAGAACAAATTCAGAGGTTGAAACCGCATAGGAATATCTTGATTCTAAAAATGTAAAGAACATTATTGTTAAACGTGGAGACCTTGACCTTAACCAGATGGGAGATTTACTTAACCGCAATGCTGTTAAAATTATGACAGTCCATTCTGCAAAGGGTCTTGAATTTGATAATGTAGTAGCAGTGGGATGCAAGACTTTCAATGAAGAGGAAAGAAGAATTTGTTACGTCGCCGCAACCCGCGCTATGCAATCTCTTTACTGGTGTCCATCAATTCGTACCTATCGCGGCAAAGCAAAGAATAAATCTCATCTTGCTGGTAACGTTTTCTCCAAAACAGAAAGGAAGACTATTCAATTCTGAGGGGTGGAGTAAATGGAGTTTGTTACTATCTATGAGAATGAAGAATAGAAAGTAATGATACCAAAACTGATTGCAGATGAACTTACGTTCAGAGCAAATAATCAAAAACAATTATCTCAAATAGAGTTTGAAATGATGACACAAGATGTGTTGACATATGTTGAACCTCTATTTGATTTAAAAGGTAAACGTGTCATATCAACATCAAAAGCTATGATATTTAACCGCGGCAAGATGGCAGCGATTACAAATATCTATGACCCATTAAATGATGCAATTTTAATGGTGAGCGAAGCGTTTGACCTTACTGAAAAGGAAGTTACACACGATTGGAAGGTTGATATGGAGATTTTAATTAAACTCTATTATAAAACTCAAAGCGAACAAAAGTGTGTAGCACATTTTTACGATGTAAAAACTAATGGAGTCTCAGGTTTTATAGCTTTAGAACTTGAAGATAATATTCTTATATTACCTTTTATATTAAATGAAAGTGGAGAAACTTAGAGTCTTTATTGAGTTTTATTACATAAAATTGTAGCGTTTCGCTACAAAATGCGTGTTCCCCTATAGCTCGTATAGAGCGAAAAGGAGGAATTATAAATGAATAAATTTTTAAAGATGGGCATCGTGCTTCTTACAGCTATGATGCTCTGTGGTTGTACTGAAGCTCAGGCAGCAAACGCTCCAGAACTTGAAACAAGTACAATCACAACAACCGTAATTTCTGAAACTACTACAAGTACTTCAGAAACTACAACATCCGCATCCACAACTTCTATCAGTAGCACATCCGCAACAACTTCAACCGAAGCTACAACAAAATTAGCGACTTCGGAAAAAGCGAACGAGACATCTCCAGTTGCCGAGGAGAAGTCAGATAACCCTGCACCGGCAGAAACAATAACAGAAACTAAGACAGAAACTATAACAGAAGCAGAACCTGAGACTACTGCTCCAACAGAAAGCAGAGTCTTTGTTGTTTATAAGCCTTCTACTCATTATATTCATAAATCAACCTGTCATTGGGTTGATTCAACTTGTTATGAAATTACAAATACTGATGGATTAGAATGTCGTAAATGTTCAGAATGTAACCCAGATTTAGAAATTATTACCCCTTATAAGCCTACTTCTGATGCTGCAGTGACAACTACAGGAATCAGCGACAGTGACTATATCTTACTTTGCAAGATTGTTGCAAGTGAGTATGGTGGTATGGCAGATGTATATGAGAGAGCAAAGATTGTTGCTTCAGTAATGAACCAGGTTAAAGACCCACGCTTCCCTAACACAGTAGAAGCTGCACTTGATAGGTCATGTGCACCATGGGGATTCAACAAGTATGCAGAGTACTTCTGCGGCAATTCAGTTCATTACAGCTCCATGTCAGATGCCGTAGACTATTACTTTAACAATCCAGACCTGTTCGCAAATTGGACTTGTAATAGTTGGTGGGGAGATGGCACGTGGAACCATTTCCACACCGTATAATACCCATAGAGAAAAGATATGTGATTGATTTGGCACATCAATTGCGTAAGCAAGAAATACCCAAGGCAAAAACAGAAAATATCGAAATGGGAACACGCAACAGAAGGAGTAGCCTTTAAGGTTACTCTTTTTTCGTTATCTTGACTTTTTTCAAAATTTTTGATATAATAATAATAGAAAAAGTTTAAGGAGGAAAATCAAATGGATTTGAATTTTATTAAAGACACAATCGAAGATAAGTGGGATGACTCAATGGGTTGCGGCGGCTTGATTTTAATTATCGTGCTCGTACTTGCCATTGTTTTTGGCTTCTGTTGCCTGGCATGGCGGATTGAGTGGCTTCTTTGGGGAGCAATTGTAGTTAAGGTCTTTGGTCTGCCTGCACTCACTTTCTGGCAGATGGCAGGACTTGACATTCTCCTCGATATGCTCATCCCTCATTCTTCAGGTTCTTCTAAAAGTAAAGACTGAGGTGAATTAAATGGCAACCTATATAATCGCAGATTTAAAACTGTTCAACGATGAATAGAGAAAACGCCTCGGCTATTCATCGTTTGAACAAATGAACGCCGCCATAATCAGGTCATGGAATAAAACTGTCAAACCAGAAGATAGTGTTATTATCATGGGAGATAATGGCGACGGGACTCTTGAACAGATGAAGGAAGTAATTTCTCAATTAAATGGAGAAAAGACTGCAACATCTAAACACTTAAATGAAAAGTTTTCAAAAGCTGAATGGAGAGAAATCGGCTTCAAACATTTTTGGGGCGTTAGTATGTTTAATACTTTACCCGATGGTAAAGAGGTTCTTTATATCATTAAGCCGATTGTAAATATCAGTGTCTATGAGCAGGACTATGCTCTGCTTATTGTTGATAGTGAGAACCCTATCGAAGGAATGATTGATGGAATTAAACTCACTGCTGACGCGGCGAAGTGGGGATACTCTCCTCTTGATACTGAGAAATTATTGACTCTCTATGAGAACATGAAGGCTTTTGACTCAATGGAAGAAACAGAGACACGTTCAGAAATTAAGGAAGAAGGAGAAGAATAATGAATAAACTTGAGAAAGCAAAGGAAATTATAAAGGAAAACTTCTCATTATATGACTGCGGATTATTTAATACCCGCAATATGGCTGGAGACGCAATGAGTACGATTTATGACGAAGATGGGCTTACCATCGACGTTTGTTACTACTGGTCTTACTTTGAGATCTTTGGCTTAACAGATGAAGAGTTCAATGAACTCAGAAAATTTTATGCTTATCTTCAGCATTCACGGGAGGGTAAAGACGAATGAAAGTAACACTTGTAGGATATACACCAAGACCACTTTATGTTTGTGCCGAAGCGGCAGCAGTTTGTTATGATAGTGAGCCAAGTCTTAATATCATAAAGGGCTGCATTCGTTCAGGACACCAATCTGTACTTGAGCATTGTTCTTTTACTTTTAAAGTTGAAGGAATTTCTCGTAGTTGCTTTGATAGAGAGACAGAAGTATTAACAAATAATGGATGGAAACATTTTTGTGATGTTGAAAATACAGACTTGATTTTTACAATAAATCAGGATACTCAAAAAGCAGAATTTCAGCCTATCTTAAATCAGATTAAATATAAATATAATGGATTGATGCATTATTATAAATCTCAAAATATCGATTTGCTGGTAACACCAAATCATAACTTATATATGAAAAAATATGATGTAAGAGTTCCAGATAAATATCATCTATGTCCATCTGAGGACATAAAAGTGAAACGTTTTTATATGAAAAAGACTGTTAACTATGATATAGAAGTTGATGATTATTTTACTATTCCAGGATATAGTTATTATAGAAAAAATAAAAATGGAGAGTTATATGAAAAAACGCTTTCCGATTTAAGACTCCCAAGAGATAATTTTTATAAATTATTAGCTTGGTATTTGGCAGAGGGAAGTACATATTATAATCAAAAAGAAAATTCTTATACTATTTCTATTAGTCAATTAAAAACTCAAAATATCGACCATATTATGGAAATAGTATCTAATTGTGGATTACGACCTTATTATGATGGAAAATCTATACGTTTTAAAAATATGGTTTTAGGAAAATATTTTTCTTCTTTAGGACTATCTTTAAACAAAAAAATTCCTTTTGATATTTTTACTAATTTTAATAAAAAACTATCAAAGATTTTTATAGATGAATATATATTAGGAGATGGGACAATTCAAAAAGATAAAAGTGGAAAAATTTTTACTATTTCAAAAGAATTATCTGAACAAATTTATAATTTATGTTTTATTGCTGGATATACTGCTACTAATCATATTGATAATAGAGCAGGACAAAGTCATACATGGAATGGTCGAGAAATAAAACATAATTATCCTTGTTATATAATTAATATTTCTATGACTGGAAAAAGAAATCATGAAATTGTGGTCAAAAAAGATTCTCACTTTTCAGAGATTCCTTTTAACGATTATGTCTATTGTATAGAGGTTCCTAATCATACTCTTTTTGTAAGAAGAAATGGAATTGCTTGTTGGTGTGGAAATTGTAGTCATCAGATTGTGCGTCACCGTATCGCATCTTATTCACAGCAAAGTCAGCGTTATGTTAAGTATGATGACCTTGACTGGGTAATCCCTGACTATGGAATTGACGGTGATTTTGCTCGTCATGCTTGTGATATTATGCTCAATGCTTATAAGGAAATGACAGATGAGTCTGACCCAAGCTTCCAGAAGTCTACAATTGATGCGGCAAGATGCGTTCTTCCAAATGCAACTCCAACAACTATTTATGTTACAATGAATTTAAGAGCTTTAATGCACTTCTGTAATGAACGTATGTGTAATAGGGCTTCAAAAGAAATTCACGAAGTTGCTTCTCTAATGAAAGAACAAGTAATGTGGGCAGAGAATATTTCGATTGAAGAAAAAACAATTCTCAGCGAAATTCTTGTACCAAAGTGTATGGCTGGACCTATCCATGCATGTCCTGAGAGAGATGGATGCGGAAAGTTCAAGCCCCTTAAGGAGTTTGTATGGCGAGCAAAAGGACGTTGGATAGGTATTAATGAGTGGGCTCAAATGCACGACAGTAAGCCAAGTGGTATTGGAACATATTTCTGGTGTTCTGCGTGTGAAGAACCCCATGAGAGTAAGAGCGAATTCTGCCCCAACTGCGGTGCAGAAATGACACAGGAGGGATAATATGCAGTGGTGGCTACTATTTATTATAGTAGGTTCACTGTGTGCAATTGGTTTAGGACTCTTCGTCGGTAAGAAGGAGAGTCCTTCCAAATATTCTGAAACCTTTAAAAAAGAAGTTGAAAACTTAGGCAAGTAGTTTAATAAAGAAAATTAGATACGTATTGATGAAGAGAGAAAGAAGGTTAAATAGAGTCTTAAAGAGTATATAAATAATTGTGAGATACAAAGATAGAATAGTCTTGCCGCCCTGCAAAAGGCGTAGGATAATTTACACGCAAGTGAAGAACACTATAAAATACGAATGAAGGAACTGGAAGAACAAATTGTTCAATCAGTAAATGAGAAATCAAAGAATGAAGCATTACAGCTTTAGGGAGTTGTTGACTTCTATGAGAGTCGTAGGCAGGAAATTTATACAGATTTTGAAGCATATCAAGAGAAAGTAAAAGCAAGACGAGAAGAACTTGAAAAGGTTCTTAAAAGAGAAGAAGCAAAACAGCAAGAAATAATTGAACAATATAAACGAGCAGAACAAATTAAGCAAGACAAAAATTTCTATCGAATAGTCCTCTCCGAAGATGTTCAGGAAGATGTTAAAAAACTTAGGAAAATTGCAGGAGAATTACATGACCCCACCATTATTTATAAACTCATTTATAAAACCTATTACGAAAAACCTTTCACAGAGATGGTCGGACGAGTAGTATCAAATGACGCGGCAGCTTGTGGTATTTATAAGATAACGAATCTTGAAAATGGAAGAAGTTATATCGGACAGACGAGATAGGCTTTTAAAGAACGCTGGCGTACTCATTTAAAACGAGGAGTAAAAGCAGAGCCGGGTACATAGAACAAACTCTATGCGGCAATGTGGGAAGATGGTGCAGAAAATTTTACCTTCGAGGTTCTTGCTACTTGTTCAGTTGACGAGCTTAATTAGAAAGAACGAGAATACATAGCTCTATATCACGCTGATACATGGGGATATAATAGTAATAATGGAGTTGGTACATAATGGGTTTTATTTATTAGTGTACTAATTTAATTAATAATAAAATTTATATTGGTCAAACAACACGTTCTCTTAAAGAAAGAAAAGCAGAACATTTGCACAAGGCAATCAATGATGGAACTTATTTTCATAATGCATTATTGAAATATGGTGTAGATAATTTTCATTGGGATGTTTTAGGCGAGTATCCAAATGAAGAATTAGACAAGTGGGAGCATTATTGGATAGAAGTAAAACAATCTTATTTTAAATTAAATAAAGGATATAATATGACTACTGGAGACCCCTGTGCAAAAACAACTACCAATAAAAAAGTAAGAGTTTTTATTTAGTCAAAAAATATAATAAAAGAATATTATTCAATGAGTGAAGCAGCGAGAGAGTTAAGTAAAGAATTTTCTCCTTTAACTTTTACTTAGGAATACATTTCAAAAATCTGCCATGGAGAAGTCTATTCTTATTATAAAGATTTCTTTTTTAATTTTATAGATGATAATAACAATATTGTTCCTACAAATTATACTAAAAAAGATAATTTATAGGGATTAAGAAAACGACACGAAGAAGTAAGTATTAAAGTTAAAGTAATCTCTCCTTAGGGAGAAATATATTATTTTAATTCTTTAACTGAAATGCAAAGACAAATTGGTATTGAACGACATACGGCAGGAAAAGCATTGAAAGAATAGCGACCGATTTTAACTGGGAAATTTAAAAATTGGATTATAACTGGAGGTAATACATGATTACATAATTTACCTTCTTAAACTTAATAACCTACCCTTTTAATGGGGGGGCGGGTTATTTTTATATATAGTCTATTATTTTACTATTCTCTCAGAAAACTTGGCAATACTTTTCTTAGACGAAAGCTTTGACAAAACTACTTTATATGCGAGAAAAATATTTCTCGATTGGGCGGCTTAAGGTCCAATTTATTTCTTTATATAAAGGGGTGAATTAAATGAGCACATATAAGAAGACAGGTTTCAATGGAGTAGATTATGCGGTACCTTCACTTCCGGGCTGGCATCCAGACCCTGTACCATTCCCACCTCCTCCACCACCTAAGCCAGGTCCTGTACCTCCATGCCCAGTTCCTCCACCACCTCCAATTGATTGGGGTGTATATCCATACTACCCACCATATCCTTACGAGTGGATTGAGCCCGTGCCAATGCCTCCAATTCCTGGTAAGCACCCTCGTCCATGTCCTCCACCACCTCCACCATTCATTCCTCCTTACCCATGTCCAAGACCTGAGAAGGTAGATGAATGTTCTAAGAGATTGGCTAAACTTACTCAGAAGACAAAGACACTTGTCCAGATGATTAAGGATTTCGAGCAGAAGAATCGTCCTGTTATTGTCACAATTGGTCCTAACAGTTACCAGTTTGGTACTGAGAACATTACTGACTTTGACGGCGAGTCTGCAAAGGGTATGTACGCAAACCTTGTTTGTGGAGAACCAATTGAGGAACTTGAAGAAGGTACATATGTCGTTGACGATACTAATACAAGAGTAGCTCTTAAGAACCCAGTTGATTTACTTCAGTCTGAGCTCGCAAGAGTTCGCAAGGAAATTACATTGGTTACAGCAGCAATCAATGAGGAAATTATTCCTGAACCTCCAGTGAATGTAAATCCTGTTGTTCCTGGTACAGACGAAATTTTTAACTTCACTTAACCTTATTTTTTTTGATTTTGAGAGGGGCCAGTTCCCCTCTCTTTTCTTTTATACTTGACTTTTTAAAAAATTTTTGATATAATAATTATATAAAAGGAGATGAAAAGAAATGATGAATCCGAACAGAGTTATAATCGAAAATACGCTACAGCGAACTTTTCATCTGGTGCTCTGTGTCGTTAACTGATACAACGAGGAGAAAGAGACTATTTATAAAAAGTCTCGCAAGCAATTCCTTAAAGAGTTAAATCTCGATGGCTGTTCGGTTACTTTAATAGATAGCTATCCACCAGCTGATATGAAGCTCAATGTGTTTTATGTTAAGCGTGATGGAAAAACCGTGTGGATAAAGATAGAAGAGGGCGGCGGAGTGAGCTGGGTCGATTGACCAAAATGCAACTCATTTGAGTTAAAACGCAGCTCATTTGAGTTAAAACGCAGCTCATTCGTAGCTTTTTTGAAATCCGGAGGAAAAATGGAAAATGTGATTTTTAATTTAAGAAATGATAAACAGAAATATGAAGATGCGGTCCAGCATATCGACTGGCTTATCAAACAATATGATGAAAATAAGCGCGAACTTGACGCATACCGTGAAGGAACTCGTCATGATGAAATTATTAAGAAGAAAGACGAGCAAATTGCTGAACTTCGTAAACAGCTTCGTGAATATCAGAGTAAGGAATTTCTTATTTCTGAATTTGGTTTCAGTGAAGAAGAAATGGCAGATGCTGATAAATGGGTTGAGAAACATTATAAAGAAACAAAGCATCATGGTGGCGCGGCAGGTGGAAACTTTTCTTATACTATTATACCAACCGGCTTAGGAATAATCAAGGAAGTAAAATGTTCTTGCGGCGCATCATATACAATTCAGGACCTTTTATAAAGGAGTGAGAATGTGAAAACTTTAGCAAAGTTGTGGCTTATTACTATTTTCATTTTAATTATTATAGTTATTTCTTTTCTTTGCCCTATTGGACTAATGATTGTTTCAATTATTAGACATAGTTTTTGTTATTTTTTAGGCGGACTGATTTGGCTTATTACAAGCTCAGCGCTTGTAGTATTTGAAGAAGACGAAGTAAAGAGAATTATTAAGGAGGAATTTAAAAAATGAGATATAAGATTGAATTACTTGGACAGAAGGATTGTCTTGATTTTTGTCAGAGGGCACAAAATATTGTCGGCGAAGTATCCCTCATCAGCCAGGGCGGCAAGTATCGTGTAAACGCAAAGTCTATTATGAGCTGTATGCTTGCGTCTTCTGAATGGGGTAATGATGTTTGGGTTGAGTCTGATGCTGAAATTTATTTTACTTTTGAGAAGTGGATTAATTCTGAGGATGAGGACGGCAACTTTATTCACGAGTGATGCCGCATGAAAGATGGGAAGATTACACTTAAGCGAGCAAAGAATTGCTACAAGCCTTGCCGCCTAAAGCCAGATGATGGAAAACGCTATCTTGCATCGTAGGAATTTTATGACTTCAATGGATTTCACTTTGAGGAAATGTGGAACTTAGATGCGGAAATTTGTTACTTCATTTTAGTAAGACTTGTTAACTATCGTGATATGAGTTTTGGAGTACCAGGATGTTTCCTTCAGAACTATGGTTGGTATAATAATCAAATCACTGAGCGCAAGGCGGCGAAGCATTGGAATTCAGTGCTCAATAAAATGATAAGAGGATTCTACCTTTACTTAGTAAAAGATTTTCCTACACCAAAAGAACAAAAAATTATTACCAAAGGAATGAAGCTCTTTGCTGAGTTTTATTCATGCCTTTGGGATTGAGGAGGTTTATTATGGGAAAAGACAGACTTTTATACCCCAAGAGCAAATTTAGATTTCATTTAACAAAGTTAAGAAAGGTTGAGGATGAAGATGGCAAGGAGCGTTTTGCAGTTGTTAGTTCGGAAATTATTTCCGGCAATGGTAAAAAATTTCGCGAATCACTCTCCGGCACATCGGCACATATCGAAGTCGTAACAAAGAAGCCAGAGCGTTTTAAGCTTAATCAGATTTATATGCTTGCAACTCGTGACGTTGTATGGCTTTGGGGCGAGGAGGCTTGAATATAATTAAAATTTTATTTCTCAGTTGATATAGGATGAATATTCTTTCACATATTTATAATTTGCCGCTCTCATGAGTGGCAATTTTTATAGCCTACGTTACTTCGCCGCGATACCTCGAAGTATGGCGGCGAAGAGAAAAATTTTCTCTTTCTCTCTAAGAAGTTCGGAGCGAAGCTCCGAACAGCGTTTCTGGTTCTCTTTGCGCAGTCAAAGAGAACGTTTTCTGTTTACTCTTTTCTAAAAAGAGTAAATAAATATTATACTATTTTTTACATCTCATTATACTAATTTTTACATTTCGTTATACTAATTTTTACATCTCATTATATTTTTTTTTACATCTATTATACTTTTTTTTACAATTGAGTATTAAAAGATTATAGGTATGTAAACGATTTTACACTTTTTATATGGAGGTGATGAAAATGGAATCATCAATAAAGAATATAAGAGTAATGTCTTCCGATCAGTTGCATAAACTCGATAAATTAACTGCTAAACAATGGCTTGTTTATTATTATTTAATGTCAATTTGTAAATGGAATGGAAAAGATAATGAGCGTCACTATTTTATTTACAAGAATTCATTTACCATAAGCGCGGCATCAAAACTTCTTGACATAAGTCGACCAACATTTTATAAGGCTCTTGACAATTTAAAGACTATGGGAATTGTGTATGAAGAAGACAAATGGTATATTGTTCAAATCCCAAGTGTTTATGCGGCAGTAGACCAAAAAACGCTTACTTTCCTTTTACAATTTCAAAAGCATCTTGGCGTTGAGCTAATAAGAACTTACGTTATATTAAGTCGTATATATTAGCATCAAGAGCTTGAGCAATGGTTTACTAAATCGACAATAATTGCAATATTAGATCATAATGTAAATGATACAAGTTATTATTCTTAGGTTGAGCTCTATATAGATTTTCTATCTTATTGGAATCTTGTTGGTTTTAAAACTGAAATTCGTAGTAGTAATTCTGGTCAACATAAGTATTATAGAGTTACAGAAATAAATAATATTTCAGATGTAAATGATTTTGAACTTGATGTAACCGCACCAATTAATGAGGAATTAGTAGAGAAAATTAAACAAGAAATTTTAAATGAATAAAAACTTTACTTTTCTCCAAAAATATGTTAAAATCACGCGTTCATTTATAATATAATAATTTTCCTTTAAAATTTTTCTAAATCTAAATACTTGATCTTTTTCAAAAATTTTGATATAATAATTATAGAAAATTTGAAAGGAGTGAAAAAAAATGAAAATAGGAATTGACCTTGACAATGTAGTTGTTAATACTACAGAATCAGTAATCGAATATCTTAAAGAACGAGTTCCTAATCTTAATCTTACGTTAGAAGATTGTAAACAATATTGGCTTGAAAGAAATCTTCCTCACGGCTACGAGCTTCTTGTACAAGAAGCATTTGAATCCAAGCATATGTGGAAGAAGGTTAAGGTAATTAAAGGGGCAAAGAAATATATCAACAAGCTAAGAGAAGATGGACACGAGATTTATTTCGTAACCAGTTCACTTCCAGAAAATCTCCGTAAGAAAATCAAGTATCTTGAAAGAGAACTGGATTTTTTCGAGCCTGGTTATGTCTGGAGACACACAATCAACATTCACAAAAAACAACTTCTTGACCTCGACATTCTTATTGATGATTGTATTGACAATCTGAATGGCGGCAGGAAGTATACTTCCATCTGTCTCGACTATCCGTGGAACAGAAATGTAACTGACCATTCTATTATTCATTGTGATAGTTGGAAGGAAATTTATTATGAAGTAAAGGCGATTGAGGAAGGAGAATATGCATAATGGATATCCCAGTTTTCGTATATGACGAAATCGAATTTACCAACTTCGAGCAGATTAAGGAGCATGAAGATGCTCTTATCAATGTCTGCTATCAGTTCGACTGGAAAGATGAAGCTTGTAACGCTGAGCTAGATAGATTCGGCGATGCGGTTGACGAGTATCTTTACAAGGTTCTTGAGTTCTATGTCGAAAAAGAAAAAGAGGGAAACAAGTATACTGAGGAACTGTTTGAGCTGAAAAAAGCTATTTTCAAATTCATCGAATTACAAAAATGGCTGTGGCGAAAATTAAGTGATACAGAAATGGTCGAATACGACTTTGAAAAAAGTTATGCAGTTAAAATCGCTTACTTCAAGGCTCCGGGAACTGACGATATCTACTATGCAATCAGATACACTGATTCTCCGTACACCTCTATCATGGAAGATATTGACGACAGCGAAATAACCCGCGTCAAGAGAGTTCCCAAGATGAGCTATGAATATATCTCAGAATGAAAAAATTCTGAAATGAAAAATAGTTGACTTTTTCTATAATTTTTAGTATAATTATTATAGAAAATGAAACAGAAAGGAAGAATGAGAAATGAAAAAGTACAAGGACATTGAGCGTCTTAAAGATAAGTATGCTCCCGCTTTCAAAGCAGGCGAGCATATCACTATCACTGAGAAGATTGATGGTGCAAATGCGTCAATTGTTGTAAACGAGGACGGTACACTTACCGCTTGCTCTCGTCGTAATGAGCTTAACCAGAATAACACTCTTCAGGGCTTCTACGACTTTGTTCAGACACTTGACGCTTCTATCGTTTCAGCAGCACTTACAAGCCGCTACATACTTTTCGGTGAGTGGCTTGTAAAGCATACAATTCGTTACCCCGAGGACAAAATGAAGCAGTTCTACGTTTTCGATGTTTACGACACAGAGACAGAGCAGTATATGCCTTGGGATTTCACAAAGCAGATTGCAGAGTTCATCGGTCTTAAGACTGTTCCTCTGTTCTACGATGGTCCTTTCATCTCTTGGGAGCATATCTACTCTTTCGTCGGCAAGACAGAGATGGGTGGAGAGCCTACAGGCGAGGGCATTGTAATCAAGTCTCAGGACCGTCTTGACAACAAGTTCAGTGGCACACCTGAGTATGT